>JAESFI010000128.1_pt1 | contig 61996 bp, 62 predicted proteins | sample 9269361 | NCBI WGS metagenome assembly JAESFI01 (sample SAMN14504119, study PRJNA617095) | algae metagenome | isolation source: Brasilonema angustatum HA4187-MV1 and co-occurring heterotrophs from moss... | place: USA: Manoa Valley, Honolulu, Hawaii | collected 2009-07-20
CCTTTTTGCAGGCGACGGTCGCCAAACCGTCCCAGTCCAGTCTCCATGCTGTCCTCCTAGCCAGTCGGACAACACGGAATCAGACATCCTTCCCGTCTTCAACCTCGATGTGTGAATGCCGTAGCCCGCAAGGGGAGAGGGTAAGACAGCGCTACACCCGCGGCATGCTCGCCGGGCGCACTTCGCGGGCTTGCGCGGCGAGCCTGATGCCGGCATTGGCCGCGCCGAATCCCTGATAATTCCTCCGCTCGACGATCTCGAAGAAGAACCGCTCATCGAAAATGTGCGTGTAGACCTGGAAGAATTCGCCGTCGCCCTCGCGGTCGTAGAGGATGTGGTTGGTGCGCAGCTGTGCCATCAGCTCCGGCGCGAGGTCGTATTTGGCTTCAATGTCGTCGTAGTAATTATCAGGGATATCCAGGAAATCCGCGCCGCGCTTGCGCATCTCGGCGACGGTCGCGAAGATGTCGCTGCAGGAGAACGCGACGTGCTGCACGCCTGAGCCGAAGAACTCCGAGATGAAGCGCGCCGGCAGCGTGCGGTTGGCGGAGGAGCCGTTGAGCACGAAGCGGAGGCTCTGGTCGGCGTTGATGATGGCCTGGCTCTGCACGAGGCCTCTGGGATCGGCGATCTCCATCTGCGGCAGGCGGTTCAGATCGAGGATGCCGGTGTAGAACAACAGCCAGGACAGCATCTCGTCATAGGGCATCGACTGCGCGATGTGATCGACGGCGAGCAGCGCGTCGTTGCCGGCATTGCTCGCCACAGGCTCGAAATCGGTGTCCCAGTTCTTGCCGGCCTGGTCGAGGAAATACAGCAGGCTGCCGCCGACGCCGTGGATCGCGGGAATCTCCAGCTCGCCCGGTCCGACCGGCTGGTAGAAGGTGCGCGCCTTCAGCGTCTCGGCGCGCTGCATGGCAAGGCCGGCATTGTCGACGTCGAGCGCGATGGCGCAGACGCCGGGGCCGTGGGTGACGTAGTGCGAATGCGCAAAGCCGTCGGTCTCGCAATTGATGACGAGCTCGACCTTGCCTTGCGACCAGCGTTCCACCGCCTTGCTGCGATGCTTGCCGGTCTTGCGGAAACCGAGCTGTGCGAACAGCCGGGCGAGCTCGCCCGCCTTGGTCTCGTTGACGGCGAACTCGATGAAGCCGGTGCCGCGGCTTTTGGCCTTCGGCGCCAGCGGCTCGCCGGCGAATTTTGGCCAATCCGGCGCGAGCTGGTCCTCCAGCAGGATCAGCGAGCGCAGGCCGTCGACCGCGGTCTGCGCGGCCGAGCCGGCGCGGAACTGGTCGTTGAAGATTTCCAGCGACAGCGGCCCGGCATAACCGGTCGCCGCGATCGCCGTCATGAACTCGCCGACCGGCAGGTCGCCCTGGCCGGGGAAGGAGCGGAAGTGCCGGCTCCACGACAAAATATCGAGCTCGAGCTTCGGTGCGTCGGCAAGCTGCACCAGGAAGATCTTGTCGCCGGGGATCGAGGCCATCGCGCGGACCGGAAAGCCGGGTGCCAGCGCATGAAAGCTGTCGAGGATGACGCCGATAGCGGGATGATCGGCGCGCCGCACGATCTCCCAGGCATCGCGATAGTCGTTGACGTGGCGGCCCCAGGCCAGCGCCTCGTAGCCGACGCGCAAGCCCCGCTTGGCGGCGCGTTCGCCGAGCTCGCGAAAATCGTCGGCGGCGCGGTCGGTGCCGCCGAGCGAGGCCGGCGAGACGTTGGAGCAGATCAGCAGCAGGTCGGTGCCGAGTTCCTGCATCAGGTCGAACTTGCGCTCGGCGCGGGCGAAGTTGCGCGCGCGCTGCGGCTCCGGCATGCCCTCGAAATCGCGGAACGGCTGGAACGCGCAGATCTCGAGCTTGAGGTCCTTGCAGAGCTGCGCCACCTCGCGCGGCCCCGAACCGAACGAGAGCAGATCGTTCTCGAAGATCTCGACGGCATCGAAGCCGGCGGTTGCGATGGCGCGGAGCTTTTCGTCCAGCGCCCCCGAGAGAGAGACGGTCGCGATCGATCGCTTGTTCATGCTGCCTGCTCCATGATGTGGCCCGGCGATATCTTTTGGCTCGTGCGCGCGGCCTCGCTGACGGCTTCGACGACAGCGAGCGTCCCCATCGCATCTTCGACTGAGATGAGTGGTTGTTCACGACCGGCGATTACGGCAAGGAAATGCCGGAGCTGCTCGACCAGCGGATCGAAGGCAGGCGGCGCAACGGTCTGGCGCGACAGTGGCGCGTACCAGCCGGGCTGCTCTGTATAGGACCACAGCTCCATGGTCGGCACCGACAGCGATCCCGCCGTGCCGGAGAAGATGTAGCAGGGCTGATCCTGCTTCGGATACGCAACGTTCTCGCCGGAGGCGAGCTCCCAGCTCCACGGCGCCGGCGTCGCATCCGACACGGTCACCGTTCCCAGCGCGCCATTGCCGAAGCGCAGCAGCAACGCTGCGGTGTCCTCGACGGCAAAGCCGCGCGCCTTGTTCGAGGTCAGCGCCTGCACCTCGGTGATCTCGCCGCAGATGAAGCGGAGGTTGTCGATGTCGTGGATCAGGTTGATCAGCAGCGGCCCGCCGCCCTGCTCACGCCGCCAGGACACCTCGAAATAGTCGTCGGGCTTCTTGAGCAGCCACAGCCCGACCACGGCGGTGAGCTGGCCGAGCCTGCCGTTCGCCACCGCCTCGCGCGCGGCCCTGATGATGGGATTGTGCCGGCGGTGATGACCGACCAGCATCGGCACACCGGTTCGCTTGACCGCGGCGCAAAGGCGCTGCGCATTGGCAACCGTATCGGTCACCGGCTTTTCGATCAGCGCGGGCACGCCCGCCGCCGCGCAGTCGAGCGCCATCGGCAGGTGCAGATTGTTGGGGGAGGCGATGATGAGGCCGTCGGGCTTGTCCTGCGCCAGCAGCACGCGATGGTCGGCATAGCAGGGCACACCGAGCGACTCCGCATAGTCCTTCGCGGCGGGCGAGGGGTCGGCAATGCCTGATAATGCGCAATCCGGCGATGCCGCGATCAATTCGCTATGGCGGCGGCCGATCAGGCCGGCACCGGCAACACCGATGCGCATTCGCGCGCTCATGCCGCGGTCTCCTCCATGGCGCCGCCGAGGAAGAGTTGGCCGATGCGCGGATCGTTCAGGATGCTCTCCGCCTTGTCGACGATGCGGGTCTGGCCGAGCTCGAGCACGATGCCGAAATCGGAGATCTCCAGCGCCGAGCGCGCGTTCTGCTCGATCATCAGGATGGTGACGCCGCGGTCGCGCAGGCTCTTGAGGATATCGAAGGTCTGCTGCACCATCAGCGGCGACAGGCCGATCGAGGGCTCGTCGATCAGCACGAGCTTTGGCTCCAGCAGCAGCGAGCGGGCGATCTCGAGCTGCTTCTGCTCGCCGCCGGAGAGCGTCGAGGCCTGCTGGGTGGATTTGCGGCGCAGCGCCGGGAACAGGTCGAGCGCGGCCTCGATCCGCGTCGGCAGGTCGATGCCCTTGCCGGCGGAAACGCCGCCGAGCTCGATGTTGCTGCGGACTGAGAGCTCGGGAAAGATGTTGCGGCCCTGCGGCACATAGCAGATTCCGGCGTTGAGCAACGCGCGCTGGCTCAGATTGGTGACGTCGCGGCCGGCAAAGCTGATCTTGCCTTCGCGCAGCTTGAGCAGGCCGAAGATCGCCTTGAACACGGTGGACTTGCCGGCACCGTTGGGGCCGATGATGGTGGTGATGGTCGCCGGCGGTACCGAGAACGTGGTGCCGTTCAAAATCGTCATCTTGCCGTAGCCGCCGACGAGATTGTGAACCGAGAGGATCGGGTCGCTCATCGCTTCCTCCTCAATGTCCGAGATAGGCTTCGATCACGGCGGGGTCTTTGCGGACCTCGTCGGGACGCCCCATCGCCAGCACCTTGCCTTCCGCCATCACCATCACGCGCGAGCACAGCGACATCACGAATTCCATGTTGTGCTCGATCACGACGAAGGTCGCGTTCTTCTCGCGGTTGATCGCGACCAGCCGCTCCTTCAGATCCGCCAGCATCGACGGGTTGACGCCACCGGCGGGCTCGTCGAGCAGCACCAGGCGCGGTCCGCCCATGAAGGCCATGGCGGCGTCGAGCAGCTTCTGCTGGCCGTAGGACAGGCCGCCGGCGGGCTCGGCGGCGAGATGATCGAGCTTGAAAAAGCCGATCATCTGGTTGGCGGCATCCGTCAGTCCGGCATCGGAGCGGCCGACCAGGCGCGAGGCCATGTTGCCCTGGTGCTCCTGGCCCGCGAGGATCAGGTTCTCGCGCACCGAGAGTTTCGGGAACACCTGCAGGAGCTGGAAGGTGCGGCTGACGCCGAGCTTGTTGAGCTCGGCGGGGCGCAGGCCCGTGACCACCTGGCCGTCGAGCCTGACCTCGCCGCCAGATGGCGTGAGCTGGCCGAGGATGCAGTTGAACAGCGTGGACTTGCCGCAGCCGTTCGGGCCGATCAGGCCGAGGATCTCGCCCTCGCGGACGTCGAAGGAGACGCCGTTGACCGCGTGGATGCCGCCAAAGCTCTTCTTGATGTCAGTGACCTCGAGGACCGCGCTCATTGCACCGTCTCCAGCCGGGACTTTGCGACGGCACGCAATGCAGATGCCGCCTTGGTTCGCCGCGCCGCCATATAGCGATCGAGGATTCCCAGAATGCCGGTCGGCGACCAGATCAGCAGCAGCATCACCGCGACCGCATAGAGCATCAGATAATAGCCTTCGGTGAAGCGCAGCCATTCCGGCAGCAGCACCGCGATCATCGCGCCGAGGAACGGGCCGAAATAGAAGCCGGCGCCGCCGACGATCACCATCATCAGGAGATCGAGCGAGAGCGACAGGTTGAACGGCACGGGGTCGATATATTGCGTCAGCGGTGCATAGAGCGCGCCGGCGATGCCGCCGAGCGCCGAGCCGATCGCAAAGGCCATCAGCGTGTAGCGCCGCGTGTCGATGCCGAGCGATTGCGCGCGCAGCGGATTCTCGCGCAGCGCCATGAAGGCGCGGCCCCAGGGCGAGCGGATCAGCCACCACACCGCAACCGAGACGATCGCGAGCGAGCCGAGGCAGACATAGTAGAACGGCAGCGGCTTGTTGGTTGCGATCCCGAAGACATGCGGGCGCGGAATGTTGGAGATGCCGTAGATGCCGCCGGTGAGCCAGCTCTCGTTGCGGAACACGAGGAAGGCGAGGGTCGAGAAAGCCAGCGTGACGAAGGCGAGGTAATGGTGCTGCACGCGCAGCGCGGGATAGCCGAGTACCCAGCCGACGCCGAAGCTCAGGACGATCGCAACCACGATCGCGGCCGGCAGCGGCCAGCCATGCGTCGTCATGATCGCAGCCGCATAGGCGCCGATGCCGACGAACGCGCCCTGCGCCAGCGAGACCTGTCCGGCGTAGCCGAGCGTGAGGTTGAGGCCCATTGCGGCGATGGTCATCACCGCCCACTGGCTCAGGATGAACAGGCCGTAGCGGTTGAAGTTCATGGGAACGACGATCAGGCCGGCGATGACGACGAGGCCGAGCGCGATCTTCAGGGGTTTGGCAAAACCGCTCATACCGTGCGCTCCTCGGCGCGGCCGAGCAGTCCCTGCGGCCGGAACAGGATGACGATGATCAGGAAGATCAGCGGCACGGCGGCGCGATATTGCGTCGAGACGTAGGAGGCCGCGAGATTGTCGAGCACGCCGATCAAGAGGCCACCGGCGATGGCGCCACGGACCTGGTTGAAGCCGCCGACGATCGCCGCGATGAAGGCGGCCTGGCCCAGCACCTCGCCGGAGGAGAATTTGGCCAGATAAATCGGCGTGATCAGCAGCGAGGCCAGCGCGACCAGGAAGGCGTTGATCAGGAAGGTCAGCAGGATCATGCGCTCGACCGGCACGCCGATGATGCGCGCGACCGTCGGGTTCTGAGCTGCCGCCTGCATCTGGTGGCCGAGCGAGGTGCGGTTGAGCAGCGTGGTCAGGCCGAAGACGGCAAGGATGGCGACGACGAGCACGCCGATGCTCTGCAGCGAGACGGCGTGGCCGAGGATGGAGATGTCACCGGTCGGCACGATCGAGGGAAAGGGCGAGGCCTCGGCGCTGAAGAACTGCTTCACGGCCTCCTTGATGCCGATGGCGAGCGCCATGGTCGCGATCGCGAGCGGCAGCACGCCGTGGCGCATCATCGGATCGACCAGCAGCATCTTGAAGGCGAGGCCGAGCAGGATCATCGAGAGCAGGATGCCGAGGATGATCGCGAGCCAGAACGGCGCGCCGGCATGCATCGCGGCCAACATCAGGAATGCCGGCAGCATCACGAACTCGCCCTGCGCGAAGTTGATGGTCTGCGAGGTCTGCCACAGCAGCGTGAAGCCGACCGCGACCAGCGCATAGATCGCGCCGGTGGCCAGTCCCGCGACCAGAAGATCGAACAGATTGGACATTTTCCCCTCTTGTGTCTCTCAGCCGCTCTATCGTCTCCCTCGCTCCATCTCTCTTTCTTCTCCCTCTCCCCGCGAAGGGCGGGGAGAGGGAGACGAGAGATCTCTCCCCGCGACGAGCGGGGCGAGGGAGAAGGGCGAAGATCACTTCACCTTCGGCAGCACCTGCTTCACCACCTGCTTGCCTTCGACCACCTCGACCAGAAAACTCTGGCGATCGATGTCGCCGGTCTCGTTGAAGGTGACGTCCATCAGGATGCCCGGCTCGTCCGCGGCCTTGATGGTCAGGCCGTGCAGCGTGTCGGCGAAGGCCTTGGAATCGACCTTGCCCATCTTCTCGGTGGTGGCCTTCACCATGTAGACGGCGAGATAGCCCTTCAGGCCGTTATGGTCGGGGACGTAATTGTACTTCTTGGAGAACTTCTCGCGGAACGCCTTGATCAGATCGACCGGCGCATCGGTGGTGAGGCCGACATGGCCGCGCGCGCCGTTGGCGGCATCGCCGGCGAGCTCGATCACCTTCTGGCCGATCAGCGTGGTCTCGCCCATCAGCGGTGCGTTGACGCCCTGGCGCTTCAGCTCTTTCAGGATGCGCGCGCTCTCTTCTTCATTCAAATACACGAACACGGCGTCGGGATTGGCGGCCTTGATCTTGCCGACGTCGGCGGCGAAATCGGCCTGGCCCGCCTCGGTCGAGAGATCGGCGACCACCTTGGAGCCGAGCCGGTCGAGCTCCTTGACCACGACGTCGCGTCCGCCGCGGCCGAAATCGTTGTTGACCCAGACCACCGCGACCGTCTTCGCCTTCATGTCGTCGTGGATGTATTTCGCGACCTTCGGCATCGAGGACTGCTGGCCGAACGAGGTGCGGAACAGGAACTTGTTGCCGGCCTGCGTCAGCTCGGCGGCTTCGCCGCCCATGATCTGCGCGATGCCGGCTTCGGCCGCGAGCGGCGCGGTGACCTTCACCGAGCCGGAATAGCCGGGCCCGAGCAGCACGTAAGGTTCGGCGTCGAGCGCCTTCTGCACCTGGGCGCGGGCAACGCCGGGATTGGACTGCGAGTCGGCGTGGGTGACTTCGAGCTTGCGGCCGAGCACGCCGCCCTTGGCGTTGATCTCCTCGATCGCGAGGTCGATGCCGTTTTTCCAGTTGGTGCCGACGGTGGCACCGCCGCCCGAGAGCTCGGCGACGTCGGCGAGCTTGATCGCCTGGGCGAAGGCGCCCGTGGTCGTGATTGCGGTGAGCAGCGCGCCCACCAGTAGCGTTGATTTCATCGTCCTCTCCTCCCGTTTCAATTTTGCAAGCGGCCTTGTGTCCGGCCGCTTTGCCTCAAGCTGCCCGATAGGCGGCGCTGCGCGCGGCCATCACGGTGTCAAAAGCCTCTCCCATGACTTCGGTCGACGGGGCAAGGCCGGTGAACAGTTCGAAAGCGTCGGCGGCCTGGTAGATCGCAAGCTCGCGCCCGGTCATGATCTGCGCGCCCTTCTCTTGCGCTGCGGCAAGGAGCGGCGTGATCAGTGGCGAATAGACGGCATCGGCGACCCACAGGTTCGCGCGGAGCAGTGGCGGCGGCACCGGCGTGTCGCGGTTCGGCAGCATGCCGACCGGCGTGCCGTTGATGAGGCCGGTCGCGCCATCGAGCGCGGCCTCGACGCTGGTCACGACTTTTGCGCCTGGCGCGTTCAGGAGCGAGGCAAGCTTTTCAGCCCGTGCCGGCTCACTGTCGAAAATGCGGATGTCGGAGACCTTCTTGTCCGCCAGCGCAAAGGCGATGGCCTTGCCGACACCGCCCGCGCCGATCACGGCCACCGCATTGCCTGATGGCGCCAGCAGCGGCGCCACCGCGCGCGCAAAGCCCGTGGTGTCGGTGTTGTGGCCGATCAGACGGCCGTCCCTCACGACCACGGTATTGACCGCGCCCATGGCGGCCGCGCCCGGCGCCAGCTCGTCGAGCAGCGGCACCACGGCCTCCTTGTAGGGAAAGGTCACGTTGACGCCGGCAAAGCCAAGCCGCCGCACGCCTTCCAGCATCATGCTGAGAGCGGCGGCGTCCGCACCGGCGACCTCGATCAGCTGGTAATGGCCGCGCAGGCCAAGCGCCTCGGCGGCGCGCTCATGCATGAAGGGGGAAGCGGAATGCGCGATCGGCGCGCCGATCAGGCCGGTGAGGAGTTTCTTGCTGGCGGCGTATCCGCGCTTCGACATGGTTCGCTATCGTCTCGTTGGAGCGTTCGGTCCCGGCCATTAGCGGAGAAATCCGCCCAAATCCAAGGGGGCTTTCTGGTCCGACGATAGCCTTTCCCTTGCCTAACACAATTACCCATTTATCGGACAAACCTAACATAATGTTATTTTTTCCGGCCGCGCCCGGAAGCGGCCTTGCCGTTGCCGCGCGACGGCTCGACCGCGCGCATCTCCGCGCGCAGGGACTCGATGAAATATTCGACGTGAAGCGACAGCGGAGCGCCGCGCTTCACCGCGATGTAGGTGTCGAACCTTGTCGGCTCGGTGATCTTCAAGAGTTCGATGCCGGGATAGCCGCCATGGGCGACCGTGAACTGGTCGATGATGGCGATGCCGAGCCCCGCCTTCACCAGCGCGCAGACCGTGGTGCCGAAGCGCGCGCGGATGGTGATGTTGTAGTCGAGCCGGTTGCGCGCGAAGATCTCGGCCATGATCCGCCCGTAAGGGTCGTTCGGATCGATGCCGATCAGCGGGTAGCGCGTGATCTCGGCGGCGGAGACCTGTTTGCGCCCGGCGAGCTCGTGGCCGGGCGGCACGATGCAATAGAGTTCGCCCGAGGCGAGCGGCATGAAGTCGAGCCCGGAATGCTCCAGCCGGTAGCTCATCGCCACGCACTCGCCGCGGCCGAGCATCAGATAGTCGATTGCTTCCTCGAGCTTGAGGATGTTGATGTCGATGCCCAAATCTGGATAGCGGCGGCGGACGCGCTCGATCGCGCGCGGCACCATCACCTGCGAGATGCTCGGCACCGAGCCGATGCGCAGCTCCGACAACCCGCCGCGGCCGATCTTGGAGATGATCTCGGAGAGATCGTCGACCTTCTTGTAGACACCGTTGATCTGCTCAAAAATGTTCTCGGCTTCCGGCGTCGGAAAGTAACGGCCGTTCTGGCGCTGGAAGAAGCGGATGCCGAGCGAGCGCTCGGTGTATTTGACGAGCCGGCTGATCCCCGGCGCCGACACGTTGAGCAATTTTGCCGCGCCGCCGATGGTGCCCGTCACCATCACGGCACGGATCACTTCAACCTGGCGCAGCGTCATCATGGTCCTGGCACCCGAAGGATTGGCATCCGAAAGAGATCGTGGCGGCGATCATCTCACGAGAGACGCGCTGTCATCCAGCGGCAAGTGCCTGGCGATGTGGATGGGCCCCGGCGCTGCAGCGCATCGTCGAAGAGACGCTGCGCTGCGTCCGGGCACGAGCGCGGCCGGGTCCGACAACCGTCTCCCACAGGCGGAAAACGGAAGTTAACTTCGCTGTCAGAGTGTTTCGACTAAAATCTGCGCGTTCAAATGGAAGGGTGGCGGGGTCGCGCGATCTGTACCGTCGGCGTCGTTTGCTGCAACCGCGTGCTAGCTCGCCGGTCCTTCGGGCGAGGCGCTCTCCGCGAGCTCGGCGCGCTCGCTCTCCAGCACTGCGCGTGCGAACTCGATGATCTTCTGCTTGTTTGCCGTTTCGTGGACGGCAAAAAACACGCGGTTCAGTTCCAGGCCGAGCACGCTGTTGAGGGCGATGTTCTCGTCGTCCATCGTGGTTTTCCCGCTTTGTACGCCTTGAGGTGTAACTTGACGTTACTTCTTCCACAAGTAGATAAAAGCTTCGGAGTAGGCAGACACCGGAAATCTACGGGAGCAGCGAATTGAGGCAGCCCCCAAATACGTGCTATAGCGGACAGCCAAGGTCAGGAAACGCACCGATGTCCGCCGTCGACTATGGCCGGGAAGCGCTCGACTTCATCGAAGGCCTGGGTACCTATCGCAAGGTACCGGATGCCATGAACGCGCTTGAGGTGGCCTTCGGTCGCTTTGGTTTCGAGACCATCATCGTGACTGGTTTGCCGAATCCCGATCAACGCTTCGCGCAGATGGTGCTCGCCAAACGCTGGCCGGCCGGATGGTTCAGCCTCTACACCCAGAATAATTACGACCGCGTCGACCCCGTGGTGCGATTGTGCAGGCAATCGGTCAATCCGTTCGAATGGTCGGAAGCGCCCTATAATGCCGAGCTCGAGCCTGATGCGGCCGAGGTGATGAACCGCGCCACCGATTTTCGCATGTCGCGCGGCTTCATCGTGCCGATCCACGGGCTCACCGGCTATGAAGCCGCGGTGTCGCTCGGCGGCGTTCATCTGGATCTCAATCCCCGCAGCAAGCCGGCATTGCATCTGATGGCGATGTATGGCTTCGACCACATTCGCCGCCTGCTCGAGCCGACGCCTTATCCGTCGACGCGTCTCACCCCGCGCGAGCGCGAGGTGATCTCCTGGGCTTCACAGGGCAAGTCGGCCTGGGAGATCGGCGAGATCCTGCACATTACGCAGCGCACTGCCGAAGAGCATCTTGCAACCGCCGCGCGCAAGCTCGGCGCCGTCAACCGTACGCATGCGGTTGCGCTCGCGATTCGCCACAAGATCATCGCTCCCTAGGCGACGTACTGGGAAATTTCCCAATATCGAACCCGCCTCTTTTCGAAGATTCTTTCCCCCATTGAGGCTCAATGGGGGTTTTCATGATCCACGCAATTTCCTCGGTCAATCGCCACCTTTACGAAGACGTACTCGAGCAGCACTTCCGGATACGCCACGACATCTTCGTCGAGGAGCGGCACTGGGAGACGCTGCGCAGGCCGGATTGCCGCGAGATCGACTCCTATGACGACGAGGATACCGTCTACCTGCTCGCCCTGGAGGGGCGGCGCGTCGTCGGCGGTCACCGTCTCTACCCGACCACCAAGCCCTCGATGATGAGCGAGGTGTTCCCGCACCTGGCGTCGGTTCGCGGCTGCCCCGCCGATCCGCTGGTCTGGGAATGGTCGCGCTATTTCGTCGTTCGCGATCGCCGCGACGGCGCCCTCAACCTGCAACTGATGGCGGCGGTGCAGGAGTTCTGCCTCGATCAGGGGATCGCGCAGGTCAGCGCGATCATGGAAACCTGGTGGCTGCCCCGCTTTCATGAAGCCGGCTTCGTCGTGACCCCGCTCGGCCTGCCGGCCCTGGTGGAGAACGCCTGGACCATGGCAGCGACGATCGAGATTCGCCAGCAGACGGTCGATGCCCTGCATGATCGCATCGGCACCGCTTCGATCGTTCAACAGGACGGCCCGCGTCTGGACGCCGTCGCCCGTGCCAACCTTTGCGGCCTTGCCGCGCAACGAAAGAGCGCCTGAGATGTCTAACATGATGCGGGACAGCCAGATCATGGCGCAAACCAATGACGAGAATCTCGGCTACATGTCCGACATGGCCCTCGAGCTCGCGCAGATGGCGGAAGACTCCGGCCTGACGACGCTGGCCTACCTGTTCAGGATGGCGGCGCTGGAAGCCTCGACGGCCAACAGCATGCTCGCCGAACCGGACGAGCTTCCCCAGCAGATGACGTCGCACTAGACGCGACGTTCAGCTCTGACGACATTGCCGCCCTCCCTCGGCTTGCCGGGGGAGGGCGATCGTTTGGGTGCGGCAGGTTGCCCCATCTGCTGCGGCAGCCTTCTTGCAAGGTCGCGTCCGACCGCATGCACCCGCATGCAACAAAGTGCATGTTTGGTGTCGAATCGCTCTTGCCTCGGAACGATACTGCCATTACCCATTTTTCCGCTTTGAAGAGGCAGGGGGAGCTCTTTCACTGATGGCGACTGTGTTCGAACATCGGCGCGCGTTCGTATGCGCCTGAAAGAGTCTTGATGCTGCTTGTCGTCGAACAGTTCTTGAACGGATTGCAGTTCGGCCTGCTGCTGTTTCTGCTCGCCGCCGGCCTGACGCTGGTGTTCGGGATCATGGATCTCGTCAACCTCGCGCACGGCTCGCTCTACATGATGGGCGCCTATTTCGCCGCGACCTTCGCGGCGTGGACCGGCAGCTTCCTGCTCGGCGCGCTGCTGGCGCTGGGTGCTACGCTGATCCTTGGCATTGTGCTGGAAATGAGCGCATTGCGGCATCTCTACGGGCGAGACCATCTCGACCACGTGCTCGCGACATTTGGCCTGATCCTGTTCTTCAATGAAGCGGTGCGGCTGATCTGGGGCCCGGCCGGCCTTGCGCTGCCGCTGCCGGCCTGGCTGACCGTGCCGGTGCCGATCCTGCCCGGCATTCACTATCCCGCCTATCGCCTCGCCATCATCGCGGTGGCACTGCTGGTGGCGCTGCTGCTCTATCTCGGCGTGATGCGCACCCGCATCGGCATGCTGATCCGCGCCGGCGCCTCCAACCGCGAGATGATCGGCGCGCTCGGCATCAACATCAAGCTGCTCTACACGCTGGTGTTCGGCCTCGGTGCGGCGCTCGCAGGATTGGCCGGCCTGATGCAGGCGCCGATCCTCACCGTGCAGATCGGCATGGGCGAGAACATCCTGATCCTCGCATTCGTCATCATCGTGATCGGCGGCATCGGCTCGATCCGCGGCGCCTTCCTCGCCGCGATCTTCGTCGGCATGATCGACACGCTCGGCCGCGCCTTCCTGCCCAACCTGCTGCGGCAGGTGCTGAGCGGCGCCGCCGCCTCCACCGCCGCGCCCGCACTCTCGTCCATGCTGATCTACCTCCTGATGGCGATCGTGCTGGTGGTGCGGCCGGAGGGGCTGTTTCCGGCCAACCGTCGATGAAGGCTTTCTCGGTGAGCAAGGCCGTCACGGCCCTGATGCTGGCGGGCCTCGTGCTGCTGCCGCTCTATTCGTCGCTGTCCGGCAACATCTTCATCCTGACGCTGTTCACCCGCATCGTCATCCTGGCGCTGGCCGCGGCGAGCCTCAACCTCATCATGGGCTTTGGCGGCATGATGAGCTTCGGCCACGCCGCCTATCTCGGCATCGGCGGCTATGCGGTCGGCATGCTCGCGCAGGAAGGCGTCGGAAGCGGCTTCATCCAGTTTCCGGTCGCGCTCGCGGCCTCCGCGATCTATGCGCTGGTGATCGGCGCGCTTTCGTTGCGCACCCGCGGCGTCTATTTCATCATGATCACGCTGGCGTTCGCGCAGATGGCCTATTACGTCGCCTCGGGCCTTGCGCGCTACGGCGGCGATGACGGCCTCACCGTCTACAAGCGCAGCGACTTCTCCGGGCTGATCAACCTGTCGAACCGCACGCAGTTCTATTATCTCTGCCTCGCCTGCCTGTTCGCCGTGCTCCTCCTGATCTGGCGCATCGTCAATTCGCGCTTTGGCCTCGTCGTGCAGGGCCTGCGCTCCAACGAGCAGCGCATGCAGGCGATCGGCTTTCCGGCAAAGCGCTACCAGCTCGTCTGCTTCGTCATCTCGGGCACCATGTGCGGCCTCGCCGGCGCGCTGCTCGCCAACAACACCGATTTCGTCAGCCCGGCCGTGATGTACTGGACCCGCTCCGGCGACCTCATGGTGATGGTGATCCTGGGCGGCATGGGCACGCTGTTCGGCCCGGTCATGGGCGCGGTGGTGTTCCTGTTGCTGGAAGAGTTCTTGTCGCAGATCACCGAATATTGGGCGCTGATCATGGGCCCGCTGCTGCTGCTGATCGTGCTGTTCGGGCGCGGCGGCATCATGGGCATGCTGGGGAGGGCTTCTCGTGGCTGAACCCTTGCTCCGCGTCGAAAAGCTGGTGCGCCGCTTCGGCGGCATCATTGCGACGGACAACGTCTCGCTCGACGTCGCCAGCGGCGAACTGCACGCCATCATCGGCCCGAACGGCGCCGGCAAGACCACGCTGATCAGCCAGCTCACCGGACATCTCGAGCCGCATTCCGGCAGCGTCTCGCTGGGCGGTCGCGATATCACCTACCTGCCGGCTTATCGCCGCTGCGCGCTGGGGCTGGCGCGCTCGTTCCAGATCACCTCGCTGCTGCTCGACTTCACCGCAGCCGACAATGTCGCGCTGGCGGCGCAGGCGCATGCCGGCACCTCGTTCCGCTTCTTCGCCAATGCACGGAAGGAGAAGGGCCTGCGCGATGCCGCCCATGCCGCGCTCGATCGCGTCGGTCTCGGCCATCGCGCCGATGTCCTGGTGTCGAAGCTCAGCCATGGCGAGCGGCGGCAGATCGAGCTCGCCGTCGCGCTCGCCAGCAAGCCGAAATTGCTGCTGCTCGACGAGCCCATGGCCGGGCTCGGCGTCACCGAATCCCAGGGAATGGTGAAGCTGCTGCAGGAGCTGCGCAAAGAGGTCTCGATCGTCCTCGTCGAGCACGACATGCCCGCGGTGTTCGCGCTGGCCGACCGCATCTCGGTGCTGGTCTATGGCCGCGTCATCGCGTCCGGCGATCCGGCCGCGATCCGCGCCAATGACGAGGTCAAGCGCGCCTATCTCGGCGACCAGCATGTGGTGACGCACCATGGCTGACACGCTGCTCGACGTCGACGGCATCGAGACCTGCTATGGCCTGAGCCAGGTGCTGTTCGGCCTGTCGCTGTCCATCAGGCCGGGCGAGATGGTCTCGCTGATGGGCCGCAACGGCATGGGCAAGACCACCACCATCCGCTCCATCATGGGCCTGACGCCGGCGCGATCAGGCACGATCCGGTTTGCGGGCACCGAGGTGCGCCAGCTTCCGTCGTACCGGATTGCAAAGCTCGGCGTCGGTCTCGTGCCCGAAGGACGGCAGATATTCCCGAACCTCACCGTGCGCGAAAACCTCGTCGCGGCCGCCGCCGATCGCTTCGGCAGCAGCAATCCCTGGACGCTGGCCGCGATCTACTCCCTGTTCCCGCGACTCGCCGAGCGCGCCGCCAACATGGGCAACCAGCTCTCCGGCGGCGAGCAGCAGATGCTGGCGATCGGCCGCGCGCTGATGACCAACCCGAAGCTGCTGATCCTGGACGAGGCGACCGAAGGCCTCGCCCCGCTGATCCGCGAAGAGATCTGGAGCTGCCTGTCGCTGCTCAAGAGCCGCGGACAGTCGATCCTGGTCGTCGACAAGAACGTCGACCACCTCGCCCGCATCTGCGACCGTCACTTCATCATCGAGCGCGGCAAGACGGTGTGGAGCGGCACGTCGGAGCAGCTAATGGCCGAGCCGGATCTGCAGCACAAATACCTCGGAATTTGAGCCCCGCTCTTTCCTCTCGTCATTGCGAGCGAAGCGACTTGTCCGCCGAAGCCTTGGCGAAGGCGGAAGCAATCCAGAATCCTTCCGCGGAGGGATTCTGGATTGCTTCGTCGCAAGCGCTCCTCGCAATGACGGAAGAGAGACCTGCACCTCTCACCAATAAATCCCGTGCCGATGCAATTCGCGGATCACGCGCGCCTCGGTGGACGGCTGGCGGTGCTTCGGCTTGGCCGTTGCCGCGGCCGGCTGAGCGGACGTCGCGGCCGCTGTCGCGGCTTGCGCTGGTGTGGCCGAAGTCGTTGAAGCAGGCGTGGTCGTCGCCGTCTGCACACTCGCCGGCGGCGTTGCGGTCGGGGCCTGCGTGGCCTGCGGCGGAGCCGTCGCTGCCGGCTGCTCGGTCGTCGGGCTCGCATTCGTGGTGGCCAGGCTCAGACTGCGCGAACCCCCGGCATAGGCTTGGCTGGCCAGCAGCGAAATCGTCGCGATCAGGATGAGCTTGCGCATGGAAGCCTCCTTCACTTGGTCAATCCGTCTTACCTGTATGCCTCCGCGCCATCAGCGGGCGAGGTGGTGGGTCCCGATCTCGATCAGGGTGGTCCGGCAGGACAGGCGATAGATCAGGCTCAATAATTGACCCAACATGATCGAACTCCATTGTTGATCATGGAAGCCGAACATAGCCCTCGCTTCTTTCCGGCCGTTTTCGCGGCGCAGGGAAAAAGGCTTCATCGGAGCACGGAGTGGTGTCGTCGGAACAAACGGGATGAAGTCGCCTCACAGTGCCGTGAGGCTGTTCTCCCTCAAAACACCTCGAAATACTCGCGGTGCTCCCAATCGGTCACTTCAGACAGGAAGCGGTCGATCTCGGCGTTCTTGATGTGGGTGTAGTAGTCCACGAACTCCGCCCCGAGCTTCTCGCGGAAGAACGGATCATCCTTCAGCGCGCTGACCGCATCGCGCAAGCTCTTCGGCAGCAGCGGAGCCTTGGTCTCGTAGGGCGTATCGGCGGACGGGCCGGGATCGAGCTTGCGGTCGACGCCGTCCAGCCCTGAGAGGATCTGCGAGGCCATGTAGAGATAGGGATTGGCGGCGGGCTCGCCGATCCGGTTCTCCAGGCGCGTCGCCGCATCATTGGCGCCGCCGAGCACGCGGATCATCACGCCGCGATTGTCGCGGCCCCAGATCGCGCGGTCCGGCGCCAGCGAATAGGAGCGGTAGCGCTTGTAGCCGTTGATGGTCGGGGTGGTGAACACGGTCGAGGCGCGGGCGTGGTCGAGCAGGCCGGCGAGGTAAGCCTTGCCGAATGCGCTGAGAGGCTCGCCGCCGTCTTTCGCCATGAACAGGTTTTCACCGCTCGCATGCGAGACGATCGACTGGTGTAGGTGCCAGCCGCTCGCGAACACATTCGGCAGCTTCGGCCGGCACATGAAGGTGGCGTGATAGCCGTGACGCCGTGCGATCTGTTTCACGGCCGAGCGGAACAGCACCATGTTGTCGGCGGGCTCGAGGCCCTTCTTCGGCGCGAAGGTGAACTCGCACTGGCTCGGCCCGAACTCGACCTCGACCGAGCGCAACGGCAGCCCGAGCGCGACGATGTCGCGGCGCAAAATCTCCAGCACCGGCTCCATCTGATCGAAGCGCTGCTCGGTCAGGTACTGATAGCCGTGGCTGAGCAGGCTCACCGATGGCGGCGTGCCGGGCTGGCCGGCGTCTTCCGCGCTCATATGCGGGTCGTCGAGCCTGAAGATGTGGAATTCGACCTCGAGCCCGGCGACGAAATCGTGGCCGCGGCCCGCGAGCTCGTCGAGCACCTTGCGATAGAGCCCGCGCGTTGCGAACGGCACGGGACGGCCATCGCCAAAATACAGGTCGCACAGCACCCAGCCGGTCGCCGGGGCCCATGGCAGCACGCGAAACGTGGTGGGATCGGCGACCATCAGCACGTCGGCCGCGCCCTCCATCTCCTTCATGCCGAAACCGCCGCCCGCGGTGAACACCGGAAACACCGTGCGGTGCGAGGTGTCCTTGGCGAGCATGGTGGTGGTGATCGAGCAGCCGCTTTCCAGCGAGGCAATCGCCTCCGTGGCGATGATGGTCTTGCCGCGCAGGATGCCGTGCTGGTCGGGGAAGGCAAGGCGGATGACTTCGAGGTTCTTGTCCTCGACGAACCGGCGCATGCGCGATGCGGCGTCCTTCTGCTCATCCGACCACAGCGCATGACGCGCGACGAAAGTCACTTTGGTTGCTCCTCAATCACCGCTGTCATCGTCCGCCCTGTGCGCAATTGCGCACTGGGGCGGACGATCCAGTATTCCTGAGACGGTCGTGTGTCCACGAGATGCCACGGCGTACTGGATGCCCCGCCTTCGCGGGGCATGACAGCGGAGAATGCGGAGCCGCCGTCGCGGCTCGCCCGCAGCGAATGGCATCGTCACTCCGCCGCCGTCAGCCGGTGCACGTTGTCGGCGATCTCCTTCGGGACCGGTGCGGTCCACGGCGCGCCGCGGCGGCGCTTGACGTCGACTTCCATCCAGTAGGTCTCCCAGCCGCGGGTCGGCCCGATGCCGTCCATGGTCGCCGGGCCCTGGATGCTGCGCGCATTGGCCTCGTCCAGGAACAGCATCGGCTTCTCGCCGCCGCCGACCTTCTCGATTTCGGCCCGCAGCAGGCGGCGATATTGCACGATCGCCTTGTCGCTCGAACCGAGATGCTCCTTGGTGCGGTCCTGGATCGCGCCCATCGATTCCACCGCCCACTGGTCGTGGACGTTGATGTCGTTGCCCATGCCGGTATAGGTCGCGGTCTGCTGCTCGTGCGGATCGAAGCCGTAATCGTTGCTGCGGTTCTTGCGCGACTTGTAGTCGGGCAGCTCGTAGAGCTCGAGCCGCTGGTCGCGCATCTTCTTCTTGTCGACCGGGTTCGAATAGCTGGTGAAGATCGCGTACCAGTAGCAGTTCTCGTCATCGACAGGCACGTGCCACTGCGTGATCGTCATCTCCGTGCTCATGGGGATGACGAAGCCGTGCGGGAAGAGCTGGTTGGTGACGCGCACATGGGTGCGCTCCTCGTCGATCTCGCGCAGCGCGATCAGCCGCAGGCCGTATTCGGTGTGCTCGACATTGATGATCGGGCGGTCGTATTCGCGCAGGATCTTCGTCATCGGCAGGTCGCTTCCGGCCGAAGCGCCGCGGAATTGCTTGCCATAGGCAGTGGACGTGTCCTCGTCCTCGAAGAAGCGGTGCAGATAGGAGGCGTGCGCAGGATCGATGCCGACTTCCAGCGCCTGCAGCCAGTTGCAGGCCATGTGCCCCTTGAACGCGAACGTATGCGTGCCGGGCGCGACGAAGCAGTCGATCTCCGGAAAGGCCGGCGGCTCGCCCTCGCCGAGATAGGCCCAGAGGATGCCGCTCTTCTCCACCACGGGGTAGGAGCGCTGGCGGATGTTCTGGCAGAGTTTTGAATCCTTCGGCTCGGCCGGCGTCTCGATGCACTGGCCGGTGGCGTCGAACAGCCAGCCGTGGAAGGCGCAGCGCAGGCCGCCATGCTCGAGCCGCCCGAAGGCGAGGTCGGCGCCGCGATGCGCACAGTGACGATCGATCAGGCCGTAACGCCCGGTCTCGTCGCGAAACAGCACCAGGTTCTCGCCGAGCAATTTGACGGGACGGATCGGCCGCTCGCCTTCCAGTTCATCGACCAGCGCCGCCGGCTGCCAGTAGCTCCGCATCAGCTTGCCGCACGGATCCTTCGGCCCGGTACGGGTGATCAGGTCGTTCTGCTCCTGGCTCATCATGGCGGTCGCGTCCTTTTTCCGGAGGGCGTTTTCTGTTCGCCTATTGAACGAATGGGCGAATTATGACATGCCTTGGATCGGCAGCAAGCACTATTTTGCAGGATTGTCCCGGGGATCATGCCCAAGCTGAAGCGAAGCGAGACCGACGAGCGTGCGACGGATTTCGTCGAAGCGCTCGATCGCGGCCTGCGCCTGCTGCAATGCTTCGGCACGAACGTGGGCCCGATGACACTGAGCGATCTCGCCCGCGCCGCCGATCTGCCGCGGGCGACCGCCCGGCGCATGCTGTTCACGCTCCAGCGCGGCGGCTACGTCTCCGGCGACGGCAAGCTGTTCTTGCTGACCCCGCATGTGCTGACGCTGGCTGCATCATACCTGCGCTCCAACCAGCTCGTCGCCGTGCTCCAGCCGGTGCTCGATCGCGTCGCGACGGCGGCCAACGAGATCTCCTCGCTCGCCGTGCTCGATGGTGACGACGTCGTGTTCGTCGCACGCAGCAGCCCGGCGCGGATGTTTTCCGGCGGTCTCGAAATCGGCTACCGCCTGCCGGCGTTCTGCACCTCGGTCGGCCGGGCCATGCTCGGCCAGCTCGACGATGCCGATCTCGCCGCCCGCCTCAAGACCATGAAGCGCGAGGCGCTGACGCCGCAGACGGTGACCGATCCCAAGGCACTGCTCGCGCGCATCGCCACCGACCGCGCGCAGGGCTATTCGCTGGTCGACCGCGAGGCCGAGCCGCATTTCCGCTCGATCTCGGTTCCCGTACGCCGCTATGACGGCGTGATCGTCGCCGCCATCAACATGGGCGCCCATGTCGACCGTGTGCCGGCGCAGGAATTGATCGACCGTTTCCTGCCGCTGCTGCGCGACGGCGCCGAGTCGGTGCGTTCGCAATTGCTGTAGGTTTGCAGGGTGGATCAGCCCGCGGCTGCGCGAAGCGCAGTCCGCTGGCGTAATCCACCGCTTCTGTCCTCGCGGAGACCAAAGAGGTGGGTTACGCTTCGCTAACCCACCCTGCTCAGCTATAATCTGCTCCGCACACCAGATCAGGGAGCAAGCCATGCAACACACCATGGTTCCCAGTGATCGTGTCGAGCACGTCGCCGTTTATGGGTGCGACGGCTCGAAGCTCGGCACGATCGAACGATTGATGCTCGACAAGTTGAGCGGAACGGTCGCTTACGCCGTCATCAAGACCGGCAGGCTGCTCGGGACGCATCATCACTATCCCGTGCAATGGAGCGCGCTGAAGTATGATCCGGGACGTCAGGCCTTCCAGGTCGAACTGACGCCGGAGCAATTGAGCAGCGGTCCCTGCGAGTTTGATGGCGATGAATTCGACTGGGGCGACCGCTCGCCGCCGTATCAGCATCCGAATTACTGGTCTATCTGACGGCGCGATGGGCAAGCGTCGCGCGTTGACCCGCGCGCACAGGTCGCGGTGCACGAACGCGCCCGCTGTGTCAAAAGGCAAAAATGCCGCATGACACACCTCTCATCGCCACCATCGTCGTTGGACTTGGACTAGCCTTCGTACTTGGAACAATCGCGCAGCGGTTCCGCATTCCGCCGCTGGTCGGATATCTGCTCGCCGGTGTCGCTGTCGGCCCGTTCACGCCGGGCTTCGTCGCCGACCAGGCGCTTGCCACCGAGCTGTCGGAGCTCGGTATCATCCTGCTGATGTTCGGCGTCGGCCTGCATTTCTCGCTGCAGGATCTGCTCAGCGTCCGCAACATCGCCGTGCCCGGCGCCGTCGTGCAGATCGCGGTCGCGACATTGATGGGGCTCGGCCTTGCGTTGCTGATGGGCTGGAGCGCCAGCGCCGGCCTCGTGTTCGGCCTCGCTTTGTCGGTGGCGAGCACCGTGGTGCTGCTGCGCGCGCTGCAGGAGCGGCGCCTCATGGAGACGGACCGCGGCCGCATCGCCGTCGGCTGGCTGATCGTCGAGGACCTCGCGATGGTGCTCGTGCTGGTGCTGTTTCCGGCGATCGCGAGCCTTCAGGGCGGCCATGGCGGCAAGCCCACGTTCGAGCCGCTGGCCGCGCAGCTCGGCCTCGGGCTTGCCGGCGTGGTGATGCTGACGATCGTCAAGATCGCAGTGTTCATCGGCCTGATGCTGGTGGTGGGCCGCCGGGTGATCCCGTGGATCCTGCATTACATCGCCCACACCGGATCGCGCGAGTTGTTCCGCCTCGCCGTGCTTGCGATTGCGCTGTGCATCGCCTTCGGCGCGACCAAGCTGTTCGACGTCTCGCTGGCGCTGGGCGCGTTCTTTGCCGGCATGATGCTGCGGGAATCGCCGCTCAGCGCACGGGCGGCGCAGGAATCGCTGCCGCTGCGCGATGCTTTCGCGGTGCTGTTCTTCGTCTCGGTCGGCATGATGTTCGATCCGATGAGCGTGGTCCGCGAGCCCTGGCCGCTGCTGGCGACGCTTGCGATCATCATGCTCGGCAAATCGGTCGCCGCGTTCCTGATCGTGGTGCTGTTCCGGCATCCGGTCGCGACCGCCCTGACGATCTCGGCGAGCCTGTCGCAGATCGGCGAGTTCTCCTTCATCCTGGCCGAGCTCGGCGTCGCCTCGCAGATCCTGCCCAGCGACGGCCGCGACCTGATCATGGCCGGTGCGATCCTCTCCATCATGCTCAATCCGCTGATGTTCGCAGCGGTCACCTGGCTCGCGCCGCTGCTCGATCCCAGGCGGGATACGCCGCAGGCCGCGGCCGCCGTGCCCGAGCCGATCCGCACCACCGACCTCACCGACCATACGATCGTGATCGGCTATGGCCGCGTCGGCGCGCTGGTCGGCGATGCGCTGAAGCAGCGGCAATTGCCCTTCCTGGTCGCCGAGGTCGGCGAGAGCGCACTTCAGAAGCTGAAGCAGGGTGGCATCGAGACGATCATGGGCAATGCCGCGCAGCCCGAGATCCTCGGCGCCACAAATCCGTCGCGGGCGCGGCATCTGGTGATCGCGATCCCCGAGGCGTTCGAGGCCGGGCAGATCGTGCAGCAGGCGCGCGCAGCCAATCCCGATATCCGCATCATCGCGCGGGCGCATGCGGATGCCGAGGTCGATCATCTGAAGGGACTGGGGGCTGATGTCGTCATTATGGGCGAGCGGGAAATCGCGCGCGGCATGATCGAGGAGCTGGAGAGGAGAGTCCCGGATGCTGCCCAGCAAGATCCCCGCGCGCTCGTGGTTGGTTGACCCGTCGCACCTCTCGCTGGATGTCGTAGCCCGGGTGAGCGAAGCGATACCCGGGAAAGCGCTCGCGCGGGGTCCCGGATGTCGCTTCGCTCATCCGGGCTACGGCACCGCGCTCTACCGCCCCTCCGCCTCACGCTCCATGTCGCGGCCCGACAGATCCTCGCCCTGCATGTTGGCGTAGTCGCGCGCCATCTCGCGCATCAGGAACTTGGCCGGCACGTCGTGATAGGTGCCGCGGTCGTTGACATATTGCATGTAGGCGCGCCCCTCGCCGTCGAAGGGATGCAGCAGCGCGTCGGTGTGGCCGTCGAAATCGAGCGGCGCAACACCGACCTTGGCGCAGAGCGTGTCGTTGAAGGTCGGCGTCGCCTTGCGCCAGGCGCCGTCGACATGCACCTCGGTAAAGCCGTGCCAGGTGAAAATGTCGGTGCCCATGCTCGCGCGCAGCTTCTCTGTGGTGAGATGGTTCTTCACGTCGGCAAAGCCGACGCGCGCGGGAATGCCGTGGACGCGGCAGGCGGCGGCATAAAGCGAGGCCTTGCCGACGCAATAGCCTTGTCCCGCGGCAAGCACGCTCGAGGCGCGAAACGTGTCGGCGACGCGCATGCTGACGTAAGGGTTGTAGCGGATGCCGTCGCGCACCGCCTTGTAGAGCATGCTCGCCTTCTCGCGGGCGCTTGCATCCGCGCGCACCGTGTCTTGCGCGAATTGCTGCACGGCGGGGTGATCGCTGTCGATGTACTCGCCGGGATCGGTGTAGAGCCGGCGGATGGTGTCGGGGAGGATGTCGGTCATGGCGAGAGATTAGCAGCCGGCTTTGATCTAGCTCAATTTCGTTGGTTGCAGGCCGCCCATGCTCGCTGCACGACCCCATCACCGCTTGCGTCGAGCCGCTATCGCTCTTGCAAGCGACGATGCTGCGCTAGGCTGTGCGGAACCGGGGAGGGGGAATGGCGGCGTGCTGAAATGGTGTGCCCATTGCCAGCAGTTCATGGGCGAGATGCCGCCGCACGCGGATCTCGGCATCACGCACGGGCTGTGCCCGAAATGCGCGGGCGAAGAGCCGGATCTGCTCAGCGGCGATGAATACGCCCATGCGGTGGCGCTGCGGGACCTGTTCCAGTCCTTGTTCGCGGCCGGGCGCAGGAATGATTTTAGTGCGGCTGGGCCGCTGGTCGACGACGCCATCGCCGCCCATTGCCGGCCGGTCGACATTCTCATCGGCATGATCGCGCCGATGCTCTACGAGATCGGCAATGCCTGGGAGCGCGGCACCCTGACCGTCGAAGGCGAGCACGAATTCACCGCCTTCGCCGAGCGGGTGATCGATCTGGTCGAGGCCAGGATGCGGCTGGCCTGGTCACAGCCGACGCACCCCAGCGGGGACGGTTGCTACTTCCTGATGAACGCGCCGGGCAACATTCATGTGGTGGGCATTCGCATCCTCGGTCTCTGGCTGCAGAATCAGGGGTGGCGGACGCGGCACGTCGACGATCGTACGGTTCTCGAGGCCTTGGCCGAGCCTTCGCTCGCGGGTGAGCCCAAGACGCTGCTGGTCTCGATCGCGCTGCCCGAGCAGTGCGATGCGGTCGCAGCGCTGGTCGAACGCGTGCAGGCCTTGCCGGCGCCCAGCCGTCCCAACATCGTGCTCGGCGGCTACGCCGTCAAAACCGGACGGGTGCTGCCGATCCCGGGCGTGAGGCTTGCGAAGGACATCAGCGCGCTCGGTCTCGACTAGCTTCGGTTGCGCATCCAGTCGGCGAGGCCCGAGATCGCCTTGTCGAGCTCCTGCCGTGCGGCGCCATCTGTCACCGTCTCCTCCATCGCACCCCGCATGCAGAGCAGCCACGCGTCGCGCTCGGCATCGCCGATGGCAAAACCGATATGCCGCTGCCGCAGCCGCGGATGGCCCTTCTCGGGCGTATAGAGCTTTGGGCCGCCGGTCCATTCGGTGAGATAGCGCTTCAGCACGTCCCTGATCAGGCCGAGATCATCCGCATGCATCGCGCGGATCGCTTGCGCCTCCGGCAGCGTGTCCATGCGGTCGTAGAAGCGGTCGACGAGGGCATCGATCGTGGCGCTGCCGCCGATCCGCTCGAACATGGAGGTGGTGACGTCGCTGGAGGTCATCGTGGGTCCCAAGGCTGGTTCTTGGGCTCGGATATAGTGACTTTGTGGCGGGCCACAAACTCTGCTGTCGTCCCGGACAAGCGCGCTTAAGCGCGCGCCGATCCGGGACCCATAACCACAGGGAAGTGTTTGGCGAAGATCAGTCGTTCGGGATTGGCCGCGTGCACAATCGATGGATCACGCGGTATGGGTCCCTGCGTTCGCAGGGACGACAGCGCTGTGCTCGGCGAAAGGACCGCCCTACAGCGCCACGCTCCGCAGCCCGAAGCTGCGCGCTTCGTTCTGCAGCACCGGGCGCACCGCATCGATCAGCCTTGCCGCCGCGGCATCGACGCTCAGCCCCGCCGTATCCACCACCGCCGTCGCGCGCGAATACAGCGGCTCGCGGCTCAGCAAAATGTTGCGCAGCTCGGCCATGGCGGAGCGATCATCCGCCATCGGGCGCAGATCGCCCTGGCGGCGGACGCGGGCCATGTGCTCCTCGGGCTCGGCCTTCAGCCAGATCGTGTAGAACGAGGTCAGGATCTGGTCGAAGGTCAAAGGCTCCGAGACGATACCGCCGCCGGTCGCCAGCACCATCAGCTCGTTCCGCGCGAGCAGTTGCTGCAGCGCGGCCTGCTCCATGCGGCGAAAGCCTTCCTGGCCGTACAGCGCGATGATCTCGGCGACCGAGAGGCCGTTCTGCTGCTCGACCTCCTTGTTGAGCTCGACAAAGCTCCAACCGATCTTCTTCGCCAGCATTCGCCCGAGCGTCGATTTGCCGGCGCCGCGCAGGCCGATCAGCGCGATGCCGCAGAACGGCGCGCGTCGCGGCGCGGAAGCGCTGCCGCCGGCGAGCAGATCTTTTGCTTGGGCAATCTGCGCCGGCGTCGCCTTGCGCAGCAGATCGCGAAACATCTGCCAGTCCGGCGTCGGATCGGCTGAGGGAAGCAGGTCTTCGAGATGCGCGCCCATCGCGTCGGAGACGCGGCGCAGCAGCACGATGGAGACGTTGCCCTTGCCGCTCTCGAGCTGCGCGATGTAGCGCTCGGAAATCCCTGATACCTTGGCGAGCACCTTGCGCGACATGCCGCGCAACGCGCGCATGGTGCGCACGCGCTGGCCGAGCTGTTCGAGAAATCGGGATTCGGCGTCGGGACTGTCGGTCATGGACCTTCTTCGGCGGATGCCCTCTTTGACGAAGGCCCTGCGGCGCGTTTTAATGAAACATAGTGCCTGCTGGCATTGACAGCAAGCTGTCACAGTGTCTTTCTATGAATTATAATTCTAAAATCTGGGGAGACGACCGTGAGCGAGGGATCCTACAACGCGGTGACCTGGCTGCTCGACCGTAACGTCGAGGAAGGCCGAGGCAACAAGCTCGCCTTCGACGACACCGTCTCGCGGCTCACCTATGGCGAGCTGCAGCGCGAGACACGGCGCGCCGCCAACATGCTGCGCCGGCTCGGCGTCCGCCGCGAGGAGCGCGTGGCGATGATCATGCTGGATACGGTCGACTTCCCGATCGTGTTCCTGGGCGCGATCCGCGCCGGCATCGTGCCGGTGCCGCTGAATGCGCTGCTGACTGCGGACCAGTACGCCTACATCCTCGCCGACTGCCGCGCCCGTGTGCTGTTCGTCTCCGAGGCGCTTTATCCCGTCATCAAGGACGTCGTCGGCCGCATGCCCGATCTCGAGCATGTCGTGGTCTCCGGCGCCAAGCAGAACGGCCACAAGCAGCTTGCCGAGGAAATCTCCGACGAGAGCGACCAGTTCACCACCGCCGCGACGCATCCGGACGAGCCGGCATTCTGGCTCTATTCGTCCGGCTCGACCGGCATGCCCAAGGGCGTGCGCCACATCCATTCCAACATGCAGGCGACCGCCGACACCTACGCCAAGCAGGTGCTCGGCATTCGCGAGAACGATGTTTGCCTGTCCGCGGCAAAATTGTTCTTCGCCTATGGCCTCGGCAATGCGCTGACCTTCCCGATGTCGGTCGGTGCCACCGTGGTGCTGAACAGCGAGCGCCCGACGCCGGCGCGGATGTTCGACCTGATGAACAGGTTCAACCCGTCGATCTTCTACGGCGTGCCGACGCTGTTCGCGGCGATGCTCAACGACGAAACGATGAAGAGCGAGCGCGGCGGCAAGGCTTTGCGCATCTGCACCTCGGCCGGCGAGGCGCTGCCGGAATCCGTCGGCAACAGCTGGAAGTCGCGCTTCGGCGTCGACATTCTCGACGGCGTCGGCTCGACCGAGCTGCTGCACATCTTCCTGTCGAATGCGCCGGGCGACATCAAATACGGCTCCTCCGGCAAGCCGGTGCCGGGCTATGCGGTGCGGCTTGTCAACGAGGCCGGGCAGGACGTCGCCGACGGCGAGGTCGGTGAGCTGCTGGTCGATGCCCCCTCCGCCGGCGAAGGCTACTGGAACCAGCGCCACAAGAGCCGCCGCACCTTTGAAGGACCGTGGACCCGCACCGGCGACAAATATGTCCGCGACACCGAGGGACGTTACACGTTCTGCGGCCGCGCCGACGACATGTTCAAGGTCTCCGGCATCTGGGTCTCGCCCTTCGAGGTCGAGAGCGCGCTGATCACGCATCCGGCCGTACTGGAAGCCGCCGTCGTACCCGAGGCCGATCCGGAAGGCCTGCTGAAGCCGAAAGCCTTCGTCGTGCTGCGGCCGGGTGCGAAGACCAGCGACCTCCAGGAGATGCTGAAGGACCACGTCAAACAGAAGATCGGCCCGTGGAAATATCCGCGCTGGATCGACGTGGTGGACTCCTTGCCGAAGACAGCGACGGGCAAAATCCAGCGGTTCAAGCTGCGCGAGGGCACGAATTGAGCGGCTCCGTGCGGCGTGTGACTCGCGCTGCCGCGGCAAGCTCCGCTGCGCTCCCTCCCCCCTTGGGGGAGGGAGCGACTGAGCAAGCGGACCTATCTCGTTCTTACGGCGCGATCGAAGAAGAGTGACAGCATGACCAACCTCACCCCCACCGGCTTCCTCAGCATCGGCACGGCGAGCCTCGAATACAAATGGCTCGCGCCCGCATCCGCCGACGCGCCGACCATCGTCATGCTGCATGAAGGCCTCGGCTCGGTCGGCCTCTGGGGCGATTTTCCGGAGAAGCTGCGAGAGGCCACCGGCGCCGGCATCTTCGTCTATTCGCGCGCAGGCTACGGCCAGTCGAGTCCGGCGACGCTGCCGCGCCCGCTCGATTACATGCAGCGCGAGGCGCTCGACGTGCTGCCGAAGATTCTCGACGCGATCGGTTTCAAGCGTGGCCTTTTGCTCGGCCATTCCGACGGCGCCTCGATCGCGACGATCTATGCCGGCGCGCATCAGGATCACCGGCTGCAGGGCCTCGTGCTGATGGCGCCGCATTTCATCGTCGAGGACATCTCGGTGAAATCCATCGCCGCGATCAAGACGACCTTCGAGACCACCGACCTAAAGACAAAACTGGCGCGCTGGCACAAGGACGTCGACAACGCTTTCTATGGCTGGAACCGCGCCTGGCTCGATCCCAAATTCCGCGACTGGGATATTTCGGAATATCTGGCCTATGTCCGCGTTCCCATCCTGGTCGTGCAGGGCGAGGGTGACCAATATGGGACCTTGCGACAGGTCGAAATTGCCCAGGAAGAGTGTTACTGTCCGGTAGATTTGAAAATTATTTCAGACGCGGGCCATTCCCCGCATCGTGAAGCGCCGGGGGCGACGCTTGACGCGATTGAGCAATTTGCAAGAGCGGCCCTGCGCGACGATCAGGGACTCCAGGGACACGCCGCATGACCATGCGGAGGCACACCCATGAATGTGCCTTCACATGCGAATGGCCAATTGCCGTGGCCGCGCTGGGCCTATGTGCCGGGCGAGACCGGCGGGGTCGATGCCGATTACGAGACGCTGGACATGGCCAAGGCGCTGGTGCCCTCGGCCTTCCGCGGCTACGTGCCGGCGCGCCATCCGGCGCTGCGCTACGGCCTGGCGCTCAACGACCGCGGCTATTTCTGGGAATCGCAGGAGGTGCTGGAGGCGGTGTGGGCCGCAGCGCCGCAAGGCGGCCGCGAGCGCATCCTGCTGCGCGCCTGCATTCTCGTCTCCAATGCCAATTTGCGGCTGCGGATGCAGCGGGCGCATTCGGCCGCGCGCCTGTTCGGCGACGCCCAGGCCGAGCTTCGTATCCTGAGCGCGCGCAAGGCGGCGGCCGGCGGCGACGGCTTTGTCGAGAGCTTCCCGATTCCCGCGCTCAACGCGCTGCTCCAGGCCAAGCTCGGCCGTCCCCAGCTCTCCAAGGCCGACTGGATTGCGCTCAGCGCTATTGTGCGGACCCAGCCGTCTGCATGAAACAAAGTGCATGCATGGGCGGTTAAGGGCTAGACTCCTTCCAAAAGATGCACTATTGTGCATCTAACGGTAAACGCCAGAACACTAATCAAGCTCAAGGGTGGCCCATGGCCGGGGAAGATCGGCGCCTCGCAGGCGGCGCGACATTCATCGATTTCCAGACCGAATCGTCCCGCTACCGGCACTGGAAGCTCGCGGTCGAGGGCGATGTCGCGACGCTGACCATGGATGTGGACGAGAACGGCGGCCTGTTCGAGGGCTACCTGCTCAAGCTCAATTCCTACGATCTCGGCGTCGACATCGAGCTCGCCGACGTGATCCAGCGCCTGCGCTTCGAGCACCCGGAAGTGAAGGTCGTGGTGATGCGCTCGGCCAAGAACCGCGTGTTCTGCGCCGGCGCCAACATCCGCATGCTCGCGGGCTCGACGCACGCCCACAAGGTCAATTTCTGCAAGTTCACCAACGAGACCCGCAACGGCATGGAAGACTCCTCCGAGAATTCCGGCCAGCGCTTCATCACCGTGGTGAACGGCTCGGCCGCCGGCGGCGGCTATGAGCTGGCGCTCGCGACCGACCACATCATCCTCGCGGATGACGGCTCCTCTGCCGTGGCGCTGCCCGAAGTGCCGCTGCTCGCGGTGCTGCCGGGCACCGGCGGCCTCACCCGTGTCGTCGACAAGCGCAAGGTGCGCCGCGACCACGCCGACTTCTTCTGCACCATCGAGGAAGGCGTGAAGGGCAAGCGCGCCGTGCAATGGCGTCTCGTCGACGAGATCGCGCCGAACTCGAAGCTCGAGGCCAGGATCGTCGAGCGCGCCAAGGAATTCGCCGGAAAGTCGAAGCGCGCCGCGAGCGGTAAGGGTATCGCGCTGACGCCGCTCAAGCGCGTCATCGGCGAGACCAGCATTCATTACGGCTTCGTCAGCGTCGACATCGATCGCGCCGCCCGCATCGCCACCATCTCGATCAAGGCGCCCGAGGCGGCGCCGCCGGCCGACATCGACGGCATGATGGCGCAAGGCGCCTCGTTCTGGCCGCTGCAGGTGGCGCGCGAGCTGGACGACGCCATCCTGCACCTGCGCATCAACGAGCTCGAGATCGCGATGCTGGTGTTCAAGAGCCACGGCGACCGCGCCCATGTGCTCGCGTCCGACGCCTTCCTCGAAGCCAACAAGGCGCACTGGCTGGTCAACGAAATCAGGCATTACTGGAAGCGTGTGCTCAAGCGCATCGACGTCACCTCGCGCACGCTGGTGACGCTGGTCGAGCCCGGCTCGTGCTTCGCCGGCACGCTCGCCGAGCTCGTCTTCGCCGCCGACCGCTCCTACATGCTGATCGGCACGCGCCAGGGCGACAACCAGCCGCCGCCGTCGATCGAACTCTCCGCGATGAACTTTGGCCCGTACCCGATGAGCCACGGCCTGACGCGGCTGGAATCGCGCTTCCAGGCCGACCCGGCCGATGTCGAGCGCGCAGAAGCCACGCTGGGCACCGCGCTCGATGCCGAGCAGGCCGAAGAGCTCGGCCTCGTCACCTTCGCACTCGACGACATCGACTGGGACGACGAGGTCCGCGTGTTCCTCGAAGAACGCGCCAGCTTCTCGCCCGACAGCCTCACCGGCATGGAAGCGAGCCTGCGCTTCGTCGGCCCCGAGACGATGGAGTCAAAAATCTTCGCGCGCCTCACCGCCTGGCAGAACTGGATCTTCCAGCGCCCCAACGCGGTCGGCGAGGAAGGCGCGCTGCGCCGCTACGGCAGCGGACAGAAGCCGAAATTCGATATGACGCGGGTTTGACGACTTTCTTGTCCCGGGCGCGGCGCAGCGCGAAGCGGTGCGACGCAGAACCGGGACCCAGACGGACCGAACAATAGGTCCCGGCTCAGCAGTGCGGCACTTCGCGCCGCACTGTGTCCGGGACACGAGAGATCGCAAGGAGCACGGCCATGAACATGAACATCATGAACGTCGACTACTCGACCAAGATTCCGAACAACGTGAATCTCGCCGAAGACCGCCAGGTGCTGAAGGCGCTGGAAGGCTGGCATCCCGGCTACATGGACTGGTGGAGCGACATGGGGCCGGAAGGCTTCCAGGAATCGCTCGTCTATCTGCGCACCGCCTACTCCGTCGATCCGCGCGGCTGGGCCAAGTTCGACTATGTCCGCATGCCCGAATATCGCTGGGGCATCCTGCTTGCGCCGCAGGAAGAGAACCGCGTCGTTCCGTTCGGCGAGCACTATGGCGAGCCGGCCTGGCAGGAAGTCCCCGGTGAATATCGCGCCATGCTGCGCCGCCTGATCGTGATCCAGGGCGACACCGAGCCGGCCTCGGTCGAGCAGCAGCGCCATCTCGGCAAGACCGCGCCCTCGCTCTACGACATGCGCAATCTGTTCCAGGTCAACGTCGAGGAAGGCCGCCACCTCTGGGCGATGGTCTATCTGCTGCAGAAATATTTCGGCCGCGACGGCCGCGAGGAAGCCGACGATTTGCTCCGCCGCCGCTCCGGCGATGCCGACGCGCCGCGCATGCTCGGCGCCTTCAACGAGGCGACGCCGGACTGGCTGTCCTTCTTCATGTTCACCTATTTCACCGACCGCGACGGCAAGATGCAGCTGCACTCGCTGGCGCAATCGGGTTTCGATCCGCTGTCGCGCACCTGCCGCTTCATGCTCACGGAAGAAGCGCACCACATGTTCGTCGGCGAGACCGGCATCACCCGCGTCGTGCAGCGCACCTGCGATGCGATGCGCGAGGCCGGCATCACCGATCCCACCGACATCGCCAAGGTTCGCGCGCTCGGCGTGATTGATCTTCCGACCATCCAGAAGAAGCTGAACCTGCACTACACGCTGTCGCTTGATCTGTTCGGCTCGGAAGTCTCGACCAACGCGGCCAACGCCTTCAACACCGGCATCAAGGGCCGCTATCACGAGACCCAGATCGACGACGACCACCAGCTCAAGAACGCCACCTATCCGGTGCTCAAGTTCATCAACGGCGAGATCAAGCTGGTCGACGAGCCGGCGCTGACCGCGCTCAACATGCGCCTGCGCGACGATTACAGCCAGGATTGCGTCAAGGGCATGCTGCGCTGGAACAAGGTGATCTCGACCGCCGGCTATGACTTCCAGCTCAAGCTGCCGAACGTCGCCTTCCACCGCCACATCGGCGAGTTCAAGGACGTGCATGCGACGCCCGACGGCATCCTGATCGACGACGCGACCTGGGCCAAGCGCAGGGACGACTGGCTGCCCTCGACCGCCGACGGCGACTTCATCACCTCGTTGATGCAACCCGTCACCGAAACCGGCAAGTTCGCCTCGTGGATCTCGCCGCCGAAGGTCGGCATCGACAACAAGCCGGGCGATTTCGAGTACGTGAAGATCGAGTCGTAAAGGCTGCCGGCGAGGCGCGACAGCCACGCGACACAAACGGCGTCATCACCCGCGAAAGCGGGTGATCCAGTATTCCAGAGGCCGCAGAGATCAATCGAGACGCCGCGGCGTACTGGATGCCCCGGTCAAGCCGGGGCATGACAGCGAGGGTGGGATGAGCGCCGCGCCGTAGCTTCGTACGCGAGCGCGGCTGTCACGACCCTCCGCCTACCCCGCGATCTCCAGCCCCGCATTCGCGTACACCACGCCGCCATCCACCGCGATGGTGTTGCCCACCACGTAATCGCCGGCCCGCGAGGCGAGGTAGATCGCAACGCCCGCCATGTCCTCGTCGGTGCCGATGCGCCGTGCCGGAATGCGCTTGGCGACCTCGTCGGCGTGGTCGCGGGCGGCGCGGTTCATGTCGGACTTGAACGCGCCCGGCGCGATCGCGGTGACGTTGATGTTGTCCTTGATCAGCTTCGTCGCCATGCGCCGCGTCAGATGGATCACGGCTGCCTTGCTGGCGGCGTAGGAATAGGTCTCGCTCGGATTGACGAAGATGCCGTCGACCGAGGCGATGTTGATGACCTTGGCCGGCCGCTCGTGCGAGGCCGCCGCGCGCAGCGGCTTAGCCAGCGCCTTGGTCAGGAAGAACAGCGACTTGACGTTGAGGTCCATCACCTTGTCCCAGCCGCTTTCGGGGAATTCGTCGAACTCCGCGCCCCAGGCCGCGCCCGCATTGTTGACGAGGATGTCGAGCTTCGGCTCCAGCTTGATGATTTCGGAGGCCAACTTGTCGCAGCCTTCGACCGTCGAGATGTCGATCGGCAGCGCGATGCACTCGCCGCTATACTGGCTCGAAAGCTCTTGCGCCGTCGCCTCGCACGGGCCCGCCTTGCGCGCGGTGATGTAGACCTTCGCCGCGCCCTGCGCGAGGAAACCCGCCGCGATCATCTTGCCGATGCCGCGCGAGCCGCCGGTCACGACCGCGACGCGGCCTTTGAGCGAGAACAGATCGTTGAACATGGTGCCTCCCTTGGTTGGCGCCCGTTGTGAGCGGGGCGGCAGGGGGAGTCAAGGAAGGCGCTGCCAACTCCGCCCTCATCCTGAGGAGCGCGTCAGCGCGTCTCGAAGGATGCGGGCGGCCATCCTTCGAGACGCGCTCCTTTGGAGCGCTCCTCAGGATGAGGACGGAGTGCGCGGATGGATCAGGCCGCCGCGATCCGGCGAAAGCCGTTCCACATCGCAGTCGCCGCGCCCGAGGTCAGCACCGGCAGGATCCGCGCGTCCTGGTAATTGCCGTTGAGCGAAACGCGCGGCAGCGCGGTCATGTGGCCGGCGTTCTCTGCGAACAGCATGCCGGGGCGCGTCGTCACCGCGGTCTTGAATCCGGCGGACGCGGCCAGGGCAAATTCGCGATCGCCGGCGGACTCGCGGTCGCCATAGGGATAGGCCAGATGCATCACCGGACGTTCCAGCGCGGTCTCGATCCGCGCCCGGCTCACCGCCATCTCCTGCGCGGCGGCGTCCTCGCTCTGCTTGGCGAGATTGCAATGGCTGATGGTATGCGCGCCGATCGTCACCAGCGGATCTGCGGCGAGCTGCTTCACGCCGTCCCAGGACAGGCAGAGGCCGCGGCACAGCGCTTCCATGTCGATGCCGTGCCGGGCGCAGAGCGCGGCGATCTCGCGTGCAAGATCATGCTCGCCCGGCAGCGAACGGAGCCAGTCGTGCAGGCGGTCGAATGCCGCCTGCTTTGCGGCCGGCGTCGTCGCATCGAGCCGCAGCTCGGAATTGCCGATCTGCACCTCGACCTGCTCGGCCTTCGCGATCACGGCCTCCAGCGCCGCCCACCACAGCCGCCCGGTGCCTTCGGCGAAATCGCTGGCGACATAGACCGACAGCGGCGCGTCAAATTCGCGCAGCACCGGCAGCGCATAGTCGAGGTTGTCGCGATAGCCGTCGTCGAGCGTGAAGGCGGCGAAGCGGCGGGCGAACCGGCCCTGCACCAGCCGCTCATGCAGCTCGTCCATGCTGACGATGTCGATGGCGCGCGAGCGCAGATGGCTCAGCGTCGCGCGCAGGAATTCGGGGGTGACTTCGAGATGCCGGTTCGGCTGGAACGCACCCTCACGGGCCGGCCGCACGTGGTGCAGCATGAAAATGGCGCCGACGCCCGACAGAAGCGGGCGCAAGAGGTGGTGCGCCCCGCTGAAATAGAGTGCTCCCAGCCCGGCGCGGATGACGTTGTTGCGGAGTTGTTTCATGTCCGGCAGGCCGACCCCTGGCATTCCGCCCCCAACTTACGGACCTACCCTTGAAGAAAAAGTTATTCCAATTGTCCACGCCGGGCCTTTGGAAGGGCGTCATTTCCGGTTTGACAGCCCGCCAAGGGTTTGTTTTGTCTCCGGTTCCAGAGTTCGGGTCGTCGAATGCAGATGCTTTTCAGGTGGGCCAGCAAATGGTGGCCGGGGTTGATCCCCCTGGCCGTCATGTGGGGATTTGCGGCCTGGAATAACACCTTGCCGGTCGAGGCCGACCTGTCCGCCCGCAGCACGGCCGCCCTCAAGGACACCGTCCTGGACAAGACCCGGATCGCCGTGGACGGCCGCGACGTCGGCCTGGCCGCGGAGGCCTTTTCCGAGGAGGGCCGCCGCGACGCCGTCATGGCGGTCGAACTCGTTCCCGGCGTGCGCCTGGTCGATGACCGCACCCGCCTGGTTCCCGAGGCAAAGCCGTTCGTCTGGAACGCCGAGCGCGACGTGGTCCGGGTGACGCTGTCAGGCTCCGCGCCGCTGCCGTCGATGAAGGCCCGCCTGACCGAGGCGGCCCGCAAGGAGGTCGGCGGCGTCGAGGTGGCCGATCAGATGCGTTTGGCCCGCGGCGCGCCGCCGCGTTTCGAGGCGGCTGCGATGCTGCTGCTCGACCAGATCGGCAAGCTCAAGGACGGCAAGATCACGATCTCCGACACCCAGATCAATCTGTCGGGCATGGCGCGCGACCTCGGCGGCCGCGAGGCGATTGCCGCGGCGCTGAAGAATTTGCCGGCGGGTTTCACCATCGCCGCCAATGACATCAAGGCGCCGCCCTACATCTTCCAGGCCTACAAGGATCCCGTCGCCGCCACGGTGACGCTGACCGGCTACGTGCCCGACAACAATGTGCACGCGGCGATCGCAACCAGCGCCTCGCGAAAATTCTTCACCGAGAAGGTGGTCGACAATCTCAAGGCCAGCGTCGGCGCACCCGCCTCCTTCAACACCGCCGTGGTCGCAGCGCTCGGCGGGCTGTCGCGGCTGTCGACCGGCACGCTCGTGGTGTCCGACCGCGAGGTGAAGCTGTCGGGCGATGCGCTCTACGAGGGCGCCGCCAACGACATCCGCGCCGGCCTCGGCAAGGATTTTCCAAAGAACTGGGTGTACAAGCCGGAGATCACGGTGAAGCCCGCGGCGGGTCCAGTCGACGGCACGGTCTGCCAGCAATTGTTCACGGAGCTGCTGAACAAGGGCAAGATCCGCTTCGCCGCCAAGCGCGCCGACATCGATCCGGATTCCGCCGGCATTCTCGATCACCTGATCGAGACGGCGCTGCGTTGCCCCACCACCAATATCGAGGTCGCCGGCCATACCGATGCCGACGGCGAGGATTCCTTCAACCAGGCGCTTTCCGAGAAGCGCGCGCAGGCGGTGATCGATTACCTGGTCAAGGCCGGCCTGCCGGCCAACCGCTTCACCGCGGTCGGCTACGGCGCCACGCAGCCGGTCGCCGGCAACGACACCGACGACGGCAAGGCGCAGAACCGCCGCATCGAATTTCTGGTGAGGTGACGATGCCCTATCTCGTCTCGTTTCACATGGGCTGGCTGATCGGCTCGCTGCTGCTGGGCTTTTGCATGGGCTGGATCTCGGTGGTCCAGCGCGGCAACGGCACCTCGAAGGTCACCGCGCGCTGGCTCGCCTTGCTGGCGGCGGGACTGGTCGCGGCCTCGTTCGCGCATGTGGTGCCGGGCCGGTTCGGCTACTGGCTCGACCTCGGATTGATCATGTTCGCGTGCTACCTCGTCGGCTGTACCATCGGCGCCTGGCTGCGCTATTGGGTGGTGTCGCGGAGCCAGCCCGTCGGCTGAGCCCTTCGCGCGAGTGAGGTGAAGTGAGGCGGCCATCCCGCAAGGGGGGAGGGAACGCACCGCTATCGGGGCGCTAGGCGCGGCTCATCTGCTCAGACTTCAATCCGAAACGGCGATAACGAGCTGATTGGTAAGAAGATCGCCGAGCGATCAGAGTGTGCTTGACAATAATACGTACGTACGTATTATTTCATTCATGCCAAAACCCTCTCTCAAAGACGCCATCCTCGATGCCGGCCTGAAGGTCATGTTCCGCACCGGCTATCACGGCACCAGCGTGCGCGACGTCACCGCTGCCGCTGGCGCGCCGCAGGGGTCCTTCACCAACCATTTCCGCTCCAAGGAGGCGTTCGCCTCCGAGGTGCTCGACCGTTATTTCGACGTCACGCGGGGACTGGTTGCGGAGGCCCTCGAGGACACATCGCTGACGCCGCGCGCGCGGCTGCGGCGCTATCTCGACATCATCACCGGCCGTCTCGAGGCCGATGGCTATGGTCGCGGATGCCTGATCGGCGACCTCAGCCTGGAGGCATCAGGCAGCAGCGAGCTGCTGCGCGCGCGCCTCACCGAGATCTTTGCCGAATGGCGCGTGCCGTTCGCGGCCTGCATCGCGGAAGCACAGGCGCGCGGCGAGATCGCAACCGATTTCGCGCCCGAGGAGCTTGCCGACTTCCTGCTCGCGTCCTGGCAGGGCGCGATCCTGCGCATGAAAGTCGACCGCAATCCCAGCGCGCTCGAACGCTTCAAGACCATCGCCTTCAAAACCGTGTTCAGGGAGCCGACATGACCAGGCAGATCGAGATCCGCAACGCGTTCGTCCTCGGAAGCAGCATGGCTTATCGCGGAACGGGCCCGCAGGAAGCCCCCGTCGCGCTGTTCCTGCACGGCAATCCCACCTCGTCGCACATCTGGCGCAACATCCTGCCGCTGGTCGCACCGGTCGCGCATTGCATCGCGCCCGATCTGATCGGCTTCGGTCAGTCCGGCAAGCCCGACATCGCCTACCGCTTTGGCGATCACGTCCGCTATCTCGATGCATTGATCGACGAGCTCGGCATCCCCTCGGCCTATCTCGTCGCGCAGGACTGGGGTACCGCGCTGGCGTTTCACCTCGCCGCGCGCCGGCCGGACTTCGTGCGCGGCCTCGCCTTCATGGAGTTCATCCGCCCGATGCCGACCTGGCAGGACTTTCACGCCACCGAGGTCGCGGAGGAGCAGGACCACGCCGAGGCGGCGAGGGCCGTATTCCGCAAATTCAGGACGCCGGGCGACGGCGAAGCCATGATCCTCGAGGCCAATGCCTTCGTCGAACGCGTGCTGCCCGGCGGCATCGTGCGCAAGCTCGGCGACGATGAGATGGCGCCTTACCGCGCGCCATTCCCGACACCGGAGAGCCGCCGCCCCGTTCTCGCCCTTCCCCGCGAGCTTCCGATCGCAGGCGAGCCTGCCGATGTCTATGAGACGCTGCAATCCGCACACGACGCACTGGCCGCGTCGTCCTATCCAAAGCTGCTGTTCTCGGGCACGCCGGGTGCGCTCGTCGCCCCGGAATTCGCCCAGCGCTTTGCCGCCTCGCTGAAGCATTGCGCTCTGGTCCGCCTCGGACCCGGGCTGCACTTCCTTCAGGAGGATCACCCCGAGGCGATCGGCCGCTCGGTGGCCGGCTGGATCGCCGGTATCGAGGCGGTGCGTCCGCAACTCGCTGCTTGATGCGAGGACACGACCAGACGGAGGTCGAATGCGAGGCGAGGTGCCCTGACCTTGCGGCCAGGGCACCTCGCGCTGCGATCGGTTCAGCGAAAGCCCGCGCTGAAATTGTGGTCGCGGATGCCGATGGCCTTGGCCTCCGCCGCCGATACCCCGTCCCGACACTGGATATACCGCAGGACCTGTGCGTCGGTGCCGGCCGAGTGCGCGCGCCACATGTCGAGATTGAAGCCGTTCTTGGCCATGCACGCCTGCGAATGAGGACTGTCGTTGCGTTCTCTGGCGCCGGCAGAAGTGGCGGCGAGGACAGTCACGGCAATCAATGCGCCCAGCAGGACCTTCATAGTCTCCCCCCTTTGATAATGAGATTTTTGCGTGAAATGACGGCCGCCGACACGAAATGAGTTATCGGCAGCCGGCAAGGCTCATTCTCCGGAGAAACGCGTCGATTGAAAGCGGCTCGGAGGAAGGGCGAAGAGATAACCACAGGTAGTCTCTGCCGAGGCGCTCAATTATACGGCCCCGAAGCGCGGAGGCCACCGCATCGGCGGCTGGGGGCGCCCGGAAGGCGGCGTCCCGCCCCGGCCTGCCCGCACATCGAGAATCCGCCCCCGAACGATCCGTCTCCCCCCTCTTTCAACAAGCGGGGGCGGCCCATAGATTGATTTCGGCTTAAGGCGTGACGGAACATTGAGCGGCCGAAATCATCAAAACTTCATGGCACTTGCGCAGGATTGCCATGGAGATTCGCGTCAAGTCTTGCCGCCGAAAGCGCCAAACCGTGCTTCAGGAGCCCGCAACCTGCCTAAAACATTGAAGGCACGAGTTTTTGTTCCAATTGGCGAATTCCACTCGGCCCCAAAACGCGCTAGTGGAAGGACGGGGGGCATGCGCGATGCCGGAGCCGACGGCGAGGGTTCGTTGAGTGCCAGTGCGTTGTTCGCCTGTTCGCCGGCCACCCCGGCCGCTGAAGCGTTGTTCGAGGTTTAGATGCTGGAAGCCATACGCAGGGCGATGACGTTTCTGCGCCAGAAGCAAATCCTGCATAAGCTGGGAGTTGTGATCAGCGTCGCGGTCATCGGCATCGCTTGCTATGTGCTCTACCACATGCTGCGCGGCATCGACTTCAACGAAGTCCTCGAAGCGATCAAGAGCACCGAGCCGCGCCAGATCGCGATGGCGGCGCTGTTCGTCGCGGCGGGCTATTTCACCCTGACCTTCTACGATCTGTTCGCCGTGCGTGCGATCGGCCACTCCCATGTGCCCTACCGCATCAACGCGCTCGCCGCCTTCACCAGCTATTCGATCGGCCACAATGTCGGCGCCAGCGTCTTCACCGGCGGCGCGGTGCGCTATCGCATCTATTCGGCCTACGGCCTGAACGCGATCGACGTCGCAAAGATCTGCTTCCTCGCCGGCCTGACCTTCTGGCTCGGCAATGCCGCCGTGCTCGGTCTCGGCATCTCCTATCATCCGGAGGCCGCGGCCTCGATCGACCAACTCCCGCCCTGGCTGAACCGGACGCTGGCGATGATGATCATCGTCGCGCTGGTCGCCTATGTGGTCTGGGTCTGGACCCAGCCGCGGGTGGTCGGCCGCGGTCCCTGGACCGTGGTGCTGCCCGGCGGCCCGCTGACGCTGCTCCAGATCGCGATCGGGATCGTCGATCTCGGCTTCTGCGCGCTGGCGATGTACGTGCTGGTTCCGGACGAGCCCAATCTCGGCTTCGTCGTGGTCGCGGTGATCTTCGTCTCGGCCACCTTGCTCGGCTTTGCCAGCCACTCGCCCGGCGGCCTCGGCGTGTTCGACGCCGCCATGCTGGTCGGCCTCTGGCAGATGGACCGGGAGGAATTGCTCGGCGGCATGCTGCTGTTCCGCGTCCTCTATTATCTGTCCCCCTTCGTCATCTCTGTAATCTTGCTGACGTTTCGCGAGGTTATCATAGGCGCCCGATCGAAGCGTTTGCAGCAGGCGGCGCTCAAGCTCGACCCCGGCCCGGCGCCTGAAGCCGCCTATGTGAGAGAGCGCAGCGACAGCGGCGCCTGACGGCGCAGCCCCTAGGAGAAGCCCGCCCCGATGGCGATCGACGCCCCTTCTTCGGCTACCGCGCAGCCCTGGTCCGACCGGCTGCGGCACTCGACGATCATCCTGATCGCCGCGGCGCTGGCGCTGTCGATCGTGGTCTCGCTCGGCGAATTGTCGGCGCTGCACGCCATCGCCGTGTTCCTCTGCATCGCCGCCGCGGCGCTGATCCCCTGGCGCCTGCATGATGCGGCCGCCTCGCGCGACGATGTCCGGCGCATCAACCCGGTCGAGAGCGCGGCGGTGGCCGCGGTCGTCGCCGGCATGCCGGATCCCGCGGTGCTGCTCGACCGCGCCGGCCGCGTCATCCATCTCAACGCGGCAGCCGCCCAGCTCGCACCGGCGCTGCGGCGGAACGAGCTCGCCCAGTTCGCATTGCGCTCGCCGGAGATCATCACGGCGCTGCGCGAGTCGATCGCGACCACCGAGCCGCGGCGCGCGACCTATCTCGATCATGTTCCGGTCGACCGCTGGATGGAGCTGATCATCACGCCGGTGCCGGTGCCGACCTCGTTCGGCGGCGCCGACAAATGCATGCTGATGACCTTCCACGACCAGACGCCGCTGCGCCGGGTCGAGGAGATGCGCGCCGACTTCGTCGCCAATGCCAGCCACGAGCTGCGCACGCCGCTGGCCGCGCTGTCCGGCTTCATCGACACCCTGCAGGGCCAGGCCAAGGACGATCCGAAGGCGCGCGAGCGCTTCCTCGGCATCATGCACAACCAGGCCACCCGCATGGCGCGCCTGATCGACGACCTGCTCTCGTTGTCGCGCGTCGAACTGTCGGCCCATGTGCGGCCGGACACCCTGGTGGACCTGCTGCCGATCATCCGCCAGGTCGCCGATGGGCTCGAGCCGCTCGCCCGGGAACGCCAGGTCGAGGTCGAGATCCATCTGCCGGAACCGCCGGTGATGATCGCCGGCGACCGCGAGGAGCTGCTCCGCCTGTTCGAAAACCTGATCGAGAACGCGCTTAAATACGGCGCCTCGGGCGGGCGTGTCATCGTGTCGCTGACCACCCCGGCGACTACTGATGGAACTCAGGAAATCCGGGTCATGGTGCGCGATTTCGGTCCCGGCATCGCGCCCGAGCACCTGCCGCGGCTGACCGAGCGGTTCTACCGGGTCGATGTCGGCGACAGCCGCTCGCAGGGGGGAACCGGGCTCGGATTATCGCTGGTGAAACATATCCTTAACCGTCATCGCGGCCGGCTTTTGATCGAAAGCGTGCCGCGGCAGGGCGCCACTTTCACCGCCTGTTTTCCCCAGGCCAAGGCTCCCGTCTCGGGCTAAATTCCAAGCGATTTCAATCGCTTGATGGTGTCATCCGACTGTCACGAAACCTTCGTAAAAGCACAGCCGACCGCTCCTAAAGGGTGCGGCGCGGGGAGCGCGATCGGGCGCGGACGGCGCTTCGTTCCCCTGTATGGAGACCAGCATGAATTTCATCAAAACGATCGTCGCTGCCGGCTTGGTCGCCGCAACGACGACGGCGGCCTTTGCTGCCGACATCACGGGAGCCGGTGCGACCTTCCCGTTCCCGATCTATTCGAAGTGGGCTGACGCCTACAAGAAGGAGACCGGCAACGGTCTGAACTACCAGTCGATCGGTTCCGGCGGCGGCATCAAGCAGATCCAGGCCAAGACCGTGACCTTCGGCGCCAGCGACGCGCCGCTCAAGGCCGAGCAGCTCGAGAAGGACGGCCTCGTCCAGTGGCCGATGGTGATGGGCGCGATCGTCCCCGTCGTCAACATCGAGGGCGTCAAGGCTGGCGAACTGGTGTTCGACGGCGAGACCCTGGCCGGCATCTATCTCGGCAAGATCACCAAGTGGGACGACGCCGCGATCAAGAAGCTCAATCCGAGCGTGAAGCTGCCGTCGGACGCGATCACCGTGGTCCGCCGTTCGGACGGTTCGGGCACCACCTTCAACTTCACCAACTATCTCTCCAAGGCCAGCGCCGACTGGAAGAGCAAGGTCGGTGAGGGTACCGCCGTCGAGTGGCCGGTTGGCGTCGGCGCCAAGGGCAACGAAGGCGTGTCGGGCAACATCAGCCAGACCAAGAACTCGATCGGCTATGTCGAGTACGCCTATGCCAAGCAGAACAAGCTGACCTACACCGGCCTCGTCAACAAGTCCGGCAAGCCGGTCCAGCCGACCGTCGAAGCCTTCCAGGCGGCCGCTTCCAACGCCGACTGGGCCAAGGCTCCCGGCTACTACGTCATCCTGACCGACCAGCCCGGCGACAAGTCCTGGCCGATCACCGCTGCGACCTTCATCCTGATGCACAAGGAGCCGGCTGATAAGGCGGCGTCGAAGGAAGCCCTCAAGTTCTTCACCTGGGCGTTCAAGAACGGCGCCAAGGCTGCCGAAGAGCTCGACTACATCCCGATGCCCGAGAGCGTCGTGAAGCTGATCGAGAAGACCTGGTCGGCCGACATCAAGAGCTAAGCTCTTCTCTCGTGTCCCGGACGCGGTGCAGCACTTGGTGCTGCTCCGCAGGGCCGGGACCCACAAGAACTCTGCCCCGGATCAGCAACGTGCCGCATCCGGGGCATCAGACCAAAAACAAGACAGCGATTTAAAAAGACTTATAGTCAGTACAGGGGATCGGCGTGGCAGAGATGGCCGTTCAGAGCGATATCGTCGACGACGCCGGACCGTATGACCGCGCCAAGGCGTTGAGCGCGTTCAAAGTCGGCGACCTCACATTTTACTGGATCACGCGTCTCAGCGCGATCTCCGTGCTGCTGATCCTCGGCGGCATCATCGTGTCGCTGATCGTCGGTGCCTTCCCGGCGATGAAGGAATACGGGTTCTCCTTCCTGTGGACGCAGCGCTGGGCGCCGTCGGCAGATCCTCCCGTGCTCGGCGCGCTCGGACCGATCTACGGCACGCTGGTGACCTCGTTCATCGCGATGATGATCGCCATTCCGGTTGGTCTCGGCATCGCCATCTTCCTCACCGAGCTCTGCCCGCAATGGGCGCGCCGCCCGATCGGCATGGCGATCGAGCTGCTCGCCGGCATCCCCTCGATCATCTACGGCATGTGGGGCTTCTTCGTGCTGGGTCCGTTCCTCGCCAACACGTTCCAGCCCTTCATGATCAAGATCTTCGACGGCATCCCGGTGCTGGGCGCGATCTTCGCGGGTCCCCCGTCCTATCTCAGCCTGTTCAACGCCGCGCTGATCCTCGCCATCATGGTGCTGCCCTTCATCACCTCGATCTCGGTCGACGTGTTCAAGACGGTGCCGCCGGTGCTGAAGGAAGCCGCCTACGGCGTCGGCTGCACCACCTGGGAAGTCGTCCGCAGCGTGGTGATCCCCTACACCCGCGTCGGCGTCATCGGCGGTGTCATGCTGGCGCTCGGCCGCGCGCTCGGCGAGACCATGGCGGTGACCTTCATCATCGGCAACTCGTTCCGCATCTCGTCGTCGATCTTCGCGCCCGGCACCACGATCTCGGCGGCGATCGCCTCCGAGTTCGCCGAGAGCGACGGCCTGCACCAGTCCGGCCTGATCCTGCTTGGCCTGTTGCTGTTCGTACTGACGTTCTTCGTGCTCGCGGCCGCGCGGCTGATGCTGCTGCGTCTCGAAAAGAAGGCGGGGAAGTGACATGAACCCGATTTACGCACGCCGCCGCCGCATGGACATCGTGATCCGTGCGTTGTGCCTCGCCGCCGCCGCCTTCGGCGTCACCTGGCTGGCGCTGATCCTGCTGACGCTGCTCTACAACGGGCTGGCAGGCCTGAACCTCGATCTGTTCGTCGCTGATACTCCGCCTCCGGGCTCGACCGAAGGCGGCCTGCGCAATGCCATCATCGGCTCGCTGATCATGACCGTGCTCGGCGTCGGCATCGGCGCGCCGCTCGGTCTGTTCGCCGGCACCTATCTCGCCGAGTACGGCCGCAACGACAAGCTGACCTCGGTGATCCGTTTCATCAACGACATCCTGCTGTCGGCGCCTTCGATCATCATCGGCCTGTTCATCTATGGCGCGGTGGTGGTGCCGATGCGTGGTTTCTCGGCGATCGCAGGCTCCCTCGCGCTCGCCGTGATCGTCATCCCGGTGGTGCTGCGCACGACCGAGGACATGCTGCTGCTGGTGCCGAACGCATTGCGCGAGGCCGCCTCCGCCCTCGGCCTGCCGCGCTCGCTGGTGATCAAGCGGATCGCCTATCGTGCGGCCCGCTCGGGCCTCATCACCGGCGTGATGCTGGCCACCGCCCGCGTCGCCGGCGAGACCGCGCCGCTGCTGTTCACCGCGCTGTCGAACCAGTTCTTCAGCCTGAGCCTGAACAAGACGATGGCCAACCTGCCGGTGACCATCAACAACTTCGTCCAGAGCCCCTACGCCTATTGGAAGCAGCTCGCCTGGAGCGGTGCGCTGCTGATCACGTTGACCGTGCTTGCCCTGAACATTGGCGCGCGCATTCTGAGCGCCGAGAGGACTGCAAAATGAGTGAAATGTCTGTTTCCGTCAGTACGCCCGTTCAGCCCGGCTCGCAGCCGTTGCCGGAAGCGCCCGCCAAGGTGACGGTGCGCAACCTCAATTTCTATTACGGCGAGCACCACGCGCTGAAGAACATCAACCTGTCGCTCGGCACCAACCGGGTGACGGCGTTCATCGGTCCGTCGGGCTGCGGCAAGTCGACCCTGCTGCGCATCTTCAACCGCATGTACGACCTCTATCCGGGCCAGCGCGTCACCGGTCAGCTGATGCTCGACCAGACCAACATCCTCGACCCCAAGCTGGATCTCAATTTGCTGCGCGCCCGCGTCGGCATGGTGTTCCAGAAGCCGACGCCGTTCCCGATGACGATCTACGAGAACATCGCCTTCGGCATCCGTCTCTATGAGAAGATCTCGAAGTCGGAGATGGACGATCGCGTCGAGAAGGCGCTGCGCGGCGGCGCGCTTTGGAACGAGGTCAAGGACAAGCTCAACGCCTCCGGCCTGTCGCTCTCCGGCGGCCAGCAGCAGCGCCTCTGTATCGCCCGCACCGTCGCGGTGCGCCCCGAGGTGATCCTGTTCGACGAGCCCTGCTCGGCGCTCGACCCGATCTCGACCGCCAAGGTCGAGGAGCTGATCCAGGAACTGTCCGAGAACTACACGATCGCGATCGTCACCCACAACATGCAGCAGGCGGCGCGCGTCTCCGACAAGACCGCCTTCATGTATCTCGGTGAGCTCATCGAGTTCGACGACACCAGCAAGATCTTCACGTCGCCGACCGACCGGCGCACGCAGGATTACATCACCGGCCGGTTCGGCTGAGGAGACGGGACATGGGTTCTGAACATACCGCAAAGGCCTTCGACACCGACCTCCAGGAACTCACCCGCCTGGTCGCGGAGATGGGCGGCATCGCCGAACGCTTGATCGTCGATTCCGTCGACGCGCTGATCCGCCGCGACGTCCCGCTCGGCCAGCGCGTCGTCACCGCCGACGCCGATATCGACGCGCTGCAGAAGAAGATCGAGGAGCGCGCCGTGCTCACCATCGCGCGCCGCCAGCCGATGGCGGTCGATTTGCGCGAGATCGTCGGCGCCATGCGCGTCGCGACCGATCTCGAGCGGATCGGCGACCTCGCCAAGAACATGGGCAAGCGCGTCGCCGCGCTCGATGCCGACTTCCATCCGCTGAAGCTGTTCCGCGGCCTGGAGCACATGACCGACCTCGTGCAGCAGCAGGTCAAGTCGGTGCTGGACGCCTATGCCGCGCACGATCTGCCGGCGGCGATGGCGGTGTGGAAGGGCGACGAGGAAGTCGACGCCATCTGCACCTCGCTGTTCCGCGAGCTTCTCACTTACATGATGGAGGATCCGCGCAACATCTCGTTCTGCATCCATCTGATGTTCTGCGCCAAGAACATCGAGCGCATCGGCGACCACGCCACCAACATCGCCGAGACCGTGTTCTACATGATCGAGGGCCAGGCGATCACCGACAAGCGGCCGAAGGGCGACATGACGACCTTCGCCACGACGGTCCCGAATACCTGATTACTTAAGGAGCGACGACCCGATGGGCGCACGCATTATGGTGGTTGAGGACGAGGAAGCTCTCACCGAGCTGCTTCGCTACAACCTCGAAGGCGACGGCTATGACGTGGAGACGGTGATGCGCGGCGACGATGCCGACACCCGTCTCAAGGAGCATATCCCCGATCTGATCGTGCTCGACTGGATGCTGCCGGGACTCTCCGGCATCGAGCTGTGCCGGCGTCTTCGGACCCGGCCCGAGACCAAGCAGCTCCCGATCATCATGCTCACCGCGCGCGGCGAGGAGAGCGAGCGGGTGCGCGGTCTTGCGACAGGTGCCGACGACTACATCGTCAAGCCGTTCTCGGTGCCGGAGCTGCTGGCCCGCGTGAAGGGCCTCTTGCGGCGCGCCAGCCCCGAGCGGCTCGCCACCGTCCTGGCTTATGGCGACATCGAGCTCGATCGCGACAAGCGCCGCGTGGCGCGCTCGGGCCGGCCGATCGATCTCGGCCCGACCGAATATCGCCTGCTCGAATTCTTCCTGGAGCATCCCGGCCGCGTGTTCTCGCGCGAGCAGCTGCTCGACAGCGTCTGGGGCCGTGACATCTACATCGACGAACGCACCGTCGACGTGCATATCGGCCGCCTGCGCAAGCTGCTCAATCTCGGCCGCGAGCAGGATCCGATCCGCACCGTCCGCGGCGCCGGCTACGCGCTCGACGACCGCTTTGCCAAGGCCGAGCAGACTTAAAGAGGCTGAGCAGACGTAAAAACAGCTGCAAGCAAGCCAAATAAAAAGCGCGCCAATTGGCGCGCTTTTTTATGTCTCGATCGTCGTCCCAGCCGTGTGCCGGGACGATGTCGTCTGAAGCCGTGCTCAGCGCGTGCCGGGCTTGGCCGGTGCGCGGCGGCGATCCGCCGCGGGCTGATACGCCACGCGTGAGTGCTGGGCGCAATAGGGCAGGCCTGAGAGCGCCTTGCCGCCGCAGAAGAAGAAGTCCGGGCTGGAGGGATCGCCGACCGGCCAGTGGCAGGTCGCCTCGTTCAGCTCCAGCAGCGACAGCCGCTGGCTCATCGGCACCACGTTGTCGTAGGTGACCGGTTCGGCCTCGACCTCGACTTCGAAGGCCTGCGCCAGCGCGGTGTTGCCGCGCGCGATCGGCCGGCTCACCCGCATCATGTGCTGCGCCGGACGCGCCTTGCGGGGCCGGGGAGCCGCCGATGACGGGCTCTTGGCGCGGCCGGACAGGCCGAGCCTGTGCACCTTGCCGATCACGGCATTACGGGTCACGTTGCCGAGCTCGGCCGCAATCTGGCTGGCCGAAAGTCCGGCCTCCCAGAGCTTTTTAAGCTGCTCGACGCGATCGTCGGACCAGGTCAAAACCGTCATTGCACCCTCTCCCTCGCCGCAAGGCTGCCATCCTGGCGCCTGGCGGCGAATGCCTAAGCCTCGAAAAACCCGTGCCGTCAGAATCCCTTAAGGCTCGCCGGGCGCAGCTGGAACGCCCGAACGTTTACGCCGGTACATGAGGACTTAGAGGATCAGAAACACTGCACGAGATGTCGTATCTGACAAGCCAAACGCTACAATATGGCGTGACTCACGCGCAAGAGTCCGCCGACTCGCTTCCACATGTTCCGTGGCAAAAACCACGCTAATTCGGCACCGCAAGACTACGGAATCTGCGTTTCGCGAGGCTTTCGGGCGGCATTGACACCCGTTTCACCAGGCATAAGATAGCGACACGTGCCGCCCTTAAAAGGCGGCACGTTTCGTTTTCCGGGCCGGTTGATGGTGCGTTGCGCAATGCACGCTCACGCCGTCCGCAACATCAAGTGATCGTCATGACTAACAGCGCAGCGCCGCATTTGCTCCCCGTTTTCGCCAGGGCCGACCTCGGTTTCGAGCGCGGCGAAGGCTGCTGGTTGATTGCGACCAACGGCGATCGCTATCTCGATTTTACCTCCGGCGTTGCGGTGAACGCGCTCGGCCATGCCCATCCCGCGCTGGTCAAGGCGTTGCAGGAGCAGGCGACGAAGCTCTGGCACATGTCGAACCTGTTCCAGAGCCCTGACGGCGAGAAGCTCGCCGCGCGCCTGTGCAACGAGAGCTTTGCGGACTTCGTGTTCTTCTGCAATTCCGGCGCCGAAGCGCTCGAGGGCGTGATCAAGCTGGTCCGCCATCATCACTTCTCCAAGGGACATCCGGAGCGCTACCGCATCATCACCTTCGAAGGCGCCTTCCACGGCCGCACGCTGGCAACGCTGGCCGCGACGGGATCGGCAAAATATCTCGAAGGCTTTGGCCCGCCGATGGACGGTTTCGACCAGGTCCCGCATGGTGACATCGAGGCCGTGAAGAAGGCGATCGGTCCGCAGACCGCCGGCATCCTGATCGAGCCGATCCAGGGCGAGGGCGGCGTGCGTTCGGCAACGCCGGCGTTCCTCAAGGCGCTGCGCCAGCTCTGCGACGAGAAGGGCCTGCTGCTCGCCTTCGACGAGGTGCAGACCGGCATGGGTCGCACCGGCGATCTGTTCGCGCATCGGCGCACCGGCGTCACCCCTGACGTGATGTCGCTGGCAAAGGCGCTCGGCGGCGGCTTTCCGATCGGCGCGATCCTCGCGACCGCGGATGCCGCGTCAGGCATGGGCCCCGGCTCGCACGGCTCGACCTTCGGCGGCAATCCGCTGGCGATCTCGGCTGCGAACGCCGTGCTCGACGTCATGCTCAAGCCCGGTTTCTTCGACCACGTGCAGAAGATGTCGCTGCTGCTCAAGCAGAAGCTCGCTTCCGTCATCGACCGCCACCCCGATGTCGTCTGCGAAGTCCGCGGCGAAGGGCTGCTGATCGGCATCAAGGCCGTGGTGCCGTCCGGCGATCTCGTCGCGGCGCTGCGCAACGAAAAGCTGCTCACGGTCGGCGCCGGCGACAATGTCGTGCGTTTCCTGCCGCCCCTGATCGTCAGCGAGGCCGAGATCGAGGACAGCGTCGGGCGGCTGGAGCGCGCCTGCACTGCGCTTGCCGGCAACAAGAGGGCGGCAAGCTGATGAGCAAGTCTCCCAAGCACTTCCTGGACATCAACGAGCTCCCGCTGTCGGAGCTCAAGAGCATGCTCGACGCCTCCTCCGCCATGAAGGCGAAGCAGAAGGCGCATCAGCCGGTCAGGCCCCTCGAAGGCAAGACGCTGGCGATGATCTTCGAGCGTCCCTCGACGCGGACGCGCGTCTCGTTCGACGTCGCCATGCGCCAGCTCGGCGGCGAGCCCATCATGCTCACCGGTGCCGAGATGCAGCTCGGCCGCGGCGAGACCATTGCCGACACCGCGCGCGTGCTGTCGCGCTATGTCGATGCCATCATGATCCGCATCCTCAACCACGATGCGCTGCTCGAGCTCGCGGCCAACGCGACCGTGCCCGTCATCAACGGCCTGACGCGGCGCTCGCATCCCTGCCAGGTGATGGCGGACCTCATGACCTATCAGGAGCATCGCGGCCCGATCGAGGGTCGCACGGTGGCCTGGACCGGCGACGACAACAACGTGCTGGCGTCCTGGGCCCATGCGGCCGAGCGCTTCAAGTTCAACCTCAATGTCGCAACCCCGCCGGAGCTCGCCCCGAAGAAGGTGATGCGCGATTTCATCAAGGCCACCGGCGCATCGATCGTGCTCGGCACCGATCCCGAGGCCGCCGTGAAGGGCGCCGACTGCGTCGTCACCGACACCTGGGTGTCGATGGGCGACAAGGAGGGCGAGCATCGCCACAACGTGCTCAAGCCCTATCAGGTCAATTCCAAGCTGATGTCGCTGGCGAAGCCCGACGCGCTGTTCATGCACTGCCTGCCGGCCCATCGCGGCGAGGAGGTCACCGACGAGGTGATCGACGGCCCGCAATCGGTCGTGTTCGACGAGGCCGAGAACCGCCTGCATGCGCAGAAGGGTATTTTGGCCTGGTGCTTCGACGCGGTGAAGTAGCCGCATCCGGGCTACGCAGCCCGTCGTTCCACGCGCGACGGAATGCGGGCGTGCCTCTTTCATTTTGCATCGACCGACCCCAGATAAAGCGCCATGGTTTTTCAATCCCCTGACATGAAAACCGGGCCCGAAGGCCCGGTTCGCGCGCCATCAGCGGTTCCCATCGATGACGCTGTGCTGCCCTACGAGGTCGACGCGCTCGACGTGCGTGGCCGCCTGGTACGGCTCGGCCCTGCGCTCGACGAGATCCTGACCAAGCACGATTATCCTGCGCCGGTGGGCAAGCTGCTCGGCGAGGCCATCGTGCTGACGACGCTGCTCGGCTCGGCACTGAAATTCGAGGGCCGCTTCATCCTGCAGGCCCAGACCGACGGTCCGGTGTCGTTCCTGGTGGTGGACTACCAGGCGCCCGATCGCCTGCGCGCCTATGCGCGCTTCGATGCTGCGCGTCTCGGTGATGCCAAAGATTCCGGCACGCTGCTCGGCCGCGGCCATCTTGCCATGACGATCGACCAGGGCCCCGACATGAGCCGCTACCAGGGCCTGGTCGCGCTCGATGGCGGCGGACTGGAAGAGGCCGCCCACGAATATTTCCTACGCTCCGAGCAGATCCCGACCAAGGTGCGTCTCGCGGTCGGCGAGGAATGGCGCTCGAGCGACGGCGGCAAGCACCGCTGGCGCGCCGGCGGCATGCTGATGCAATTCCTGCCGAAGGCGCCCGAGCGCGCGCGGCAGGCCGACCTGCATCCCGGCGATGCGCCTGATGGCGTCGAGGTCCATGCCGTCGCGGACGACGACGCCTGGGTCGAGGCACGTTCGCTGATCGAGACCGTCGAGGACGTCGAGCTGATCGATCCGGAGCTGTCCGGCGAGCGGCTGCTCTACCGTCTCTTCCACGAACGCGGCGTGCGCGTGTTCAATCCGCTCTCGTTGAAAGCGCAATGCTCCTGCTCGCGCGATGCGGTCGCCTCCATGCTGAAGAGCTTTTCGCCCGATGACCGCGCCGCCATGGTCAAGGACGACAAGGTCGTCGTGACGTGTGAGTTCTGCAGCTCGGTGTACGATTTCACGCCGGACGAGGCGGGCGTCGAAGACGCATAGGCGGTCCCGTAGCCCGGATGGAGCGAAGCGTAATCCGGGACCGCTCGCCCGGCATCGGGCACTTTCCCGGATTTCGCTTCGCTCCATCCGGGCTACGAGATCGCGTGACCCGTCGGGCAAAACACCCAAAAGGGCGTCAATCAGCCCGTTCAAAAATATTCCACTTTACCGAAATTCGGAAATGTCGTATCCATCGCCCATCCCGGCTCATCCTTGAGGGGCGATCATGTTGTCGTCACGATGCGCGAGCCGGGCTTGCGGTGGACGCGGCAGCGTCGGGCGCGAGAGGTTAAGGGCAGGGCGGATGCTCTCCGTGGGCCCAAGACTTCGCGCCGACGAGCGGCGCTGTCAGGTTCGTCTCGTTTGTAAGTTTCCGGCTCCGTCGACAGGGCCGGGAAAACTGCAGCGAAATGGCGGGCCGTGCGTACGGCAAAACCGTGTGGTCCTGGCCGTCGTTGCTACGGTCAAGCCTTTGCGGATGCGGCAGTCGCGCCAACCGGCGCGGTGCCGGTGACTTTCGCGAAGGCGAGGGAGGCCAGAAGGAACTCGGCTCCCGGGAGAGCACGGCATAAGCCGTCCGACCATCGCGCAGGGAAGGCCGTGTGTTGGGCTTCACCTGTATGCTGCTGTGCGGTCTCTTTGCGCTCCATCTCGCGCAGCAGACCGCGGGTGCCGCCGGCACCCGGCCTTCCCTGCGCCCTCTTGGCGAAGAGGGTGGAGTGATCAAGCAAAGCTCGGGTGAAATGAGCCGCGAGGACGCGAAGGTGTGTCTGCAAGTCCGGTAGGATGGGTAGAGCGCAGCGAAACCCATCATGTTTCCGCGAGCAGGATGCGCGATGGGTTTCGCTTCGCTCTACCCATCCTACGCGCGCGTGCCGGAGAGCTGCGCTGCCGCCTCATCCTCCGTCATTGCGAGGAGCGAAGCGACGAAGCAATCCGGACTGTCTCCGCGGTGGTAGTCTGGATTGCTTCCGCCTTCGCCAAGGCTTCGGCGGACAAGTCGCTGCGCTCGCAATGACAGTGGCACGGCACCGAGGCATGCCGCTAATTCAACACCCGCTTATTGTCCGGACTGTCCAGCGAGAACGTCGGCACGTCGATCTCGAAGCGTTCGCCGGTTTCGCTGACCATCTGATAGCGGCCGGTCATGAAGCCGGAGGCGGTCGAGAGCGGCACGCCGGAGGTGTATTCGAACCGCTCGCCGGGGGCGAGCGTCGGCTGCTCGCCGACCACGCCTTCGCCCCTGACCTCCTGCTGGCGGCCGGTGGCGTCGGTGATGATCCAGTACCGCGTCTTGAGCTGCACGGTCTCGTCGCCGGAATTGGTGATGACGATGGTATAGGACCAGAAATAACGCGAGCGGTCGGCCGACGACTGCTCCGGAACAAAGTTCGGCTCGACGGTCACTTCGATCTGGCGGGTCACGGCGCGGTACATGACCGCCATCATAACGAAAACCCGGCCGGGAACCAAACGCCGCAGGGCGGCTTTCCTGACATCCTCCCGCCCGATTTGGCGCGGAAGTACGCCGCCCAATGTGATCCGGTGCGCTTTGCGAGACCACCACCGGACCTGTACAATCCTTAACGCGTCGCGATCTGTGGAAGGGTTTCGGACCCCGATGACCATTGCCGACCAAGTGACGGGAGCGCCGATCGCGGGAACCGCGAAGCCGCTCGCCGCCGCACCGGCCATCTCGCTGCCTGCGATCGGCGAGCGCGAGCTCCGGCTCGATCTGTTCCGCGGGCTGGCGCTGTGGCTGATCTTCATCGACCATCTGCCGGCGAGCCTTCTGACCTGGTTCACGATCCGCAATTACGGCTTCAGCGACGCCACCGAGATCTTCATCTTCATCTCCGGCTACACCGCCGCCTTCGTCTACGGCCGTGCGATGCTGGAGAGCGGCGTCGTCATCGCCACCGCGCGCATCCTGCGCCGCGTCTGGCAGATCTACGTCGCCCACGTCTTCCTGTTCACGATCTTCCTCGCCGAGATCTCCTATGTGGCGACCAGCTTCGAGAACCCGCTCTACACCGAAGAGATGGGGATCATGGATTTCCTCAAGCAGCCCGACGTCACCATCGTGCAGGCGCTGCTGCTGCGCTTCCGTCCCGTCAACATGGACGTGCTGCCGCTCTATATCGTGCTGATGCTGGCGCTGCCACTGATCCTGTGGTCGATGAAGTGGAAGCCCGACCTCACGCTCGCGCTGTCCGCCGTGCTCTACGCGGTGACCTGGGAATACGACCTCTACTTCTCCGCCTATCCGAACGGCTTCTGGGCCTTCAATCCGTTGGCCTGGCAATTGCTTTTCGTCTTCGGTGCATGGTGTGCGCTCGGAGGTGCGCGGCGCATGTCGCGTATTCTGGCTTCACCGGTGACGATGTGGATCGCGATCGCCTATATTGCGGCGGCGTTCTATGTGACGCTGACCTGGTACGTGCCGCAGCTGTCGCATCTGATGCCGAAGCGGCTCGAGCAGTGGATGTATCCGATCGACAAGACCGACCTTGACGTGTTGCGCTTCACGCATTTCCTGGCGCTGGCCGCGCTCACCGTGCGCTTCCTGCCGCGCGACTGGCCGGGCCTGAAATCACCCTGGCTGCGGCCGCTGATCCTGTGCGGCTCCCATTCCCTCGAGATCTTCTGCCTCGGCGTCTTCCTCGCCTTCGCCGGCCATTTCATCCTGGCCGAAGTCTCCGGCGGCGCAGCCATGCATGCGCTGATTAGTCTCTCCGGAATCCTGATCATGTGGGGCGTTGCATGGGTAATTTCGTGGTACAAGCGCGTGGCTGACAAGAGCGGTGCGAAAACCAAAAACGCCGTCGGCAACGCCGATATGGCGGGAGGGGGCTGATGAAGGCGGAGGTTCTCCTGAGCCTGATCCTGCTATGCGGTGGCCTCGCCGCGCCCCAGGCGCGCGCGGGCGATGCTGCGCCTGCAGATCCAGCCGTGCCCCCGGCCTGCGAATTGCCGTCCTATCTGCTCACCAGCGAAAGCCAGCTTCCCAAGGTCGCCGAGGCCGTCAAATCCGGCAAACCGCTTGAAATTCTGGTCGTCGGCACCGGCTCGACCCGGATTCAAGCCTCCGAGGACGCGTCCTATCCGGCGCGGATGCAGGCGATTTTGAAGGAAAAGCTGGCGCCGGCCGAGGCCGTGCACGTCTCCGTAGAAATACAGAGCAAGAAGACGGCCGAGGAGGCGGCCGGAACCTTCGTTAAGCTGTTGGAAGCAAAAAGGCCTACTTTGGTCATCTGGCAGACCGGGACCGTGGATGCTATGCGATCCATCGATCCCGATGATTTTCGTGGCGCGGTGACAGATGGTGTTGTCGCGTTGCAGCAAGCGGGGGCTGACGTCGTCTTGATGAATTTGCAGTACAGCCCGCGCACGGAGACCATGATCTCGGTGCCGCCTTACCTCGATAATCTGAAGGTGGTGGCGCAGGAGCACGATATTCCGTTGTTCGACCGTTTCGCGATGATGCGGCAGTGGAGCGACCAGGGTCAGTTCGACCTGTTCAATCCCGCGCATGGACCGGAGTTGGCGAAGCGAGTGCATGATTGCCTTGGCCGGGCGTTGGCACAATTCGTGGTCGACGCAGCCCATCTGGGGCCGGCCCAGCAGCAAAATTGAGGTCTAGCGTTAATGAGTTCTCTCCGCCCTTTTTGCCTGACGACACGGCTGGCTGCATCTGCAGCGGCCTTGCTGCTGTTGCTGTCGCCGGTATCGCAGTCGCGTGCGCAGGCGCAAACCGCGCAGGCGACGCCTGCCCCGGCGCAGGCCGCTAATCCCGCTCAGACCACGGTCGCCGCGACCCAGCCGAGTGCCCAACAGCGCGGCGTCACTGCGCGCGCCATCGACAAGGTGAAGGAGGTCGCCAAATCCGCCGGCGACATCTTCAGCCGTGTGCCGTGTCTCGCGCCGAAGGGCGGCTCGAAGGCGATGGGCTCGCTGCCGCATGTCGCGGCCAAGCTCGTGGCGGGCAAGCCCGTCGTGATCGTCGCGTTCGGCTCGTCCTCCACCGCGGGCTATGGCGCGAGCTCGCCGGAGTTCAACTATCCGAACCGTCTCGCTGCGCAGTTGCGGCGGAAATATCCGACCGCCGACATCACCGTCATCAATGCCGGCATCGGCGGCGAGGACGCGCCCGAGATGATGAAGCGCCTCCAGAAGGAAGTGATCGACGTGCATCCGGATCTCGTGATCTGGCAGGTCGGCACCAACGCGGTGCTCCGCAATCTCGATCCCGGCGATACCGCCAAGCTGGTCGAGGACGGCATCTCCCACATCCAGGCTGCCGGCGGCGCCGACATCGTGCTGGTCGATCCGCAATATTCGCCGGCCGTCAACCAGCGCGCCGAGAGCGCCGGCAAGATGGTGAAGCTGCTCGGCAAGGTCGCCGAGCTTCGTCACGTCGGCATCTTCCCGCGCTTCGAGGTGATGCGCGACTGGCACGAGAAGCAGGCGATCCCGGTCGAGAGCTTCGTGATCGCCGACGGCCTGCACATGAACGATTGGGGCTATGCCTGCTTCGCCCAGCTGCTCGGCGACGACATCATCCGCTCCGTCGGCCAGATCCAGCTCGGCGTGAACGTGCCCGCGGATGTGCGGGCGTACCGGCCGATGTAGGTGCCGTAGGGTGGGTTAGGCGAAGCCGTAACCCACCACTTCTGTTGCCGCGGGGGATCAAAGAGGTGGATTACGCCCGCGGACTGCGCTTCGCGCAGCCGCGGGGCTAATCCACCCTACGAAGCCTCGCTCACGCCTTCTCCAGCGCCGCCGTCAGATCCTCGATCAGATCATCCGCATGCTCCAGCCCTGCGGAGAAGCGAATAAAACCCTCGCTGATGCCGAGTGCGGCGCGATCCTCCGGCTTCAGGCGCTGATGCGTCGTTGTCGCCGGATGCGTCACGAGGCTCTTGGCGTCGCCGAGATTGTTCGAGATCTTCGCGAGCTTCAGCTCGTTGAGCACGCGGAATGCGGCCGCCTTGCCGCCCTTGACCTCGAAGCCGACCAGCGTCGAGCCACCGCGCATCTGCTTCTTCACCAGTGCGGCCTGCGGATGATCGGCGCGGCCGGGATAGACCAGCCGCGAGATCTTGGGATGGCTTGCCAGCACGTCGGCGATGCGCGCCGCGCTCTCGGTCTGCGCGCGCACGCGCACGCCGAGCGTCTCCAGGCCCTTGAGCAGGACCCAGGCGTTGAACGGCGAGATCGACGGGCCGGTCTGGCGCATGAAGTTATGAATGTGCTCGGCGATGAAGGCTTCCGACGACAGGATGATGCCGCCGAGACAGCGGCCCTGGCCGTCGATGTGCTTGGTCGCGGAATAGACGACGACGTCGGCCCCGAGCGCGAGCGGGCTCTGCCAGATCGGCGTCGCGAACACGTTGTCGACCACGAGCCGCGCGCCGCCCTTGTGCGCGATCTCGGCGATCCCGGGAATGTCGAGCACGTCGAGCGTCGGATTGGTCGGGCTCTCCAGGAAGAACGTCTTGGTGTTGGGCTTCAGCGCCCGCTGCCATTCGTCGAGATTGGCACCGTCGACCAGTGTGGTCTCGATGCCGTAGCGCGGCAGCAGATCCTGGATGACGTAGAGACACGAGCCGAACAGAGCGCGGGAGGCGACGACGTGATCGCCGGCCTTGAGCGGCGCCAGGATCGCGGTGGTCACCGCGGCCATGCCGGTCGCGGCCGAACGCGCCGCCTCTGCGCCTTCGAGTTCGATCATGCGGCGCTCGAACATCGCGATGGTCGGGTTGGAGTAGCGCGAATAGATGAAGCCGGGGTCCTCGCCCTTGAACCGCGCCTCGCACTCCTCGGCGCTGTTGTAGACATAGCCCTGGGTCAGGAACAGCGCCTCCGACGTCTCGCCATATTGCGAGCGCAGGGTGCCGGAATGGACCAGGCGGGTTTCGGGACGGTAGGTGGCAGGCGACTTCGACATAGGACCCTCCGAGATGACCGTCGAGCGAAAACGGTCACAAAAAAACCGGCCTGGATATATCCACGGGCCGGGATCACAGAGGTCCCCGGCCTGTTTAGCGACTTATTTAACGTGGCTGCAAGCCGGCCGGCTCAAATCACCACGGGATAAGTGATGCTCATATTCCGCAATGCCCTTTCCGTCAAGGCGTCCATCGGATAGCCGTAAAAGGCTAGTATTTCCCGTATGTCCGGCTGTATTTGAGCCCCGATGAGGACCCCCGGTTGACGTTCACGGTCGCGCCCGACGCCAATGGTATCCTGCCCGACCGCATGATCGCGGCGATGGCGGAGGCGGGCCTCATCCTGCCCGCATACGATTTCGTCGAAAGCCAGATCCAGCCGGCCAGCCTCGATCTGCGCCTCGGCGACATCGCCTATCGGGTCCGCGCCAGCTTCCTGCCGGGGCCCGGCGCCACCGTTGCCGAGCGCATCGACGAGTTGAAGCTGCATGAGTTCAGCCTCGCCGACGGCGCGGTGCTGGAAACCAACTGCGTCTACATCGTGCCGCTGCTCGAGAGCCTGGCGCTGCCGCCGGAGATCGTCGCGGCCGCCAATCCGAAAAGCTCGACCGGCCGTCTCGACGTTTTCACCCGCGTGATCGCCGACGGCACCCGCCGCTTCGACATGATCGGCGCCGGCTATCACGGCCCGCTCTACGCCGAGATCAGCCCGAAGACGTTTCCGGTGCTGGTCAGCGAGGGCTCTCGCCTGTCGCAGGTGCGTTTCCGCACCGGTGATGCCATCCTCGATGCCGACGCGCTCGATGCGTTGCATGCGTCCGAGCGTCTCGTCGACATCGATGATGCCGATCTTGCCGGTGGCGTCGCCGTCTCGGTCGATCTGTCGGGCGAGAAAGCAAACGGCTTCGTCGGCTACCGTGCCAAGCGCCACACCGGCGTCGTCGACGTCGATCGCCGCTCCGGCTATGCGGTGGAAGATTTCTGGGAGCCGATCGCGGCCCGCTCCGACGGCAGCCTGATCCTCGATCCCGGCGAGTTCTACATCCTCGCCTCGAAAGAGGCGGTGCAGGTGCCGCCCGATTACGCCGCGGAGATGGTGCCGTTCGATCCGCTGGTCGGCGAATTCCGCGTGCACTATGCCGGCTTCTTCGATCCCGGCTTCGGCTATGCCGGTGCCGGCGGGCTAGGATCGCGCGCCGTGCTCGAAGTGCGCTCGCGCGAAGTGCCGTTCATCCTCGAGCACGGCCAGATCGTCGGCCGCCTCGTTTACGAAAAAATGCTGGCGCGCCCCGACGCGATGTACGGCCAGCGCATCGGTTCGAACTACCAGGCGCAGGGGCTGAAGCTGAGCAAGCACTTCCGGGTGTAGCCCGGTCTTGTAGCCCGGATGGAGCGAAGCGAAATCCGGGACATTCTCACTTGCGGCACGATCCCGGATTACGCTGCGCTCCATCCGGGCTACGAGGTGGCGAGATGACCGATCAATCCCAACTCGAAGCTCTACATCGAAATGACATTTGCGCTGGTGCGCGACGTCACCGAGCGTGTCGAGCGCGAGCGTGCGGCCAGGACGTCACAAAATTCGTGATGCGGAATTGATGGCTGTCGTGCACAGGCCCCTGCATGCGCGTCATGTTGCCTGCTCCCTGCGGCGGTGACACACTCGATCAAAACAACGATCGGGAGCGAACATGACCGCCGCATCAGACCCCGCGCAGGAAGCGCAATGGAAGCGCTGGCGCGCGGTCGCCGACCTCTACCACGCCTATTTCACCGGCCTCATCCTCACCGTCGTCACGCGGCGCGGCACGGCCGATGCTGCGGAGTTCGTGTTCCGCGTATTTCGCCGCCAGCAGCAGGAGCGCTTCCTGCCGGGGCTGAAGAAGCTCGGGATTGATCATCTGCCGCCGGCGGTGGCGGCTGCGCAATATCACTACCTCTCCAACTGGATCGGCGGCGTGCACGTCGAATACATGTATGAGAGCGACACGAAAGCCTGGATCCGCTATCCGCCGCCGCGCTGGATCTGGAAGGGCACCGCGATCTGCGGCGTACCGGGCGAGGTCTCGCGCGCGATGCTGCGTGGCTGGCACGCCAACAACGGCGTCGCGCTCGGCGATATCAGGCTCGGCTTCGTCTGTACCAAGCAGAGCGTCGATGGCCAGGACGGGCTCGAAGGCTATTATCATCAGTACGACCATCCGCTCGAGCTGGATCAGCGGCTGGTGTTCGCGCGGCATCTGGAGGCGCCGCTGTTCGATGCGAAGACAGCGCCCGCGTTGCCCGTCATGAGCTGGCCAAAACCGCGGCTCGAAAAAGCCTATCGCAATTACGCCATGGAATATGTCCGCACCGCTGCGCCCGTGATGGTGCAGCTGTTCGGCCCGGAAGATGCCGGCTATCTGCTGCACCTCACCGGCAAGCTGATCGGCATGCAGTATTTCGATGAGGTCGCAGCCGCGCTCGCGATGAGCCGCGGCGGCGCGAATGAATTTGCCTCGTTCCTGAACGCGCTGTTCGCCGCGCAGGATGATGCGGCCGAGACCACGCAGTCCGAAGGCAGTTTCGAAATCCGCCAGCAGAGCTGGAAGCTGATGGACGATGTCGCCGACCATCACCGCGCCTGCGCCAGGGTGCTGGAAGGCTTGTTCGAGGGCCTCGCGGCCGGATGCGGCCGCCACATCGGCGTGCATCTGCGCCCGACGACGGCCGGCCGCCCACCGCTGGCCTGGACGATTGGATAAACGACGGTGCGGCCGCGAGGGCTTCACCTCGCCCCGCCTGCGGGGAGAGAAAGAAGAGCCGCAATTCCACGGGCTGAAATGCGCTGCCGCAGGGCACGCCTGCACCCTTTGCAGGAGGAATCGCCGCGCGCCGTGCTAACAAGCCCCAGCTGCGCCCTGCGCGCGAACAAATTGATTGGCACACCTCATCATTGCCGCGCCGCGAATGGCGCCCGTGCCCGGGAGAGGAAATGTCCGACATCGCCGAAATCCCGGTCGATGAACAAGAGCGTCCGCTGTCGCCGCCTCAGCGGCCGGTCCGTAGCGCGCTGACGGACGGGCCGATCCTGCGGACGCTGCTCGGGCTCGCCTGGCCCAACGTCGTCGCGCTGTCCGCCGGCACCTGCGTGGTGATCGCGGAGACCTCCTATATCGGCCGGCTCGGCGTCGAGGCGCTGGCCGCGATGGCGCTGGTGTTTCCGACAGTGATCCTGACCATGACGATGTCGGGCGGCGCCATGGGCGGCGCGGTCGCTTCCGCGATCGCACGTGCGCTCGGCGCCGGCGATCGCGAGCGTGCCGGCACGCTCGCCGCGCATGCGCTGCTGATCGGCATCACCTTCGGCCTCGTCTTCATGCTGGGCATGCTGATCTTCGGGCCAAAGGTGCTCGAGATGCTCGGCGGCCGTGGCGACGTGCTGACCCATGCGATCGCCTACACGCAGGTGTTCTTCGGCGGCGCCGTGCTGCCCTGGCTGCTCAACACCATGGCGGGCGTGCTGCGCGGCACCGGCAACATGAAGCTGCCGTCGCTGCTGATCCTCAACTCCGCAGTCTGGCAGGTCGTGCTCGGCGGTACGCTGGGCCTCGGGCTCGGACCGGTGCCGCAGCTCGGCATGCGCGGTGTCGCAGCCGGCGCGCTGATCGCCTATTCCATGAATATCTGCGTGATGGGCTGGTACCTGTTCTCGGGCCGCGCCCGCGTCGCGCCGAAGCTGCGCGGATTGCGGATCCAATGGGTGATGTTCTTCGACATCCTCAAGGTCGGCGCCATCGCCTGCTTCTCGCCGCTGCAATCGGTGCTGACGATCTCGATCTTCACCCACATGCTTGCGAAGTTCGGCACCGCGATCCTCGCCGGCTATGGCATCGGCGCGCGGCTCGAATTCCTGCTCACCTCGATCGCGTTCTCGTTCGGCATCGCCTCGGTGCCGATGATCGGCATGGCGGTCGGTGCCGGCCGCATCGCGCGTGCGCGGCGCATCGCCTGGACCGCAGGCGCGAGCGCCTTCATCGCGGTCGGCGCGCCGGCCTGCCTCGTTGCGATGTTCCCCGACCTCTGGGTCAACATCTTCACCGACAGCGCAACGGTGCGCGCCACCAGCCACCAATATCTGTCGACCGTTGCGCCGTTCTACGCCTTCATCGGCCTCGCCTCGACGATGTATTTCTCCTCGCAAGGCGCGGCCAAGGTGATCGGCCCGGTGCTGGCGCAGACCGCGCGTCTGATCTACATCGCGGCGATCGGCTGGTGGCTGGCGACGCATGAAGCGACGGCGCAGAGCTTCTTCTGGCTCGCCGCAAGCTCGATGGTCCTGCTCGGCCTGCTCTCCTGCTCCAGCGTGGTGCTGACGCGCTGGGGACCGCGCGAGAGCAAGACCGCGATGACGCCGGCTCTATCTGCGGCGGACTAGAGCATTTTCCGACCTGGCGGAATCGGAAGGGATTCCCTTGGGAAGCAAATCGTGATTCACCCTGAGGGCTGGTGATGGAGGCCAGCCCCCATGGCTAAACCACTCTCGCCGGACCTTCGCCTTCGCATTATTCGGGCTGTG
>JAESFI010000129.1_pt1 | contig 60316 bp, 42 predicted proteins | sample 9269361 | NCBI WGS metagenome assembly JAESFI01 (sample SAMN14504119, study PRJNA617095) | algae metagenome | isolation source: Brasilonema angustatum HA4187-MV1 and co-occurring heterotrophs from moss... | place: USA: Manoa Valley, Honolulu, Hawaii | collected 2009-07-20
TGTCACGACTATATCCACATGAGCAAGGGAAAACCCTAGAACATCGGGAGCCGGATGCGTAGAAATACGCACGTCCGGATCTAACAGAGAGGTGCGGGAGATAATACTCCCCATCGACTCTAACAATACCACCAGAGTAGTTACCCCTACGCTTGTCCCCAGAAACTTAAGCAGGCTGAGCCAAGGGATGTTCAGCTGGAATCGTCTTTTAGTCCTAGGAATCTGTAACTGTTCCGGAATAGGCAAATCTACTCCAGCAACTTGTATAACGTTTGCTTCTTTTGGGACTTCTCTAAGTCGATCTATTGCATCTTTCAAATTGCCACGGGCAAACTTTTCCATCCCACGAGCATAAATCAGTAGCGGCTGAAATTCAGTCAATGGTTCAGCAAATGTTTCCGCTAATGAAGCCATCCGCACTAGTTCCGCTGTATCCTTCTGATCCAATTTCGAGAATGCTAATGCTAGTTCACGAGCAGCTTCATTAGGTTGCGTGTATGCTAGAGCTACCCACCGTTGAGCTTGGGCGAAGTCTTGAATATCGGGATCATCACTCAATAGCTGCTGCTGTACATACTCAAGTAAGAAGTCTGACAGTTCATTAATCCGCTGTTGACTAAACTTTTCATCTTGCTTCAATCGACTCAACAGCTCATTTCGCACTGCCAAATCCATTTCATAGAGTTCGTGCCCGACTTCATGACACAGGCTAGAAAGTAGCAAATCTGCTACAGCTATCCAAGGGATGTTTAGCACTTCACCGTGAATATCTCTTTGAAAGTTAGCCCATAAACGATATAACAACTCAGGTGTGAGTGATAAGGGAAAAGCAGCATGATATGCCAAATACAGGTGTGCTTTGGCAAAGCGTTTTTCAAAAGACTCTTTGGCAAAGCGTTTTTCAAAAGACTCAATGCGTCGCTTAGCAACTTCAGGTTTCATCTTACTCATTTTTTCCGCCCTTCAAAGTTCGTTGGGCGTCCGCGCAGCACGCTAATAGCATCCTGTACACCTGGGCGGCTGACTTCAAACATCGGTAATAGACCTGCAATTTCGCCAGCTGTTGTTTTGTTCCAGCGTGAGTGTGGCATAGGATTGAGCCAAGCAATGTAACGCACCTTCTGTTTTAGCTTGGTAAGAAATTCTTTGGTTAATTCGTAGCGCTCTTTGCTATAACCGCCACGGGCTGCACCAGCATCACTGAAAATCAACACAGCTGTCCTATTGGAACAAACATGAGTCACGATATCACTTATTAACTTCTCTTTTTGATGATTGAAGTCGTGGTAGAGATATTCGATGGGGCAATTATGAAAGTAGTAAATGTCTGCTTTACCCAAACGACCTCCACGCATGGCAGTTTCTGCTAACCGACGTGATAAAGTGTGAAAAGGCACCATTGAGCCATCTTGGTCAATGAGTAACAGCAAATCCGCTTGGTTTACCCGACGTGGAACTAACACAGGTTGGAGCAGTATACCTTGGCGTCCAATCTGGTTAACCGTTGCTTCCATATCTAACTCTGTTGGTTGTCCTTCGCGTACCGGGCGGCGCAAGTAGCGCCACACCTGTTTCATTTGCCGCTCGGTTATAGGAAAATATTCAGATGTCAGAAGAAAGCGACTGTGAAGAATTTCCTCATTTCTACTGGTAGTTTTTAACACTGCTTGTGCAACTTGCACTTCATCTTCTGTTTCCTGTGTCAATTTTGCAGGCAGAACGGAGGAAGACGGCGCACTTGAAGTTGCTTCTGGAAAATCTTTATCATTACCAACTTTTTGTTTAGAGAGCACCCGCTTATCTATCCACGTGTACAATTTATATACAAAAGCAGTCAAAGTTGTTCCAGTAACTAATACTAATACAATACTCAGAGTTATCTGGGCGATCGCACTCCAATTTATCTGGCTTTGGTTTTGATTAATCTTTGGAGTTTGATTTAGGTTTTGATTCGCTTTTGTATTTGGAGTTTGGTTGTTAGTTGATCCGGATGACCAAATTTGTATTTGCTCTACAATCTGCTGTATTAGATTTTTATTCAACTGAGTTTGATTTCTGTTCATGAAAAATCCAATACCCGAACTAATGATCCAAAATCCAATAATGAAAGCACCCGCCAGAGCTAAATAGTCAATAATGCGGTCAATTTTACGCTTTTCAATTGACTTTACCAATGTTTCCGAACTTGGCACAACAGCTTCAGTGCCGATCAATTGCTCAAACTGATACTCAAATATCCGCTTTTCCTCAGCAGATTTAACCCACAAAGTCTGACACAAACGCTTCAAAGCCCCTTTGTCAGTCATGCCAAAACCAACTTGCAAAGATTGCAAAACTAACTGATACTCGTCAATACCAAGTGGTAAGCCAGCTTCTCGTAGACGAGTGAAAAGTTCTTGGAGTGGCAATTCATTCACGTCCACGGCTTTGTCTCAAATGACGAATATGATCATCCCAACTTTTCAGCAAAACGCCAGCGAATGGCAGCTTACCATCCAATTTTGCCAAAACCTCATCTTGAGGAAAGCGACGCAGTACCTTAAACCAGTCAATCAATTCACTCGTACTCACTTTCTTGCCACCTTCCCCTTTATCTTCCCGCATTTCCTTGCGCAGCTCTGAGAAGCGATCCACAGCTTTCTCTACTAACGTTTTAGGTGAATCAGGAAAGTGGTTATTTACAATTTCTACTAATCTTTCGCGGCTGGGAAATTCTACGTAGTGAAACAAACACCGCCGCAAGAAAGCATCTGGTAAGTCTTTCTCATCATTGCTTGTGATAAAAACGATTGGCGGTGCTTTTGCCTGAACTTCTTGTCCCGTTTCCTCAACAATAAACCGTTGTTCATCGAGTTCTAATAACAAGTCGTTGGGAAAGTCAATGTCAGCTTTATCAATTTCGTCTATTAATACCACTGTCCGCTGTTCGTTTTGAAAAGCACTTCCCAATGGTCCCCACTTCACATAAGTAGCCGGATCACTAATGCGTGGGATATCCTCATCTTTGATAATACGACCAGTTGCAGCCAGTTGAGCATCGCGTAAGCGCGTGACTGCATCATAATTATAAAGACCATCCTTTGCGCGAGTGGTAGATTTGATGTACCAAGCTTCCAAACGCAAACCAAGTTCATAAGCCACAGCACGAGCCAATCTTGTTTTACCGCATCCCGGTTCCCCCTTGAGCAAAAGTGGTCGTTCGAGGTAAATTGCCAAGTTAACAGCTTCTATTAATTCCTCATTCGGCAAATAAGGATACAACAGATGTCCAGTTGCATCATCTGGTTTTCCCAATTTCGGCTGCACTTTGCCTGTGTACTCAAGTTGTTTGTTAGTCAAATCTTTAACCATCTTTCCCTTTCTTCATACCAATTGCAGCCGCACAAATCACATATTTCTGAAAACGCTCGTTCTGGAACTCCGTTATCACTCTTTTCCAAAATTTCTTTGACGAATTTGTCTATTTCATTTATGACTATGACTTCAAGAAGAGGTAATTTGCGGAACTCCATGTTAACTGTCCGAATCCACTCAGTGAGAATGCGATCGCCAAACGGATTAATGATTGGTAGTTTAATCGGAACTCTCGGTTCCCAAGTTGTTTCTAGTTCCTCCACAAAGATGGTATCCTGACAACCTACACAGCCTTCATAATCCACCAAAAACATCAGTAACTGGTATTTTGTTGGAGAGACAACCTCTCGTGCTTGACTCGCCAACGGTAACCAAAATTCGTCAAGTAATTCTTGCAAATACCCTTCTGGCATACAATCCACGCCATGAAAAACAAGGATGACATTCTGTGTCTTCCACCAGTGAAAAACTCGTTCAGCAATTTCTGTAGGTGAGTGTTGTCTTCCCAAGCCAACACGTCCGCCAAATTCACGCCACAAAGCAGAAATATCTCTTCTGCGTCCTATCCGATCAAGTTCAATCCGCACCATCTTGCCCATTGTACCAAAGCGGATATGCTGTGTAACTAATCGATTCAGTAACCAACGTTGTCCATGATCTAGCGAACCGTGGATAAGGAAAGCCCCTATTGACTGTGCTTTCAGAAATTTGAGAAATGAGCGCACTTGCTCCCGATAGCCTAATTTTAATAAAGCACGGTATAACTCTTCACTACAAGCTACTGAGTCTATATTTTCAATTTGCTGTATTATTTTATGGCGTTCACCCTCAGCTTCTTCAATCTGCTTGTGGAGACTGAAAAGAGCCACAGCGTCTATTGCTGTTACTTTCGCCGTTTTTAGAAACAGTATCTTTTCTTCTAGTAAGTCCAGTATTTTTTGTAGTTCTTCACTTTGGTTCATGTATATATTGAACAGAGGATGTGACTCCATTGCTTGTTCTGGAGGCTTCCAGTCGCTGCTCAAATTAAGTAGGTGGAAAAAAGTTTTGTGTGTCATTGCGAGCGTAACGAAGTGGAGCGAAGCAATCCCAAACGCCTGCGATTGCTTCACTTCGCTTCGCTCCGTTCGCAATGACATGGTTACGTTTATTTATTTTCACCCACTTATTTATAGCTACAACATCAAAACGCGCTGTTACAGATTCTTATCTAAAGAGTAAGGTTAGTAATGAGCGTGTGTGCTATGAGCCATTGCTCTATGACGACAAAATTCTGGAAATGCAAGATTTGCTATCCTCACATCGAAATAAATCAGTTGTAATGATTAATCCGGCTAATAAAGATGACTAGCACCCCAGATGTCATCTCTATTTAGTATTATTTTATAATTTATTCTAACCTAAGCATTTTTATGGTTTATAGTAACCCGTCACCTGCAAAGTTTATAGACTTAGTTTACAAGCATTATGGAAACAGTCAATATCCACCAAGCTAAAACCAATCTCTCACGGCTTTTGTCGCGGGTAGAACTTGGAGAAGAAATCATTATTTCAAACCGAGGCGTTGCGATCGCCAAACTGATTCCGTTTCGCTCCTCATCCAATCGACGGAGTAGTTTAGGACAGGATCGAGGACGTTTCGTAGTGCCAGAAGACTTCAATGCTTCGTTACCGGAAGATATCCTAAAAGCATTTGACGACTAAAATCAGCCGCTGCCGATATTTTTAGCTGGCTGGCGGCTGTCATGTCTCATGATGAAATTTTAGAAAACTTTCCTGAATTAACAGAAGAAGATATCCTATGAATCATTCGTATTTTTCAGAAATTCTTCTGCTTGCTGCCTTGCGAATTCAAATTCTTCTTTGCTGCTGGCTTCCAAACTGATTTCTCTACCATCTGGTGCTTTGACTGTCAGCTTAATCGACTTGTCACCGAGGCGATCGCCCAAAAATCCCAGCAATTTCTTCAAATTGGCAACACTCACTTCAGCCTGCAACATCCCCACCAGAAAACCTGCAAATGCCTTTGAGCCACGTGGTGTTTCTGTAACTCCTACAAGACTGGCTTGTTCAACTTCATCTCTGTCTTTCACCTCTTGCAACAGATTTCGCGTTTGCTCTTCTCTCTCCTCTGCATCTAGGTTTGGTTCATTAAGAGCGATAGTCAATTTAATGTTCTCAGACATTTTTTACCTCTTCAAGATGTTTAGTGTTAATTATTTGTTTGAATTTTATCTCTAGCTAAGTTTTCCCAGCATCTTTGTTGATAAGTGAGATGACTCTGATAATTATTACCCAATTTGTAATAGCTGCAATTCCATTTGACTTATGCAGTCCATGTAATGTTCTTCTTAAGGGTCACTATCTCATGCTTATTTCTCATGGGCAATAAGCATGAGAAAATAATTGTCTTCTTGAAAATCGCTTTGTTTTAACGTTTCAAGATAACCCAAAGAAAAATTCATCCTCTATAGACTTCACAACTAAAAATATGGATTTCGTCAAATATTATTTATATTTACAAAACTTTATTATTTTACTTAGGGTTAGGTAACCACACAAATTCATAGTCATTACTGCCAGACTTTTGTTGAACTTTAACTAAGAAAATGGGATTGTCGATGCGATCGCCTGATGATGAAAACTGAATTTTTCCCGTAGCACCATTTACTGAAAAATTTGGACTGTGCAGCACCTGTTGCAATTCATCGCGAGTGTTGCTTTGCTGCAGACCAGCAATAATAGCCTTAGTTGCATCATAAGCCGTTGCCGTTCGCCAATTCACAATTCCACCCCAAAATTTCTGAGATTTTTGCCTGAAAGGATTACCGGGAAGTACCTGAGGATGCCAAGGTGCAGCGAGTACCATGCCATTGATATCGGCTTTCCCAACCTGGAAGGTTTCTGATGTGTAAAGCGTGGGACTGCTAAATAGTGCTAACCGTCCTTTATTAGCTTGTGCCACGGCTAGACCTTGCTTAATTCTGTCTATGTAGAGACCTAATACCAACGCATCTGCGCCATTGCTGATAGCTTGAGAAATGACTGCATTAGGGTTGAAGTTTGAAGCGGAAACATCGCAATTTGTGGAATTAATTGTGCCACCAGCAGCTTTGATCGCTTTGACAAACTCATCCTTAAACGATTGATTATCAATTGCTTTGGAATCAACACAGATAAAAAAATTTGTTTTGCCAGCCGCCTTAATAGCGTAACGAGAGAGACCATCTGCCATTAAGCTAACATTGGGAACTGTGCGAAAGATATAGTTGCCAATTCCAGTGAGGTTTTGGGCAAAACTAGTGGGAGACATCATCACTAACCCGTCTCTTTGATACGCTGGGGCTGCAGAGAGGGAAGCATTACTAGCATTGTGTCCCACTACAGCTAAAATACTAGCATCTTTAACAAACTGAGTGGCAAGCTGTACAGCTTCGCTTGAATCATTATCATCATTAGCGATCGCTACCTGCAATAGCTTGCCATTAATGCCGCCATTGCTATTCACCTCATCTTGAGCTTGAGCCACACCGCGCAGTATCTCTTTTGCTATGTTCTGAGTGCTACCAATAGGAACACTTACGGCAATTTTGAGGGGATTACCCTTCTTAAGCGCTTGAGCATTGTTCAAGTAAATTAATGCTTCTGGATCAAGACGGCACGTTTGCCGATACAATGTGAATTTCTCGATAGCAGTCTGAAAATCGTTGTTGGCAAATGCCTGAATTCCAGCTTGTTTATCAGAATTTGTGTCTCCCTTTAGTAAAATTTCTTCACCCAAACTAATCTTTAACCCTCTTTCTGGTTGTGTATTATTTTGACAAGATGCAACGGCTGTTGTTGGAGGTTGATTTAATTTGGGGCTAAACCAAACGCCTGCTCCAAAGCAACTGACTGCTCCAATGAACAATCCCATAAATAAGAGAAAATTTTTCTTTCTGGAGGGGTGAGGAGTTGGATTCCCTGGTGTTGAAGGTTGTTGTTCTGCAATTATAGGAGCTTCAACTAGGGCTATATATTCATCTGTTAGTCCTAACGTTTGCTGAACAGGAGTTGGATTCCCTGGTGTTGAAGGTTGTTGTTCTGCAATTATAGGAGCTTCAACTAGGGCTATATGTTCATCTCTTAGTCCTAAGACTTGCTGAAGACGTGTCAAATCAGCACGAGTTCTCTGGCTGAGAGGAAACCCATGTTCAATTTCCGTACGTAACGCCTGCTCATATCGCTCCAATTTTTGCTTGTAGACTTTGATAGGTTCTAAAACTTGAGCCTCAATTGTGGCAGTCTTTTGAGATGATAGTCCCAACGTATTTCGTATCTCGTCCAATGTAGTGCGACCAGTAAAAGAAATCTCGCCGTCGCCGCCCTTCACCCAATATTCAACTTCTCGACGATATATGAGCCTCGGGTCACCAATGGGTGCTTTGGCAAGCTTGATTTTATAGCCTTCTTTGATGGCATATATCTCCGGGTTCATTGCAGGAGCAACTTCTTGGACTTTTTGTTTGGCATATTCATGCAATTCATCAACAGAAATCCAACCATCTTGATCCCGATCTGCTACACCAGTTCCCAGCCCCTCAACTATGTAGCGGGTATAAGTTGAAATATCAGCTCCTTGCTGTTCAAAAGAGTATTGAGTCGAAGTCGAAGATGTGAGAACAGCTCGCCCTTCTCCACCCAATTGGTTTTTTACATCTACAAAACCATCATCTTTAGCTGACAAGCCCTCGGCAAACGCACCACTAAAGCAACAATCAAGAATCACAACTTGGTGCTTAGAGCGACTCTTCCTCATGATTTCATGCACAAAGCTAGCTGGCACTGCTGTTGCTCTGACGAGTTCTCCTTTATCAGTTTTGCGGGTGTTGTGAGTGGCGAAGTAAAGCCTGCCGCTCTCGTCTTTTATTCCGTGACCTGAGAAAAATAACAGTACAAGGTCATCTTTTTGACGACTTGAAAACAAAGTTTCAATTGCTTCCTCCATCTTGTGTCGTTCCAGATTGAGGAGCGGTTTTACCTCATCAAAACCTCCTATTTCTGGGTTTTGCAAAACTTGCTGCATTGCTTCCACATCTTTTGCAGCTGCAGGTAAGGGGGTAAGACCTTGTTCGTACTCACTCACCCCAATCAGCAAGGCAAACTTAGCCATTTGCAAGCTCCTTGCCTGGTACAAATTGCTCTGCTATCTGAGCAATGGTAAGTCTAATGTTGGATTGTCCTGCCATCTTGAACCTCAAAGCGATGGTGTCATGCAGTTATTATAAAAATAACCGTATTTTCTCGCTTGATATCAGGACAAAATTATAATTTGATGCTAGTGATCGATTCGTACCCTGATGTCTCTAACTTGAAGCACTTGTATAAAACCGCAACGCAAACCGCCAAAACCTAGTAGAAACAAAAAACAGCGCCAACGCTAACACTCCCGCCCCTACGATCCAAGTGATTTGACTTCGACCTAACATTGCTTCTGCTGGTATCGTTGTTAAAAATGCGACTGGAACAACAAACGTGAAGAAGAAACGGTATGCTGTAGGATACGCAACCATCGGATATCGTCCAGCTTCCAACAGACCCCTCAGCACTTCGGTAACATTGGATATTTTGACAAACCAGATGCTAGTAGATCCTAGCATGAACCACAAACTGTAAAGAATGACAAAGCTAAAACATAAGGGAATTGTACTGATGAGGTAGTCGTCTATTCCTAAACCAAGTTTTGTACCTGCGTAGCCAATGATGATGCTACCAAAAATTATATCTGGAAGTCCCCAAGGTGATATCGTACGGGTAGAAAGCCAAAACTGGCTGCGGATGGGTTTGAGTAGGACAAAGTCCAATGTCCCTTCTTGTACTTGGCGGACAATGCTATTCAAATTTGGAGCAAGGAAAGTCGCGGAAAAGCCTTGCATCAGCGTGAAAATTCCTAGGACGACTAAAGCTGCTTCCCATCTCCACCCAGCAAAGGTGTAGCCGTTACCGTAAAACAAGAATAGTCCAAAAAGACTACCCGCAAGATTGCCCAAGCTGCTCAAGGTTGCTAAGAGGAAATTGATCCGATACTCCAACTCAGCTTCTATGGCAGCGCTCCAAAATAATGTTAGTACTTTTAGGTATCTGTTTCTCAAGGTGAAGAACTATAAGGGCAATACACCTCATTATCTCATTTGCATCAAGCTTTTTGCTCGCGTCCACCCATTCTCCAGAAGAAAGCAATAGTGCTACTGAAATATTTCCAACCTAATGCCAAAAGTGAAATACTGAGAACTTGCACCATTACGAGTCAAGAATCACAATAGTATTAAATGCTATTTAAATATCTCAAATAACAGTTCCAGGTTTAGTCCCTTTTAACTGAGATCTTGCACTTGTGCCAACAACCGCCTAGGGTTTAAACCCCAGTCTCATAGTAAAAGTCGTCTAAAGACGACTGTATAAGCTTTTGAGTCTACTTTAGTAGACTTTAACTGTGAGCCTGGGAATTGATTCCCAGGCGGACGAGGTTATGTTCTTGAGAATGGTGCAAGATCTCAGTTTTAATGGACTTTGCCTATTAGCCTGGGACTTACAGTCTTAGGCGGATGACAGCGGAGTGAAATCAAATGTAATTATTTTGACATTGAATCACTGGATTCAAGATATAAAAATACACATATTGTGTAGGGTGGGCATTGCAATGCCCACCCTACTTAATTCTCAAACCTAAGAAACCACAAATTCACAAAAATATATAAAGTTTGATACAATACCGCCATCAGGGAAAACAGTAACAGGTATTCGTAACTTTCACCAAACAAAGTCTCAAAACTTGAAAGGTCGAACCGGTTACTGACCACAAAGTGCCCTGAAGCAAACCCTGTATAGTGGAGATACTAAAACTATGCCCTTAGCAGTTGGTAGCGATGCACCTGCATTTACCGCCAAAGACACCAACGGCAATACTGTTTCGTTGTCTGATTTCAAAGGTAAGACAGTGGTTTTGTATTTCTACCCCAAAGACGACACCCCAGGCTGTACCAAACAAGCCTGTAGTTTTCGGGATGCTAGTGAGGACTACAAGAGCAAAGATGTAGTTGTGCTGGGAGTCAGCGCAGATGATGAAGCTTCCCACCAAGCATTCACTCAAAAATATAGTCTCAATTTTCCGCTACTGGCTGACACTGATAAAACCTTAATCAAGGCATACGATGTCGATGGTGGTGGATATGCTAAACGCGTTACCTACGTCATTGATGGTAACGGCAAAATCACCAACGTTGACTCTAATGTCAACACATCAAGTCACGCTGGCGATGTTTTAGCAGGATTGGGGTTGTAAAAAGCTATTAGCAATCATTTAAAAGAACTCAGAACACAGACCTTTTTTGGTACTGCGTTCTGTGTTCTTTTTTTGTTGCTTTACTGTCCGGATTTGGGTTGAATGATTCCAGGTGTATTTACCCGAAAGCCTGATTGATTTGGTTGCTGTTGATTTTGTTGATACAATTGTTGTTGCTTTTGCTTGAATGCAGCTGCTGCATCATTGAGTTGTTGGTTCTGTTCATTTGGATTCCAAGTTGCATTTCCTTGTTGAAGGCGATGCATTAAACCAAACATGCCCATATTATTCACCTCATCGCTGCGAGGAGATAATGGATCGTTATCCTGTTGTGAATTGAGGTCTTGCAGAATGTTTCTTGAGCTAGGTTCAGCTAAACTAGGTTTAGGCAATAGCAAGGAAGCAAAGCTGAGTCCTGCCACAGTAAGTACAAATAGTTGTTTAAACGGTAAAAATGGTTTTTTCATAAAAGCCTCCAAGAAATTTGTTAACCCACGCTTTCTGGGCGTGGGAGGACTGTTAAAGGATTTTGATTAAGAATCATACAGAACACACCAACTCACTAACTCAGAATAATTCTTTTTTGTGGTACGTAGGTAATTGGTGAGTTCTTTTCATGCCAAAATCACTAAAATCCAATAATGCTTCTATCTTAAGCAAGAGTCCGTCGCAGTTGAGGTTGAATGCTAAGTAATGCTACAACAGCAAAGCCAAGCAATACCACCAAAGCGCCACCAAACGTTACATCACCCCAAAAAGCATGCATGACTACGCTATTTAATCCCCAATCTTTGTGAAGATACAAATAGCGAATTGGTTCGATCGCATAGCTGAGGGGATTGAGGGTAGCGACAACCTGTAGCCATTGAGGCATGAAGGATAATGGAGCTAAAGCAGTACTAGCAAACAACAATGGCAAGTTGCTGACAAAAATGACTGCAATAAGTTCAATATGTCCCGGTAAGGTAAAAGCCAAACCAAGACTGATCGCAGTCACACCTAATGCAAGCAGGAAGACAATCAAAACTATTGCTCCTAAACCCGCTGCATTTGGTAACCCAGCCCCCAAAAATGCGGCTGCTGTCACAATCACCGCAGCTTGCAGTAAACTTTGGCTGATAATAAAGATAGCCGAAGCCAGAACTATCGAAAACCGTGAAACAAGAGGAGCCACGAGCAAACGGTTCAAAAAGCCGAATTCCCGATCAAACATCACTGGTAAACCAGCATTCAACGCCCCAGCAAATGCAGTGAAAACAATAACGCCAGCGCCCAGAAATTGTCCATAATTTGTGGTATTGCCAAAGATACCTTTTGGTGCATTTTGAAATAAAGCACCGAACAGCACCAACCACATCACAGGTTGAATAATTCCTGCAATTAATGTTGAGGGACGCCGCTGCAACTGAATAAACAAGCGACGCGTCAAAGCAAGTGTCTCTTGTACAAATTCACCGAAGACATTGGGAGTCGCATCTACCTCGTAAACTTGAGGTGATGCCGCTTGTTGCCAATTTAAATCGGATTTTGGAGGTAAAACGGTACCGCTCATAAAAATTCACACATTCAAAATTCAAAGTTCAAAATAGTAGGATCGGTGTTAATCATTACCAATTCACAAAACCTAACGCATACTCTGCTTGCGTTCAGCCTTTTGATCGCGATTTCCAGCGGCTGCGAGTTCCGCATCCATCAAAGTTCGTCCTGTGGCTGCAAGATAAACATCATCCAAACTCGGTCGAGATTGGGCAATACTAAAAATTGGTAATCCAGCCGAATTGAGCGTTTGTTGGATGCTAATCAAAGCATCGTTTTGCTGTGTCACGACTAAGTTCAGGGAGTTCCCTTGAGCGCTATTAATGATCACTTCTTGAACAAACGACAAAGATTTCAGCAAATCTTTGGCTTTGTGCACCTCTTCGTTGGGTGAAAATTCGCGGATTCGTAAGGTAATGCGATCGCCCCCAACTTTATCTTTCAACTCTGAAGGCGTTCCTGTGGCAATCACAACTCCACGGTCAATAATTGCCACTTTATCAGCCAAAGCGTCAACTTCTTCTAAGTAATGGCTGGTAATCAGTACCGTTGTTCCTGCTTCTCGCAACTTACGCAGGAAATCCCATACCACGAAACGACTTTCTATGTCAAGTCCTACTGTTGGTTCATCTAAAACCAAGACATCTGGTGCATGGAGTAATCCTGCTGCTAAGTCTAGGCGCTTGCGTAACCCACCAGAGTAAGTGCCAGTCTTTTTGTCTGCATATTCCTGCAAACCGAGTAACTGCAGCACGGTGTTAACTCGTTGCTTTGCCACTGCGCCAGGTAAGTGATACAGTGCAGCTTGCAGTTGTAGTAATTCGCGTCCAGTCAACACCTTATCTAAGGCAACTTCTTGAGCTACGTAGCCTAGCCTTCTCCTTGCTGCTCTTGGATTATCCACCACAGATATTCCAGATACTTCTATTTTACCTGCATCTGGTGTTGTGAGAGTACACAAAGTTCTCAATGTGGTCGTTTTGCCTGCTCCGTTAGGACCGAGTAAGCCAAAGATTTCCCCTGGTTCCACCTGAAAGGAAACATCCTTCACGGCTTCAACCATGCCGTAGCGTTTTTTGAAATTTTCAATGAAAACGGCGGGAGCCATGATAGTTTATCCTAAACTATACAAATCTCAACAAAGTCTATTCCTATTGTAGTTGAGTGATGTTCGGTGGGGTGATTAAGTGGGTACGGCTTCCTTTATCTTATGAGTTGGGTTGCAGTTTTGTCTCACCCAAAGGCGATCGCCCATTCAATCACTACACTTGCACTTCATTTAAGTCCGCTTAATCACAACTGGATCTTAGTCGCACACTTTTGCATAGTAATCTGTAGACAGAAAAATAATTTGTATGTACCAAGGTTACTGGGGTTTAGACTAACCAATACAAAACGATCCAGTACCTCTGAGTTAATAACAGACTTGCTGAAAGTATAAAAAATCTTTGATATTAAACCGCAATAGATGGTTCTTTACGGGGTGATGTTGCTCTTTTTTTAACGATTGGATAGCAAATTCTACGTATACGGTTCTTTCCGGGAGTCCACCCGGGAGATTTTCCGCGAGGTTTGGGTGCATCAGCAGGAGTAGCAATCACCCTTCGCGGAGAACCTCCGGTTCCGCTGCGCTTTAGACCTCTGGGCGTGCGCTTTGCGCATACGCAGTCGCTACAACGGGGGGAACCCCAACGCCAGATCCCTACGGAGGGAAACCCTCCTGCAGGACTGGCTCCGCAACGCGCTGCTCACCGCTAAAATTCCTCCCATCGCTTGGGCAACTCTTCCAGGGGTTAATTTATCGATTGACTTTTGCCAAGGTAAAGGATTGTCTGCAACCCAAGCTAGCCATAGTGGTTTTGTTATACGTGGCGAACCCTCTTCCTTGAGACGAAAAGTATGGTGCAAGATGTAGCGTGATGTACGCCTGAATCGACAGTCACGAAACACCTAGAATGTGATCATCCCCAACGCCGCGTTATTAAACGAATGTACCTAGCATCACCCCCAAAATTGCGATTATGGGCAAGGAATAGCGGAAGATGTACTCACCTTGAGTGGAGTCGTTATTCATATAATCAATTAGCCATCTGTACCACAGACAAAGCGTCAACCCCAAAATCAAGAAAATGAACAGAAGCTTGTACAAAGGTGAAGCAATGAGTAAAGCAGTACTATACCCAAAAAGCTGACTGGCATTGTACAAACCTGTTGTGACGCCAATCCTACGTAGAAATTGATTTAATGTCATATTTGTTGATATATCCGGAAGTAAGCCGGTCTTTTGGTTATCTTTGTTCTAAGCTTGTTTTTAGTTCGCTTGATTCATTATTGTCTGGAATATTTGCATATAAATACCAGGGGTAATTGATACCAAGTTGCGGGTCAGTGACCTCAGCTTTCTCGCTGAGCGCTGCTAGGTACACGCCGCACCCCTTTTGACGTACGCTTTGCGCTTACGCTCAAATTCACGCATCGGGTTGAGTCGATCATTCAAAAAAAGATTTTTATTGTTCATTTTGAACGAGCGAATTTTGATAGCATAGCCTGGCACGAAGTGCCATACTTTGAACTATTCAGAGGAGATGGAATGAGAGCATTTACTCACCACATCTACGTAATTCAAGAGAAACCCTCCTGCAGCACGCTTACTCACCGCATGGCGCTGGATTCAGGGCAAAGTCTGCCTCTTGAAGCTTCAAGAGGCGAGCTTTGGGCAAAAATACACCCAAATCTTAAGTCTTAGTACAGCTTTTGATAAATTAGGGTTGGAAATCTCAGATTTCATGTTGGGTTGCGCTTTGCTCCAACCCCAGTCGCCTGTTGAGGGAAAACGCCACATGCTAAGAAAGCGGGAAGCCCTCCGGGGATGACCTGAGCCCTATGGCTAACGCCACGGCTGCGCCTAACGGGCACGGCCCCGTGCCGAACGGTCATGCTGCGAAGAGCGGGGGTTCGCAATCGACGCTCACCGCCAAGACTGCGACCCCCTCACCTTCTGGTGGGCGTCTAAGCCTGTGAAACCCGGACGCCAGACGCCTAGTAGGTCGGGATACCCTCCTGCAGCGCGGGCTCTCCAACGCAGTGGCTCCCCTCCTGCAGCACTGGCTCCCCTTACACCCCCATACCCCTACACCCCTTTCTTGGGTCAAGACTTACTACTCGCTACTGGCTTATCAACTTGCGCCTCTTCCTGCTGTGGTGGTTGTTCTTCTTCCTCAGGTGGTAAGCCATAAATCGACCGATACAGGTTCACATACTCCTTGGCAGATTGATACCAACTAAAGTCTTGACTCATACCGCGTTGTTGTAGCTGTTCCCAATAATCCTTGTAACGGAAACCTTCCCATGCCCGTATCATACAGGTAAACAGATCCAATGGTTCATAACGGTCAAAGCAGTAACCAGTACCTGCATGGTTCGTTGGATCATGATGGAATACAGTATCAACTAATCCCCCAGTACGGCGGACAATTGGCACTGAACCGTAACGCAAAGCCATCATTTGGCTAATACCGCAAGGTTCAAAACGACTTGGCATTAAAAAGGCATCGGTACCCGCATAGATGCGACGAGCCAAGGCATCGTTATAAAGTAGGTAAGTTGCCATGCGTCCAGGGTAGCGCGATGCGAGTTGCCACATTTGGGTTTCGTAGTAGCGATCGCCCGTCCCCAACAAGACAAACTGTGCATCTGTGTACGCCAAAAAGCGATCCAAAATATTCAACGTCAAATCGATGCCTTTTTGTTCCACCAACCGTGTCACCATACCAATAAAAAAGGCATTGCTATTAACTTCTAACCCTACTTCTTCTTGCAAAGCGATTTTGTTTGCTTTGCGTTTCTCTAAACTGTCAGTACCAAAGGTTTGGGCTATGTACTTATCGGTAACTGGGTCGAAAACTTCTGTATCAATGCCATTGATAATACCGGACAACTTACCGCTGATGAAAGACAATAACCCTTCTAAAGTTTCACCATAAGCGGCTGTCTGGATTTGCTCGGCATAAGTTGGCGAGACAGTATTCACCTTATCTGCAAACTGTACTGCAGCTGCCATTGTGTTGTGTCCTTGCATATACCAAGGACACCAAGTAGTTTTCTCTAAAAACCAGCGCCACGGGCCTTGATATGCTAGGTTGTGTATCGTAAAAACAGTGCTGATATCAGGAGATTGATGCATCCACACAGGAATCATTCCTGTGTGCCAATCGTGACAGTGGACAATTTCCGGTTTCCAATAATTCCAACAAAACTCCGCTGCTCCGTTGGCGAAGAATGTGAACCGCCAATCTTCATCTTCTCCACCGTAAATTCGACGGGGCGAAAAAGCTGGATGTCCAAATAAGTACAAAGGAACATCAGTACCAGGCAGGACAGTTTCGTAAACTGCAAAGCTTTGGAACATGGCAGATCCCGACCAAATTGGCTCGCTAGGAATTTCCATTTTGTCTGGTAGCATACCGTAGTAAGGCAAGAAGATCCGCACATCATGCCCCATTTCCCTCAAGATTTTGGGGAGTGCTCCGACAACATCACCCATTCCACCAACTTTCGCGATGGGAGCTGCTTCTGCAGCCACAAATAAAATCCGCATGATAATGTGTGTTCCCTCGATTCTGCCTAGGTTCTAATTCCATGACTAGTAGGCTAATGCCGCACACACAGAGTGTTGGTACGCACTGCCCACCCTACAATATAACCACATATACTGGTCGTGGAAAAGTTCAACCAGTTATCAGTTATAGCAGGGAACAGGGAACAGGGAACAGGGAACAGGCAATAGGCAATAGGAAACTCTTAATAGGCTTGATAGTCTAGTGGTGTCCGTATTTTCTCATAGTTCATGTCCTAATCTAGCTGGTAGCTGCTATATCAGTTGTTCACTGTTCACTGTTCACTGTTTCAGGAACCCCGTTGAATCTCAGTGAAGATTTGATCCAAAATTTCTTGTGCTCCTTGTTGACGCAATAGCTGTGCGAGTTCTTGACCTAGCTGTTCAGCATTTTGAGCTTTTCCTGTGACTGTATCTTTGACGAATTTTTGACCATCTACGCTTGCAACTATACCCGTTAGAGTTAAATTATCTCCATTTATTTCAGTATTTACACCAATAGGAACTTGACAACCGCCCTCAAGTTCGCGTAAAAAAGCACGCTCAGCAAGACAGCGATCGCGTGTTTGTGGATGTTCAATAGCTTTGAGGATCGAGAGCAATTCGCTATCGTTTCCACGACATTCTATTCCCAAAGCACCTTGCCCAACGGCGTGGAGAGAAATTTCTTTTGGTAGACTTTGATGGATGCGATCGCCCATTCCCAATCGTTCCAAACCCGCAACTGCCAAAATCAGCGCGTCATACTCACCTGCGTCCAATTTTGACATACGTGTGTTCAAATTTCCTCGCACATCTTTAAATTGCAGGTGAGGGAAATGATGCCGCAACTGTGCTAAGCGTCGTAGGGAAGACGTACCGATAACAGCACCTTCTGGCAGTGTATCAATTTGCTTATCTTTGTGTTTTTCATGCACAACTAAAGCGTCTGCTGGGTTTTCTCGTTCTGTAATTGCTGCCAGAACTAACCCTTCTGGTAAGCGAGTCGGCAAATCTTTAAGAGAGTGAACAGCAAAATCAATCTCCTGGTTCACCATTCCTACTTCAAGTTCTTTGGTAAATAATCCTTTATCGCCAATCTTAGCTAAAGCAACATCCAGGATTTTGTCACCCTGAGTGGACATGGTGTGGACGTCAAAAGAGATATCAGGAAAGCTTTTCTTGAGTTGTTCTTGTACCCAGTAAGTCTGAATAAGAGCCAGTTGGCTTTTGCGAGAACCAATGCGGATTGTGCGGGCGGAAGTGGAAACAACAGATGTCATAAAGAAATATATCAAGCTGGGAGATAAATTCACTTTATCTAGACTACCGCAGTGGGTGACTTGTCAGCTTTGTGCCTGATTTGAGTTTACGATTATTCTCAGCCCTTTTTACATAACTTCATTAAGTTATATGAATTTATAAGAATTATTAGTCGTTCAAATTTAAATTTTAAATTTAACTTCTTACTTTCTAAAGTTGTATTACAATCATTACATAAAGCAGATATTTTTACGGAATATACAGTAATTAAACGGAAGTACAACTTGTACTTTATAAAAAGTTTGAGCTATTGTATTGTGTCAAGGATGTTCTGGGGAATGGCTAGATTTCGAGAGATTTTGTAAAAGAACTTTAGAAAAGATAAGCCCCTGAAATTAAAATTGACAGATGACTAGTTGCAGCGTCACAGAATTTCAGGTATCGCAGTTTCAATTGCGAGGGAACAAACGCATGGCTTGGGAAGAACTCTCATCAGTCTACGAGCAACTACACGAATGTGCAGTCCAAATTGAGGAAATCGCTAAAGCTAGAGAGCGTCAACGTATCGCTCGCGATCTCCATGATTCACTTGGACAAACCTTAACGGCGCTCAATATTCAGTTGCAAACTGCTCTCAAGCTTTGGAAGCTCGATCCGACTAAGGCGAAATTTTTTCTGACGCGGGCTCAAGGGCTTGGTGCCAATGCTATCAAGGAGGTACGACAGTCTGTCTGCTCGTTACGAGCAATAACGAATGCTGACAAGCCTCTAGAACAATTGATTGAATCTCTAGTAGAAGATTTTCAGCAAGTCACGGGCTTATCAGTCTCGACGTGCATAAACCTGTCTGCTGCTCTGCCTCAAGAAGTGAGTACCACAGTCTACCGAATTGTGCAAGAAGCCCTGACCAACATCTGCAAGCACGCAGCAGCGACAGTAGTAAAAATTCAGATTAAAACCATTCCAGGCAGAGTGCAGCTTGTCATCATAGACAATGGTAAGGGATTTAGACGGAATGTTTCGCCAAAGGGATTCGGACTGCAGGGGATGGCAGAACGGGTGGCAGCATTGAAGGGTCAACTATACATCGAATCAGAGCCAGCAAAGGGCTGTCGGATCGAGGTTGAACTGCCAATCGAGCAAGAAGCTATACCAGAGAAATCGCCAAACAACGTTAGTCATAATCACATTGCTAATGATAACGATTATACTGATTTCTGTATCTTGATTGCTGCACGACCAACAGCAAGCTCAGTTATTCGTCACAACCAACAATCCTCGCGGTTGAACTCACCCCCCAACCAACTGGAAATCACTGCAGAAGGTTTATCAAAGTCAAGCTATCAAGCTATTGATGAAAGTTTTCTTCGCCAATGTAAACAACAACTAACGGATTTGCTCGGACCGTTCGCTTCTGTTTTGATAAAGGAAACGCTTAAGTCTTCGCCTGGTATTTCCAAACGAGAACTAGTAGAAACCATAGCAGCAAAAATTTCTGATCCTCAAGTGGCTGCCGAATTTCGACAAGCATTGAGCACTCAGATCCATATTGAAACAGAGCAAGGTATGAATCGTCAGTTTAAGGTTGAATTGCCATTCCAGCAAGAGCAGTCACTAGACAATATTGCTGCTGATATTTTGGCTTTGACTTCCACTAGTTCCACACAATCAAAAGAAAGCTTGGAACTATATTATAACTCACGGTTGGAAAAGATTTTGGCAGACTATATTGGTTCGCTCGCCTCATCCCTGGTGCAACAAGCGACGCAACAGGTGTTCAACTGTAAAGAAGTCGTTGCCAGACTGTTGTGTGACATCCCTGCTGCTCCTCGAACCCAGATCGAGGAGCAGGTAACGCTTTTGTGGAACTCAACCCCCACCCAATCAGGAAACACTGAGGAAGATTTCTCGCTTTTGTTGAACTCAACCCTCAGCCAATCAGGAAGCACTGGGGAAGATTTCTCGGGTTCGAGCTACCAAATTATTGATGAGATTATTGATGAGAATTTTCTTTGCCAATGTCAGCAACAACTGATGGATTTGATCGGACCGTTCGCTCCATTGCTGATCAAGGAAACGCTTAAATCTTGGGCTGGAATTTCCCCACGAGAACTGGTAGACAAGATAGCAAAAAAAATTCCCGATGCTCAGGTGGCTGCTGAATTTCAAGAGCGGATGTATTCTTGGAGTCAGAATCAAAGTTTGTCCTCATCATAAGCAGGTGCACAAGATGATTCGTTTGTTACTGGTAGATGACCAAAGTCTTGTCCGCGAAGGCATCAAAGCCATGCTCAGCTTAGAGCCAGATTTGCAAGTCGTAGCTACGGCTGACAACGGAGCAGTCGCAATCCGGGAAGTAGAGGCTCTGCAACCAGATGTGGTATTGATGGATGTGCGGATGCCAATTATGGATGGCAAGGAAGCCACACGCATCATCACTCAGCGCTTTCCAATGGTCAAAGTCATTGTTCTGAGTACCTTCGATGATGATGAATACATTGCCCAGTCGATACAGGCTGGTGCTAGAGGGTATTTGCTCAAAGATATGCTGTCTGAAGAATTGGCAGAGTCAATTCGGTTTGTCCATCGCGGTTATACACAGCTAGCCCCCGGACTCATGGAAAAGTTGATCACTCAAGCTTCCAGTTCAACCTCCAAGCATCGCGGATCTACCCCAACTGTTCTGGCTGAGTTACCTGCTAGAGAGCGAGATGTGTTGCGCTTAATTGGCACAGGTGCTACCAATCGCGAGATAGCTCAGCAGCTTTTTATTTCGGAAGGAACAGTCAAGTCTTACGTGACCAATCTGTTTAACCGTTTGAATTTGAAGAACCGAGCACAGTTGGCGATTTATGCCACTTCTATCATCTGGGATGAGAGTCAGAATAAACCGTGACGAAAGTTTTAAGAACAATTACTTATTGACTCAACTTTAGTCGAGGGAAATCTATCTATTCGTTGCAGTGGGAGTCAGACGTTTTTCATAGATTTCTTCCTGATTAAAACTTTATAATGAGATACATGAACTGGTTGAAAACTTCTTTCTATAAAAACCAAGTTCTTCAATTTTATAAAAATGCTTTTGTAGAAAAATCGTTGATGCAGTATGTAATTTTATTGGTAATTTCTAAGAAGAATTACTATAAGTTTTCTTCAAACACTGGAAAACTATGGGAATCCTAAATCATTTATGAAAAATTTTGAGTAGTGTAGGGTGGGCACTCCCACTAAAACCCGAATATAGTGGGCAGGATCTGACTGGCAGTGCCCAACGCCAGATACCTAGTAGGTCGGGAAACCGTTCGGCAGATCTCATACCATTTCACGAAATCCTTGATACAAATGATTAGTCTCTAATTCTTTCTCCCCTGCTCCTCTGCTCCTCTGCTGCCTATTTGTATCAACCTTAAAGTGAAACGGTATCACGGCCGAAGCCCTCATCAAGTACTGGCTCCCCTACGTGTGTTTCAAAAATCAAATAGGATTCCTATATCAAAAACAGAACTTACACAAAGCCTCCCTCAAAAAGGGAGGTTGAGAGGATTTGCAATGTCTGAAATCCCTAAAATGCCATCAAGGCTGTGTAAGTCCAAAAGACAGCAGCATATTTATACTTTCAAACTCCACTTAGGAATCAGAAAAGTCAAAGCTTTTCAGTAAAAATTACCATTATCTATGTGAAATACAACAGTAGGAAGTATGTTTGTTCGCGATATCAACAACCACAAGCTGTCTTTATTAACCTCACCAAAGACTCATGAAGCTAAGAAGTGCAAAGTGCAAAAGCTTCTTGCTCAATTACATAACGCCTCAGAGCAACTATACCATGAGAAAGTTATGCGTTTGCAAAGGGAGGCAGAATTAGAAAAGTCTCTTTCTTTACTTCAGGCAACTCTAGAATCTACTACAGAAGGTGTTATTGCAATCAACTTCAACGGACATATTGTTAGCTTTAATCAGAAATTTGTCCAAATGTGGCAGATTCCGGAGTTCATCATTAAATCACGCAACCATAACCAATCCCTAACTTTTTATAAGAATCAACTTAAAGATCCAGAAACCTTTTGCAGGTGTATCGAGGAACTGGACAGCCAAGCGGATGTTGAAGGCTACGATACTCTGGAGTTGAAAGATGGTCGGGTTTTCGAGCAATACAGCCAACCTCTGCAGCTTGACGAGCAAATCATTGGCACAGTATGGAGTTTTCGGGACATTACCAAGCGTTTGCAAGTAGAAAAAGAAGTTCATCATAATTTAGCGCAAGAAGAAGGAATCTGTGAACAAAAAGAGCGATTTGTCTCCATGATTTGTCATGAATTCCGTTCTTCATTGAACATGATTTCATTCTCCACGAGCTTATTGAAACGTCATCGTCACAGTTGGAGTGAGGAGAAAAAACTACAATATCTCCAACGGGTTCAAACAACAGTTGAACAGCTCAATCAATTAATGGATGAAGTTTTCATCATTGATACAGCACAAGCAAGAAAGCTAAAGTTCGAGCCGAAACCACTGAATCTACTCCAATTCTGTCATGACATATTGGCTCAAATGAATTTGAGCGAAAGCAACCAGCATACAGTTACCTTTGTCAGTCAGGGTGATTGTCAAGCAGTTTGTTTGGATAAAAAATTACTGCAGCCCATTCTCACGAATTTACTCTCGAATGCACTCAAGTATTCTCCAAAGGACAGCACAGTTGATGTGGTGCTTTCTTACCAAGATGAAAAAGTTCTTTTCCAGATAAAAGATAGAGGAATTGGCATTCCCAAAACAGACCAACAACTCCTGTTTGAACCATTTCATCGCGGTGGGAATGTTGGTGATATCCCAGGTAACGGATTGGGGCTAGCAATTGTCAAAAAGCTTGTGGATATACATGGTGGTCAAATTTTTGTGGAGAGTGAAGTAGGCGTTGGTACCACTTTTACAATCACATTGCCATTCTGTCAATCAGTAACAATGACTAAATAATGACTAAATATTGAGGCAAACCATGACAAAAGTTTTAGTGATTGAAAATGAGGCAGAAAACCGAAATATCTTTCTAGAATGCCTGGAGGCGGAAGGGTTCGATGTTATCGGTGCAGAAAACGGTCTTCTCGGCGTCGAAAAAGCACAAGAACTGGTGCCTGACTTGATACTTTGTGATATTGTAATGCCGGAACTAGATGGTTACGGTGTTCTTACCTCGTTACGCCAAAACCGGGTAACAGCGATGATTCCCTTCATTTTTCTTACTGCCAAGAGTACCACAGCTGAAGTTCGTCAAGGTATGAAGCTGGGAGCTGATGACTATCTTACTAAACCTACGACGGCAGAGGAATTATTGGGAGCGATCGCCACCCGACTAGAAAAACAAGCAGCCATCAGGCAGTGGTACGCTGCTCAGTCACAACAAGTCACAGCACTTACTCCTGCTGATGAGTCACAACAAGTCATCACACCACCTGCTACTGACACTACTCTTCCAACAGACCCCCAGTCAATCTTTCCTGTTTGCCCTCAACTCAAGGAAGTTTTCGACTTTATCGAAGCCAATTATGACCAGTCAATTAACTTGAGTGACGTAGCCCAAGCAGTTGGTTACGCCCCAGCTTACTTAACAGATCTCGTACGACGTCAGACGGGAAAAACGGTGCATCAATGGATTGTGGAGCGGCGGATGGCAAAGGCATGTTCCTTGCTTATGGAAACTAACCAGTCAATGGAGCAGATTGCTGAGGCAGTGGGATATCATTATGCAGGCTGTTTGTTTCGTCAGTTTCGCATCAGCTTTGGAACGACTCCTCAAGTCTGGCGAAACCAACACCGTTCTAGTCCTGAGTCATGAGTCCTGAATGAACTAAAGTGAGGGCTTTGGACTTTTGCTGAGTCTGTTTCAGGAGTAAACCAGCAATCAGAACGCTAACACATAGCAAAGCTGGGGCAGCAGAAGGTTCGGGGATAGTTGTCGGTTTGGGTTGCACACCCAGCGCGAGGATAGCTTGATCTCCCCTAATCAAACCAAAGCCACGTCTGGAGTCGAAGCCCGGCGAAGGGTTATAAGCTGTATTTCTCAGAGCATTGTAGATTTCTGTGGGCGTTGCGTTCGGGTTTGCCTGTTGTAGCAGCGCTGCTACTGCGGCTGTAAACGGAGCCGATGCCGAGGTGCCGAAGAAGCGGAAGAAGCGGGGGTCGGCATCAGGAGGAGAGTTCCCAGTCAAATTAAAGGAAATCGGTAGCCCGTCCGGAGCCACAACATCAGGCTTGAGAGAACCTGGGTTGCCTTCTGAAGAAAAAGGTTCCAGTTGCCCCTGTTTTACAACAACACCATCCGCTCGCCTTGAGTAGGATTCCGCGTTCCCGTAGTACACTGCTCCAACGGTTAGCGCATTTGGGTTATTTGAGTGTCCGTATATTGGGATATTGCCGGAAAAAGCATTACCAGCAGCAGTGAAATAAGAAATCCCCTGATTAAATACTCTGTTAATCGCCTGGTTGATAGGTCCGTTCGGAGGTTCCAAATCTAGCAGATCTAAAGGTGCATCAGAAGGAGCATTTGGGGGGTATTGATAAGCGGCATCATCCACGATAATGTTTGCCCCAGCAGCCGAAAGAGCCTGAATGCCTTGACCGACAAGATCTGCACCGCTCGCACTTGTGTAGAACGCCAACTTGGCCCCCGGAGCCACAGCATGAATGACTTGCAGTAAGGCACGACCTTCATCAATGGGATCGGTATCCGGATCAATGACCGTGGGATCTGGGTCTGGATAGTCCCTTAAGACCTGAATACCCGAAGGCAGGTACCCGTCCGCAACGTTCGTGGCATAGTTATCCACCTTTCCCGATCTGTCAAAGCTGATTGGAGAGGTATCGAAGCTGTCAGAGATCACGCCGATGGTGATTCCGGTGCCGTCTAGACCGTAGCGGTCTCGCAAAACATCTACCCCTGTAGCTTTGGCTGCTGCTTCTATTGGTAGGGTGAAGGTAGCTGCCTGAACCTTGGCAACGACGCTTCCAATTGCGATATTTGTAGCAATCACCCCTGACGTAACGATTCTCTGGAGAAGTTTTAAATTTTTCATGGCGTTTAAGAACCTTCCCAAGACTCTTTGGATTAGAGCAGGTTGGATTTACTGCTGATTAGTGGCGGACTTAGCTTAAGCTTACACTAAGTCCAATTTGAATTCTTTAGGAACAGATAAAAAATTAAGAGTAATCAACTGAAAAATCTAAACATTAATCTGAATGTTTTAGAAGAATCAATATTGAGACTAAAACCCAGTGAGTTTAGAACAACTCTCTATAAAGGCTCACTGGCTTAAGAACATATTGGATCTGCTGAAGGTTGCCAACCTGCTAAATTAACGCTTACACTAAATCTCGGCTTTGAGATAAATCCGGGTCTGCAATTTGATACAAGAAGGTATATCGACAGTCCGCCAGGGGAAACAAACCATACCACCAGCGACTGTCTCTAGAGCTTCATCAGATAATTCTCCTTCAGCAAACTGCGCTATTGGCTCTTGCTCGAACTCGGACTTGGTATTCATAGCCTTAGAGATGACTTTTTTGAGTTCGTCTTGCATTTTATTTTCTCCTATTTTCTATTTTTTTCTGTCAATCAATGTGTTGGGAAGTAAACCCAGTGAACAAAGAAGAACGTTCTATAAAAGCTCACTGGGTTAGAACCGTTTGGAACTTTCAGTAGTTACTGGTGTGTTCAGCTTACGCTTATACTTGATTGTTGGCGTTCCAAGACCGACTTTTCTTGCAACCGCAGAAAATCAAAGTTAGACCGACAAAAACACCGCCTGCTACTGACTCTAAAGCTTCATCAGATAATTCGCCTTGAGGAATCTGCTCAGTTGGCTCTTGCTTCAATTCTGAGTTGGTATCCATAGCTTCAGAAATGACTTTTTTGAGTTCGTCTTGCATTTTTCTGTCTCCTATTTTCTAGTTTGTTTGTGTCAATCAGTGTGTTGGGAAGTAAACCCAGTGAACAAAGAAGAACGTTCTATAAAAGCTCACTGGGTTAGAACCGTTTGGAACTTTCAGTAGTTACTGGTGTGTTCAGCTTACGCTTATACTTGATTGTTGGCGTTCCAAGACCGACTTTTCTTGCAACCGCAGAAAATCAAAGTTAGACCGACAAAAACACCGCCTGCTACTGACTCTAAAGCTTCATCAGATAATTCGCCTTGAGGAATCTGCTCAGTTGGCTCTTGCTTCAATTCTGAGTTGGTATCCATAGCTTCAGAAATGACTTTTTTGAGTTCGTCTTGCATTTTTCTGTCTCCTATTTTCTAGTTTGTTTGTGTCAATCAGTGTGTTGGGAAGTAAACCCAGTGAACAAAGAAGAACGTTCTATAAAAGCTCACTGGGTTAGAACCGTTTGGAACTTTCAGTAGTTACTGGTGTGTTCAGCTTACGCTTATACTTGATTGTTGGCGTTCCAAGACCGACTTTTCTTGCAACCGCAGAAAATCAAAGTTAGACCGACAAAAACACCGCCTGCTACTGACTCTAAAGCTTCATCAGATAATTCGCCTTGAGGAATCTGCTCAGTTGGCTCTTGCTTCAATTCTGAGTTGGTATCCATAGCTTCAGAAATGACTTTTTTGAGTTCGTCTTGCATTTTTCTGTCTCCTATTTTCTAGTTTGTTAGTGTTAATTTAACCTTGATACTAACCAGAATATCGGCACAAAAACTAAATTGTCAATTTGTTTTTTTTAGGAAGAGAATCTAAAAAAATAGAAGTCATAATACAAGACAAGTTAAAGCAGCTTAAATAATTCTCAGCTTTAGCGAAAGAAATTGAATTGTGATTCAGAATTTTCATCATCTAAACTAAAAATCTAAATATCAGTAGAAAAAACATTCTGAACTCAACTAAAAGTAGGATGCAAATAAATGGAAGTTTCACAGCAAGATTTACTCAAAATAGTTGAGCAAGCCAGTACACTTGGTGAAAGATTGGGCAATTACTTTGTTCCAGATGAAGTTGGAGACAACGACAAGCTGACTATGTCTCGCTTGAAAACTTGGTGTCAGGTTGTCACACAAGGGAATCCAGAAAAGTTAGCCAAACGGCTTGTCTGGGACAATCTGGACGTTGGCACTATGGTTAGGGTCCTCGGTACTGTCCGCCTTGCTGATGGACAACAACTCCCCGTTTGGGTAGAAACTTTGCGCGAAGCTTTGCTAACTGACTGGGACACAGCCTATGCAAGTACTTATCACTGTTTGGAAACCGAAAAGCCAATTCCCTTTGAAGAACTTTATCTGCCCTTTGTTCACATAGCGCTGCAGAAAGTTATTGCACAGGTCGGTGCTAGTTGGCAACTCCTTTCCGAAGCAGTCCACATATATCTGGAACGTCAACTGCTGTTGAAGTTAGCGTCTCTTTGCGCTCAATCTCTGGAGTTTGAGTTTTCACAATTTAAAGCAGTAAGGGAATCAGCGTCCATTTCATTACCGGAACAACAAGGTAAGCATTCCAATGTGCAATACCAAACCTTTGTCAAAGATTTGACAACAGGAGGGCTGTTGTCTTTTTTCCAGAAGTACAGCGTCTTAGCACGGCTAGTGGCTACAGCAATAGACTTCTGGGTGGAGGAAAAAGCGGAATTTCTTCAGAGATTAGCATTAGACTTGCTAACTATCCAGCAAATATTTCAAGAACAGACAAGTCAGGTTGTTGAAATCCAAGGAAATTTCTCCGACTCTCACAATCAAGGACGCTCCGTCATGGCTTTGACCTTTGCCTCTGGATTGAAGCTAGTATACAAACCTAGAGGCTTAGCTTTGGAAACCGCCTATTTTCAGTTACTCGCCTGGTGTAATCTGCATTTTCTCAAGACATTGCGTACAACGTCTCTACACCCATTTAAGATACTCAAAGTTATCGACTGCACCACCCACGGCTGGATGGAGTATGTAGAGCATTTGCCGATTGAAGATGAAGCAGCCGCACAACGATACTACCAGCGTGCAGGCATGGTTCTATGTCTACTCTACGTGCTGCAAGGGAATGACTGCCATGAGGAAAATCTGATCGCCAGTGAAGAACACCCCGTGCTGATAGACCTGGAAACCCTTGTCCATCCTTGTGCTCGCGAGGTTAACCCTACAGAGGAAGTAGGGGCACAATCTTTAGCGAATCAGCAATTTTTTCAAGATTCCGTGCTGCGGACTGGATTATTGCCGAGATGGGAATTTGGCGCAGATGGAGGAACAGCACACGACATTAGTGGTTTGGGGGGAGCTGGCGGAGAAGTCCCTTTTCGTATGCAAGAGTGGCACAACATTAACACTGACAACATGGCATTGGAGTATGAGCCTGGCATTATGCCACCTTCAGCCAATATACCTTTCCTTAATGGCATCGCCCTATCACCCCATGATTATGTTAATCAAATCGTGGATGGTTTTCGCCAGATGTATCAGTTTTTGGCACAAAGGCGAGAAGAGCTTCTGGCAACTGATAGTCCAATAGCAGCCCTAGCTCATCAGAAAGTCCGGTTTTTATTTCGCAATACACAACTATACTCTCATGTTCTGGGTAAAACTCTCCACCCGAAGTTTCTACAGCATGGTGTAGACCGTAGTATTGAACTGGATGTGCTAAGTCGGGCATTTTTGGCAGCGGATGAGAAACCTCCCATTTGGTCAATACTTGGGGTGGAACTACAAGCAATGGAACAAATGGATATTCCTTATTTCATTGCTGACTCCAGTAGTGATGCTCTGGCACTCAATTCAGACCTAATCGTTAAGGGATATTTCAAAGAACCTAGCTATGACCGGATGATTTCTTGTCTACGGCAGCTTAATGATGGAAATTTAGCTCAACAGATTGCAATTATTCGGGGTTCTTTTTACTCGCGGGTCGCTCAAGGAATGACTACTGCCCTACCTACTGAGCGTGCTAGTGCTGATCGAAATCTGGATGCAATGTCTCCTTTGACACAAGGACAACTGGTGCAGGAAGCACTAGAGATTGCAAAGGAACTGCAACAACGAGCAATTTACGCCGCTGATGGTAGCGCTACCTGGATTGGTATGGCGTACCTTCCTAAGGCAGAGCGGATGCAACTTCAGCCCTTAGGCGATGGTTTGTACGACGGTGTTTGTGGAGTCTCCTTATTTTTAGCGGCGTTAGCAAAGATTACTGGTGACGCGGGATTTCGAGATTTAGCGCTGAGCGCTTTGCAAGACCTGAGAAAAACCTTGCAGCACACAGACCCGAACTCTCAGCGTAAAATCACAAAGCAAATCGGTATCGGTGGAGGCACTGGATTAGGGTCTATTGTTTATACATTGGTAGGAGTCAGTCAGTTTCTGGATGAACCGGAGCTTCTCGATATTGCGAGTCTTGCAGCTTCATTGATAACTCAAGAAAGCATTGCGAGCGATCGCCAATTTGACACAATAGCTGGGGCAGCAGGAACAATACTAGGATTACTAACTTTGTACCAAGCAAAGCCAAATCCAGCCATTCTCGATCAAGCCCAATCCCTAGGTTATCACCTGCTAAATAACCGTACCAAGAGCGAGACTGGATTTCGAGCTTGGGCAACTTTGGAAGACAAGTTAGCAACGGGAATTTCTCATGGTGCAGCGGGCATTGCCTACGCCTTAGTGCGACTGTACAAAACCACACAAGACCCAGTTTTTCTGGAAGCAGCAAAGGAAGCGATCGCCTATGAACGCAGCGTCTTCTGCCCCAATGATGGTAACTGGCCAGATGTACGAAATTTTTCCCTTAACAAAAGTAAACCATCTTTTATGACGAGTTGGTGTCATGGTGCTCCTGGCATTGGTTTAGCCCGTTTGGGAGCTCTTTCGATACTTGATACAGCAGAAATTCGCCAAGAAATTGCGGTCGCCATAAACACGACTGAGCAATTTGGTTTACAAAACATCGACCATCTGTGTTGCGGTAACTTTGGCAGAATGGAGGTATTATTAGTAGGAGCTTGCAAGCTGTCGCGTCCGGATCTGTTGAATACTGTCCAAAAACAGGCAGCACGAGTTGTAGCAAGGGCAAAACAAGTTGGTACTTTTGATCTGTTTTCTGAACTTTCCGGAGATATTTACAACCCAGGTTTCTTTCAAGGCACTGCTGGAATCGGTTATGAATTACTGAGGTTAGCATATCCAGAATCGCTTCCTTCAGTGTTGTTGTGGGAGTAAACAGCGATAGTTTCGCGCCTTATATGTAGAGACGTAGCATGCTACGTCTCTACACAGATCATCTTATTAGCAACCGAATTGGCTTTTATGTACAAAGTCCACCCGAAACAATTGCGAGTCTGACCGAAACATTGTGTATTGTTGTCGCTGGTTACTTCTGTTATCCTGCTATGAATCACTGGCTGAAAACTCAATCCCATCCTGTCCGCTTTTTGCTTTACTTGGAATGGGGGTTGCTGTTCATGGCGATCGCCTTCTCCTTCACAGACGCTACCGCTCCCACGGCGCAAAGCGCAATCGCGGCTATCTCCCTAGAGCCGAGGTTATTGCCGCAACTATGGCTCCCCAAGGCACTCGAACTGCTCATGCTGGCTGTGTTTGCATTGACCGGTGGCATATTACCCAGTCGTAGATTTGCTACCAAAATGCTGTACATTGGCATACAGTTCAGTTTAGTTTTGGCATGGCTGGCTTTAAGTGGACAGTTGTGGCTGTTACCAGTTCTGTTGCTAATCGTCGTGATTCGCAGTTGGTTTTTGTTAGCATTACCCGGACGTTGGACATTGGCAGGATTTGTTTTGGCAATTATGTTACTCACAAGAGTGCAACAGCTTGGTAGCAATGACACAGCTGCGTTGTTCAATCAGTCACCGCAAGATTGGTTAAGCCAGTGGAGTGATGTTTTTTGGTTTGCAATTGTACTGTTACTACTGATGCAGTTGATGCAGTACGTGCTGGTAGCGCAACAGATGCAACAACAACTAGCGCATGAGCAACAACGATGGCGACAGTACACTCAACAACAGGAGGAACTCACTGCACTCAAAGCACGCCACCGCATCGCCTACGAAAGCTATGATGCACTGGGACATACGTTGATTGCCATCAACATTCAGTTACAAAGCGCGTTAAAACTCTGGTCTATTGACCCTAGTCAAGCACAAAAGTTTTTGGCACAAGCCCAACACCTTGGAGTCACGACCATGCAAGAGATTCGCAATTGTGTTCGTGTACTACGCATGCATAGTATACCACCACGAGCAGAACTGTCCTGTGAAACCAAAGACCAAGACACCTCTCAAGAAACACAGGGGTGTAAGGGTGTAGGGGTGTAGGGGTGTAGGGGAGCCAGTACTTGATGAGGGTCTCCCTCCGTAGGTATCTGGCGTGAAAAAGGTGTTTGTTTCATTCCCGCTCTTGCGCAGTCGTGCCGCAGGCATAGGGCTTCCCTTCGGGTAGGTAGTGCCGTGCCGCGAGCAAGGTACGGGGCGCTATCGCAAACGCTAACGCGGCGCTCTCCGCTTGATACAAATCTTTTTTCAAAGGTGGGCGCCCTCCCCACCTTTGATAGCGCAGCGTGCCGCAAGGCGTCCGGATTTTCCTTTCCCCCACACCCTTACAACGCCCTTCGGGGAAGACCTTCGGTCTCGCTGCGCTAACGCCAGTCGCCTAGGTCGGGAAACCCTCCTGCAGCGCTGGTCTCACCAGATGCCTCAAGTCGGGGAACCCGCCCACGGCACTGGCTCCCCTTACACCCTTACCTCCCTAGTTTTTGTAATAGCTGCGACCTCTTTTGACCTTAGTCGTAGTTATTTTTACTTATTGGCTTAACTTTAGTCAAAAGGAATGTATCTATTTGGTTGTAGGATTCTAGACGTTTTTCAGATGTTTGTTCCTGGTTGAATCTCTACGATGAATATAGTTCTTAAAAGAATGAAAAAGTTGTATCAAACCTATACATGACTGGCAATATAACTGAATCAAAAATAAGATTGAACTTTTATCTAATAGGAGCGATCACTTACCTTTACATCGGTAGGACATTCTCCTATAGATAAAAAGAAGAAAAGCTATGATAGGTCATTCTAAGCTGGCTACTAAATTTACCTTGCTCCTTTCACTAGTTTTTATAGGCGCTATCTTAATGAGTAGTTTTGCTTTATCAAAAGCACTTGAGCATAGAGCTGAAGATGAAATAAACTATCGGGGTCAGCTTCTCATACAAATGATAAATTCAGTAAGAGATTATACTGCTAACCACGTAACAACTCTCGTTGCACCTAACCTGGAAACTCAACAAAATTTCATTCCCGAAAGTATACCAAGTTTTGCAGCCAGAGAGGTGTTTGAGAATCTACGCAAAAACAAAGAATATAGAGATTACTTTTACAAAGATGCCACACTCAACCCGACAAATATAAGGGATAAAGCTGATGAATTTGAAACCCAACTTATAGAGCGCTTTCGTAACGAACCAGGGTTGAAAATCTTATCAGGTTTTCGGAATATGTATGGAGACGAATTATTTTATAGCGCTCGTCCTTTTACTCTTAAAGATTCAAGCTGTCTTCGCTGCCATGGCACTCCAGAAACAGCCCCTAAGAGTTATCTAGAAACCTATGGAACAGAAAACGGTTTTGGGTGGAAGCTCAATGAAGTTATTGCTACTCAAATTGTTTATTTTCCTGTTAGTGAAGTTTTTGACAGAGTTTATAAGGCTTTTTTCTTATTTATCGCAATTTTCATTAGTGTTTTTACCCTGGTCATTTTTACATTTAATCATTTGCTGAAGCGAAACGTTCTCCAGCCCATCAAACCAATGGCTCAACTGGCTCAAAAAATTAGCACTGATACATTTGTTTTTGATCGAAATGAGAAAGTTGAACTTAGAAATTTGGTTGCGATCGCTAAGCGCAATGACGAGTTAGGACAGTTGGGACAGGTTTTCCTAAGAATGGTTCATCAAGTCTACACTCGTGAGCAACGCTTGAAAAAACAGATGCAAGAACTCAGCATCCAGATTGACGAAACCAAGAAAGCTCGTCAAGTGGCTGAAATTGTTGATGCAGAATACTTTCAAAATTTAAGTGTACAGGCAAAAGAAATTAGAAAAAAATGGGCAGAACCCGACTCGTGAATAAGAGTAGAAAGCTCTTATATTTTTATTTCATTTGACTGCTATTGGGAATACATTATGTCTAAAGTTGTATCCGTTCATTCATTCCGTGGTGGAACTGGCAAATCAAACGTAACTGCTAACCTAGCAACTATCATCGCTCGTTCTGGTCAACGAGTTGGCATTGTCGATACCGACATTCAATCACCTGGAATCCACGTCCTTTTTGGTCTGAATGAGGAAAAGATAGGCTATACTCTGAATGATTATCTGTGGGGACGCTGTGCCATTGAAGATGCTGCCTACGATGTCACTCCACTTCTCAAGATGAGCCACAAAAACGCTGGCATCAGAGGTAGTATTTACCTGATTCCCTCCAGTATTAAAACTGGCGAAATATCTAGGATATTGCGTGAAGGATATGACGCACGGCTACTCAACGAGGGCTTCCGCAATCTCATCCGCCGTTTTAAACTGGATTACTTATTGATTGATACTCACCCTGGTATTAATGAAGAAACCTTGCTTTCTGTGATTCTTTCTAATGTATTAGTTATTATCCTGCGTCCAGACCACCAGGACTACCAAGGTACGGCAGTCACCGTAGATGTTGCTCGCAAATTAGAGGTGCCTAAAATGCTGCTGGTTGTTAACAAGGCACTACCAACAATCAACTTTCAAGCTTTAGGGCAACAGATGCAAAGAACTTACAACACAACTGTGGCTAGCATTCTACCTGTTTGTGAAGAGATGTTTCAATTGGGTAGCAGTGATGTTTTCAGTCTGTGCTATCCGAATCATCCTTGGACACAGGGTGTGAGTGCGATTGCAAAACACATCGTTCCAAACAAAATAACAAGTTTCTTGGGCGAGAAGAGTTATCTCAGATTTTGACTTGCTTTGTTGTGAATTTACAGCACTTTTCATTTGCATGAACTACAAACTATATGCTGAGGGCACAGTTAGCTCGTGCCCTACAACCTACACCACAACTACTCTACTGTTTGGAAACTCCTTGCCAGAAAACTCCTTTGCTCAGGTGGCAGGTGCAGTCGTCAAATTTTGGTTAGACTCAAAGTAGAGACTGCTCAATTCTTCCAAGGAAACATCCGTCTGCTGTTGTGGATCAAGAAAGTAGGGATGGATTGGCAGCAGTTCAGCTTGATCGCGTGCCTGTGGTGAAGACACAATCTGCTCGAGCTGGTTCAGGTAGTTTTGAGCAGTAGTTTCCCAAGTGTACGTCTTGAGTACCCGTTGCTGGCCTGCAACAGCAAAATGCTCCCACTCATTAGAATCGCATAGCAATCGCTCTAAGCCCCGTGCAATATCAGCAGGGTCTTCTGGGTCAACAAGTACGCCATATTCTGTATCTCCCTCTCGCAGGCTCTCGCTAGGACCACCATTCTGAGTTGCGACTAATGGTAATCCCGCAGCTGCCGCTTCTAAGGGAGCCAAGCCAAAGGGTTCATAAAGCGCAGTCAATGCAAACACCGAGCGCCGTTTAGCCATAAACCGATAAGTTGCAGCCAGTGCTTCTTGTCCTTCTGACAACCCAAATGCACTAATCTTGCCCGACAAGTCGTTTTCTTCGACCACTTTCCGGATGGGCGCTAAGACCTCTTCGGTTACTTCATCGCTAGTCAACTCTCGCAGCGGATCATCCAGCCCTCCTGTCAACAGCACTAAGTTTGCTCGTTCCTGAAGTGCTTGACTCATTGCAAAGGCTTGCACCAGCCCTAATAAGTTTTTTTTAGGTTCTAATCGACTGGATGCCAGAATGGCGGGCAAATCCCGACGTGATTCTGCAATATCCCGTGCCAATCGCTCCTGAACCAGTTGGTAAATACCTTCCTCATTTTCATAACGCTCTTGAGCACCAAAGATGGAGAAATCTGCTCCCGGTGGAATCACTGCAAAGCGATTGTCGTTGTTGAAGTCCACTGCATCACGATAGACTCGGTGAGAGTACTGTTCAAAGCGTTCCTGTCGTGTACTAGTGATATTGATAGCCGAGCGATTCATGCTCAGGCGTTCCGCTATGATCCGGTATCTGAACTGGAATTGCTCGTCTATTTGCGCCAAATTCTCTGGAGTGACTTCCAGTTTGTCTATCTTTTGGGCACCGAGAGAATGACCTGTAAAGGTGAAAGGTATATTAGTTTTCTCCTCAATCAGAACGCCGCACAGTCCTCCATCAGCGTAATGGGCAGTCATAGCATCGGGTAAGCCACCTTCCTCTTGATAAAATTTCAGAATATTGGGTACCCAATCACTTACCAGATGAGGCCATAAAAACTCTTTGGGCACAAATTCTTCCGATCCTGCTGGTAACCGGATGACACGGACGTTATCGACGCCTGGATAAGTGTCAAAAGGTTCAGCAAACTCTGGCCACTGGGGGTCAACGATTTGACGCGTGAGAATATCGACTTTGTGACCCTTTTGAGCTAATGCTATAGCGACTTGCTTGACGTAGATCAACTGACCGCCAAAATCTGCATGTTCCGATATATGACTACTGCTTGAATCAAAGTTACCCTGAGGGTTAAGAAATCCAATGTGCATCGCCTACTTCCTAATACAAATTGATTTCTGCCTATCGACTTCAGCCTGAAGACAATAGCACAACAGTGTTGGCGAGCCATTTGAGATCTCCCAAGACCGAAGAGCGCAGGCAGGGAGGCTATATATAAGCGCAATCTAAAAGTCGGTCAAAGAGCTTTCATGAATTCTCTTTGGCGTAGACCTTGTTGATTCGCAAATTTTCCTAATATTTCAACTTATCACGACTCGGACTCATTTACCAAAACAAATGGGTTTAAAGCCCCGCCCTAGAAGGGCGGCTTTTATTTGTCTAGGAGTCTTTTAAGAAAGACCGCAATGTTTCTTAAAAGATGTATGATTAGAAATCGTATGAAGTATTGTAAATTTGAAGAAAACAGAGGATTAACTTTTTCAAGGAAATTCCTAATTTCTTTCAAACTCAAGTCACACTGTCGCATTCTGGTAGAAAGCTTTCATTTGAGCCAACCATGAACAGCGCGATTCATCCCAAGTGTAGAACATATGCCCACCTTGAAAATATTTCACACTCAGATTGGGGCGAATTTCTGGATTTAATTTCATCAGATCCGCCAGATGCTTTGAGGCAAAATAAGAAGTGACCAGATCGAACAATCCATGAGCGATGTACACTTGCATATAAGGGTTTAAAGCCATCCCCGCGCGCAGATCGTCCACCGACCCCAGAAAGCCCTGCTTAAACTCACCTTTAAGATCGAATTTCCAAGCTTTGAATATTTCCAAGTTTAGCAGACGGTAAGATAAGTCGGTTTCAACGCCTAATGTGTCCCGTAAGTAACTGTTGATCGCCCCCGTAAACAGGCGATCCAATCCATCAAGGGTGGGATCGCTGCCCTCATAAGTTATGCGATCAGGAAAAGGATCGATAGCCGTGATCGAAGCGTCGTACAGTCCCACAATCCGCTCTTCATCTCGCAGCAGTTCCCTCGCAAAGACTTCAATGCCAATCCTTCCTGCTTGTTTCTCAACAAGTGTCACAGGCAAGCCGATTAACCCTGCCAGCTGCTGATAGGCAATCTGGCGCTCATCGGATGTCACGGTATCTCCCATTGCCAGAAGTGGGATCAGTGTTGCGCGGGCAAATCGTTCAGCAGCGGCTATGTGAGCTTGTAAATTCCCAGGTTCCCCTGCCCATTGGACACGATTGTGATGAGCAGCAGCCGCCGCAAAGGAAGGAATCAGGGTTGCCCAAGCTGTGAGGTTGTAATCACTACCCTCCAGCAAACTGAACTCCAAAGCAGGAGAGATTAGAATCGCACCGCAAAGACCTACGCCAAATTCCTGTTGCAGTTTGCGGGCTAACCTGGCAACTCGAAAGCCGCCGTAACTCTCTCCCGCAATAAAGATAGGGGACAGCCACCGCTTATGACCAGAGAGAAATCGTTGGATGAATTCTCCCAGTGCTTTCAAGTCTCGCTCGACTTCCCAGAATTCTATCTCTTTGGGTTTATCTGCCTCCGGAGTTTTGGTTTTCTCGCTGTGTTTATCCGGCTCATCTTTGTCTTGAGGTAAACTACGGCTAAAACCTGTGCCAATTGGATCGATGAACACCAGATCCGTAAAGCTAAGCCAACTTTCGACATTGTCCACCACCCGAACTGGAGGTTTGGGCAGACTACCATTAGCTCCGAAATAAACGCGCTTCGGACCCAATGCTCCCATGTGCAGATAAGCGGAAGCTGCTCCAGGTCCACCATTGAAGACGAAAGTTAGCGGTCGTTGCGATGCTTCTTTAACATCGGCTAGATAAGCCACATGAAACATTTCGGCAACAGGTTTTTCATCCTCAAACAGGGTTTGCCATTCGGCGATCGCAGTGTAGCTGATCTGCTGCTCGCCAAGTGATAGCGTATGCTGAGTGATACTGGACTTGCGGGTTACGGGTGAGTCAGGAGTTTCAGGCATATTTTAGTCGTTCGGTAACGGGCAGTGCAAACTGGCAGTAGTGCAAAACCTTTTCTGGTAATGGTATTTTTGGCTTAAAGGTCAATACAGTTCAGTTAAGGAAATTAATCTGTTGAGGCAGGCAGGGGGGCAGAGGAGCACCAGGAGCAGAGGAGCACCAGGAGCAGAGGCGAAAGAACTAATGGTAATGGACGTTAACTCTTCATCTCCCCTGCTCCCCATCTCCCCATCTCCCCTACTGTCTCAACGAATAAATGTCTTAACTGAACCGTATTGGCTTAAAGGTAATAAAGCTTAACTCATTTTATTGTGTAACGTGAACGAGTGAGCATTTGTTGAGCCATGGGCTGAGCAAACAACCTTTGTTGATTTGCTAGCAGATCGCAAAACATATAGTTTGAAACGGCGTTGCTGAATCAAGATATGAATTTTAGGCGTTGCTGAATCAAGATATGAATTGGTTGCTGGAACCATTGATATTCCGTTCTCAATCGAGCAAAATCATCCCATAATTCAGCAACGTCCAAATTTCCGATCTCAAAGCATTTGTCGAGCCATGAGCTGAGCAAACAGCCCCTGTTGATTTGCTAATTGCTCAAAGCTGCCCTGCTGAACTACTCTACCGTCTTGGAGTACATAAATACGGTTAGCATGACGGATCGTGCTGAGTCGGTGAGCGATCGCAATTCGCGTCACCTGTAACCGCTCCAAACTTTGACTGACAATAGCCTGCGTTTTGTTATCTAGAGCACTCGTGGCTTCATCAAACAGCAAAATCCGGGGTTTCAACACCAATGCCCGAGCAATCAACAGCCGTTGTCTTTGTCCCCCAGAGAGATTGGTACCTCCTTCACTAACAACAGTGTGCATACCCATTGGCATAGCTTGAATGTCATGCGCCAACCCTGAGGCGAAGGCTGCTTCCCAAGCTTCATCCATAGTAATTAGGGCACCGCTGGCAATGTTCTCGAAAAAGGAACCTGACATCATCCGGCTATTTTGCATGACGACACCTAACTGTCGGCGTACCGCATTCACATCCAGCCCAGCTAAATCTTGTCCATCGTAGTAAATCGTGCCAGATTCTGGGAAGTCAAATCCTAATAATAACCGGAACAGAGTAGATTTGCCGCTTCCAGAAGGTCCAACAATGGCAATAAACTCTCCCGGCTCAGCTCGGATAGTCACATCATCCAGCGTCAGTGGTCCATTATCCCGGTAGCGGAAAATCACATGGTCTATAATCACTCTACCCGATAACCTGCCAGGGTCGGTCTTGCTGGAATTTAACTCTGGTGTCGCTAAAAGAATTGGCTCAGCCCGATTCCATAAAGGCAAAACTTCCAAAACTTCCACAACCGTGTTACTCAAGCTAGTTGCTCCGCCAATGAATATGCCAAAAGCAGCATTGAATGCCAAGAAAGTGCCAGTAGACAAGCCTTTCCCTGGAACTTGAGTATGAGTCAGTAAGCTAGTAGCAAACCAAAACAGAACCGCATTCGTTAAAGGTGGCATAACTTTATTGATGACAGTGACGATGTCTTCAATGCCCTGTGTACTCAGCATAAGTTTGAGTTGATGACTATACTGCCTACCCCAGTAGGCAAAAGCTCGTGCCTCACATCCAGCGACTTGGAGTTTGGCGACTCCATTGATCAGCTGCACCATAACACCAGACAGCTGTCCTTCTATCTCTAGCAAGGGGCGAACCTTTTGCAGAGTGAGAATCCCAGAGACAATGGTAACAGCAATATTTACAATAGCCACAACACAGGCGATCAAAGCCAATGAAGTATTATAGTAAAACAGCAGTCCCAAATTTAACAAAGAAAAAACGCTGGAAAAGATAGTTTTCAAAACAGCGCCACTCAGTTTCTCGCGGATTTGAGTGATGGAATTAACCCGAGAGTTGAGATCACCGATTGAGTACTGGCGAAAAAAGGATGCCCTCAGATTCAACAGCCGATCCCATACTGCCGCTTGGATAGAGGAATCTGCAAAGGTTTCCAGCCTGATTAGAGCAAACGCCTGAGTAAGTTCAAAGATACTTTCCCCAAAAGCAGCAGCCAACAAACCAAAACCGATTTGCAGCAATAATTCCCGCTTCGCATCCGGGATTGCGTTATCGATAAGAATGGCGGTTGCTGTTGGAGTGAGCATCCCCAGCAAGGTGGTACCAATTCCAGTCAACAAGATAATAATAAGTTCTCTGAGGTGACCCTGCAGCGCAAACCTAAGCATATCTAGGGTTTTGAGTTTTTTATCAGGTAAAGGGCGATAAAATACGCAGGCAGAGGGATTCAGCTTGGGGGCACTGCGGGTATTTACGGGGATATGGGTTCCCTCTACTGGATCGAAAATCTCGTAGCGGGTATCAGACACAGGTAACAAGGCGACTGGACGGTTGTCTTCCACAGTGTAGGTTAACATTGGACCAGTGTCTTTTTTCCACCACCCATCGGTTAATGTGATTTGACGTAACCGTATTCGTGAGGCACGGGCGATCGCCTCCAAAGGATCTTGAACTCGTCTAATATCTTCTGACTTAGCTGGAGGACAAATCTTAACTCCCAAAGCTCGACCCACTGCACCAACAGCAATAAGAAGGGCTTGGTCTGGGTGATCGGTTGGTGTTACCGTTGGGTAATAGACTGTTTTCCGTGGTTGCAATACAGATGAGAGTTCTTGTAATGTCTCCTCCATCGCCTGATAATTGAGACGTTCTCTTTCCTGAAATCTACGTAATTCTGCTGTTTTTTCCTGCTGTTTTAATAACTCAATGCAGTCGAGGAAATACGTTTGTAGGAGGTTCAAACTGTCTATTAAAATATCTGCATTTTTGATTGCAGAGGTGTTCACACATGATAGTTCAACTGTGTCCGCAGCCTGTAGCCACATCTGAGTATCTAAGGGCAACATACCGGATGAAGGAAACAACAGCAGTTCCTCAAACCCCATCCATTTGGCAGTTCCTTGCTGAATTTGTATCCAAGATATGCTGTTTTGCAGAGATTGGAAGATATCACCACAGCCTAAAGCAAAGTAGTTGATGCCTTCAGGCTGGACTGGGAGCTTGGGAGCGGTAATATTGGAAAGAACTGAACTGAGTTGATGAATCCAGTTCTCTATAAAAGTTATTGGTTTGCGATCACCCGCAAGGGTTTGGCTCCCTGCTGGAGCATCGCCCCAAGAAGACGGGTGCTGTGTGCTATCGTCGTTAACAATGCACTTGCTAAAGTCTTCTGTTGATACTCTGAGGAGTTCTGTCTCCTCCATCGATACTGCCAGAATTTGGTGTTTCTCATCCTGAGAACTTGGTGCTGTTGAGAACATAGCTTCTCCAGCTCCAACGCTAAATAAATAACGGCGAGAACCTTCTGTTATACCATGTTTGACATTAATAGCAAATAGCGCCAAAAAACCAGATTTTACGATCCAAACCGTCTGCGGATCATCTAGCAGTATTGGTTCATTACCTTTAAAAAGATACTGTTGTTCTTGTGGAATTTCTAACTTAATTTGTTTTAGCATCAGTTGCTTCTGTACAATTAAAAATAAAAAAAAAGTTTTTTAAATGAGATCCTTCGCTTCCTCTACGCCTTTGGCTCAGGACGCTTTGCAATTTTGAATTTTGAATTTTAAAGTGCTTCACCCTCACTACGAATCAATTGCAAGTACGCACCTTCAACTTGCTTTAATTCTTCATGGGTTCCTCGTTGAACCACCTTTCCGCGTTCGAGGACAATAATTTCATCACAATCTCGGATAGTACTTAACCGATGCGCCACGATAATGCAAGTACAACCTCGCTGACGGAGTTTACGATCAATGATTTTTTCCGTCTCTGTATCAAGAGCGCTAGTAGCTTCATCCATTACTAGAATGGCAGGATTATTTACCAAAGCGCGGGCAATTTCTAAGCGCTGTCGCTGACCTCCACTCAGATTAGTAGCACCTTCTAAAAGCTCAGTTTCATAACCTCCTGGCATTGAAAGAACAACATCGTGAATCGCTGCATCTTGACATGCCCGTACTAAATGACTATCAGGTATGGTAGTGTCCCATAGGGTCAAATTGTCTCTAATGCTGCCAGCAAACAGAAAAATATCTTGCTCCACAAAAGCAATAGAATTGACGAGCACCTGTCGTGGAATTTGTTCTTTTGGTGTACCATCGAACAAAATCTCTCCCTGCCAAAGTTCGTACAGCCCACATACCAGTTTGGTAATAGTGGACTTACCAGAACCACTTCCTCCCACCAAAGCAACTCGCTGTCCTGGTTTGAGTGAGAGATTAAAGTTTTCAATTAACGGAGGGGCAGTGCGGTTGTAGCCAAATGTAACATTCTTTAACTCAAGATGTCCCTGCAATTTGGCTAGAGGAGAATTGAAACGCACCTGCTCCTCTGGTTCTCTGCTCCTTTCCTCCAATTGCGAATTTGTTGAGTTGCGTAAGACATCATCTAAACGATTCAAATCGCCCTCTACTTCTTGAAGATCGCTTCCAAGAGTGACGAGATTATTGACAGGCTGTAAAAACTCGTGCATCAGGCTCTGCAATGCAACCAGCATTCCAATGCTTAGATACCCATCTATTACCCGCAGACCACCTAAAACCAAAAGTAGCATAGAGGAAATCGTGGAAAGAAAAGACGGCAACACCCCCAAAGTCTGATTAGCTACATCCATTTCCTGCTTAGCATTAATTGCTTTAGCGTAGTAGCCCGCCCATCGAGAGAAGAAATCTGACTCCAGACCAGATGCCTTAAGTGTTTCTATACTCTGGAGACCAGAAATGGATACTCCGGCAACTTTTCCTTCATCTTGTTGTAATTTCATATTGGCATCTACACGATGTCTTCTTACCAATTGCAAGGCAAGGAGATTTACGACGACAAAAGCTATTCCAATTGAGGTCAGTACCGCGTCATATTGCAGCATGACCACTGCATAAAAAATCACCGTTACTGCTGCAATCACCGTAGTTGCTAACTTACCCGAAAGGATATTAGCTAATTTGTCGTTGAGGTGAACGCGGTTGCTGATTTCTCCAGCAAACCGTTGATCGTAAAAACTGACGGGTAGACGCAGAATATGCCACAGGAACTGACTAGACATCCCCACAGACAGTTTTATTTTCATTTGACGCAGAGATTGCAACTGTAGCAATGTCAAAAGTCCCATTAGTCCTGCTGTCAGGAGTATTCCCAAAATTAATGGGCGCAGCCATTCCTCTCTACCTTGAATCAAAATATCATCTATAAACACCTGAGAGAATGCTGGCATCGCCAACCCAGGAATCACCAGTACGAATCCTGCCAGCACGGAGTAAGCAAGTAACCCAGCAGACCTTTGCAGACGTTGCCATAAAGCCAGGAGTGTGCTGGGTTTATGTCCCCCTTTTTTGAATTCTGAACCTGGTTCTAGAACCAGCACAACACCTGTGTACGCCTCATCGAATTCCTGTAGAGAGACAGTACGTGGTCCGCTAGCAGGATCATTGAGATAAACACGCTCTTTGCCAAATCCCTCCACCACTAGGAAATGGTTGAAGTTCCAAAATACTATGTAAGGGCATTGCAATTGAAGTAGACTTTCTAAGTCTAACTTAAAGCCTTTTGCCTTCAATCCGTAGCTTCTAGCAGCATTGAGGATATTAGAGGCTTTACTGCCGTCCCGCGAAACCCCGCAATCTTGTCGGAGTTTCGCCAGAGGTACAATTCGACCGTAATAACTTAAAATAATACCTAAAGCAGCAGCACCACATTCTACCGCCTCCATTTGTATAAGAGTGGGAGTACGACGGCGTCGTGTGCTTTTACGGATCAACAATTTTTGTATATTTAATGGCATAAGTTATTTTGCTTGTTTAAAGAATTAAAAATTAGGACTTACGCAAAAACAAAGTAGTTGTGTTATTGCGACCTAAGGAAGCAATCTCACAGTGTTGTTCTTGCGTAACTCGTGCGTAAGTTCTAAAAATCAAAAATTGCTTTTTTTGAATTTTCTATTTTGAATTGTTCAATAAATACCACTCCAAGATCTGAGAATGGGAAAGACAAACGTAATCGGGGCTTGTTCCTCTACGGTGACTCGCACAGAGGTAGTCGTTCCAGGAGACATTTTCATCTGTGGACCTTTGGAAGAAGACCACTCGTAGCCGCTGAAGGTGGAGGTGTCCGGTTGAAGTTCGGCGAGAATTTGGACGTGAGGACCTTGAGATATGAGACTTTCCACGATTTCAGGATTGCCTACCAGATTAGAAGCACCTTCTTTAGTAATCGGAAAGGGTGAGACTTTGGTAACTGTTCCCACAATGCCGCCAAAGCGTTCCCGCTTAACTGTAGAGGGTGTAATTTGCAGCTTCATATCCTTTTTAATTTTCTTGCCTTCGCTGACTGGCAAAAATGCGATACTAACTAGCTTTGCAGATGGCTGTTGTGCTTCTATAGTTCCAATGCGGGTTCCCGGACTCAAAACTTGTCCAGGAGTTGCAATGATTTCTAAAATGCGTCCGCTATACTCGCTTGTTATCTGGCTGTTATTTTTTAATTGCAGTTGGAGCTGAGCAATATTGCGCTTTACTTCCTGAATCTCATTTTTTCGGGTGATTGAAGATTGGAAATTTTGCTCAGCTACAGTTTTTTCTTTACTGTCTAATTCTTTTAACTGGGTTTTAAGATCAGCAATTTGGCTAAGATTTTCGCGGTAGGACTTTTCTGCTTGAACCTGATTGATATCTAGTTGCTTCAACTGGTCTTCAAAATCAGCGATTTTTTTGATACCATCCAAGTAAGTTTGTTGTGCTTCAAGCAATGTGTCTTCTGAAATCGCTCCTTGAATTTTAAGCTGTTTACGTCTTGCAAGTCTGTCTTTAAGAGTAGGAGTCAGAGCTTTAGCTTCTTGTATGCGTTGTTGTAGGTTTTGTCGTTGCTGCTTAATAGCGCCGATGTCTTTTTCTCTGATAATTGGACTCAAAGATTGAGCTTGCAAAAGGCGTTGCTGTAAGCTGAGGCGTTGTTGTGCGATCGCCCTCATTTCCAGTTCACTACGTTGATCTTGAAGCAAGCCAGCATTCTGATTTTGTGTTTCTAGTTCCACTAGCTTGGCATGTTGCTGCAAAAGTTGCTTTTGTAGTTCCCCTTGACCAATTGTTGCCAGCACTTGTCCTTTCTTAACGAAGTCCCCAACACGTAAATTTATTGTTTGCAATTGACCTGAGGTTGGTGACTGAAACGCTATAACCTTGCTAGGAAAAACAAGCACCCCCTGACCGGTAACCGTAATTGGGATACGACCTACAATACTCCATGCAAGCCCCGCTACTACTAATGAGCCTAGAGCAGCCAAAGGTAGCCACTTCATAGGGCTAACAACTTGCATGAGCTGATCGAGCCGTTCCGGAGAAGACGAATGCTCTAAAGCTTTTTTGCGAAATAGATTGTTCTGTGGACTAACCATATTGATACTGTCTTATAATTATTAGTTGGCTTTTATTATTAGCCATTACCCTCAGCATTCAACTACCACGAATTCTTTTCAACATCCAGTCAAATCTGGCTCCAGCCAATGCCACCTGAGCCAAAAAATCTGAACTTAGTTCATTTTCATATTTGCAGCTTTTATCTAAGGGTTGACCAGTGCTATAAATGAGCCTACCGTAACCAAGCCGAGTGACTATTGCCTGTTGTTTGTCTGCTAGCAAAACCGTAAGCACCTTATAAAAACGCGCAGCAAAATTCGTATCATGCAGTAGTTTTGCGGCAAGTCGCCATCGAGGAATTGACAACACAAGCGAGTCTTCCAGCGCTTTTACCGTAACAGAGGGTGGGCGAGCGTCTACAAAAGGCGTTTCTCCTACCATATCGCCCCGAGACAATCTAGCGAACTCACGTTCTGGAGTGTCGCTACCTTCCAAGCTTGAAAAGGCGCGAGCTAAGGGATTACGCTCATCATCAAAGGCAGAAAGTGTAATTTTTCCATCCAGTAGGATATGTAGCGCTTCCACAGGTCTTCCTGCATGGATGAGGATATCGCCAGCAGGAATTCTGTTTACATAACCTGCATTCATCAGCCAATCAATATCACTATCATGCAACTGTGCAAAAATAAATAGAATTTCTCTTAACTGAGGCTGGGCAAAGACGAGTGTGCTATGACCAAGCTGACTCACTATCCTCTCTAGTCTATCTGCAAGCAGAATCGCGCTCGCTCGATAAAGATGAGCAGCAAAACTGACATCTTGTTGTAATTTTTCCGCCAATTGCTGTTGCCCAATTGACAATATAAGCGACTTTCTAAGCGCTCTCACAGTTGTGGAAGGTAAGTAAGCGTCTAGAAAAGGAATTTCTCCTACCATCTCACCACTCGATAATCGAGTGATTTCTCGCTCTGACATTTCGCCACCTTCAAGAGCAGCAAAAGCGCGACCCAATGGATTGTTTTCAGCCTGCGAAATGGAAACTGTCAATGCTCCATCCAATAAGATATGTAATGCATTGACGGGTTGACCTTGACGTATAAGAACTGCACCAGCAGTCATTTCCTCCCTAATACCTGTCGCAAGCATCCAGTCAATATCGCTGTTACTTAGTTCTTTTAGTAAAACTTCTGTCATTGTTTAACATCCTTTTGCTCTGCAAACGGGATAGGGATTTGCACGCGTCATCATATATGCTATGAATTTGGAATAATTTTTTGTTCACAACTCAAGAAACTAAATGAAATGCACTCCTCAACAACTGTGTTTTTACTGTTTTTAGCTGTAACAATTATTTAAATAACAAAGAGAAAATTGCGATTTGCGCCGAGTGCACTATCCTTATGGGCGATGCTCCCTTTGGAACTGTATTTATCGTAGGAATTTCACAAAAGATAAACATCTGAAAAACGTCTCGAATCCCACTGACTTTTGTTGATGTCGCAAGTACATATACTTAGGAAAAAAGTTAGGAAGTCCGAAAACTGATAAAAACTGGTGCCCTTGAGCGAATAGCATTCTTGCTTGCACAAAAATTAACTACTACTCAAGAATTTTGTGCTTACCGCCAAACTTTATAATGAAATGGAAGATATTTGCCTTTAGGAACTACCTCTTTCAGCAATTACGCGGAATTTCAGCGAGCTAGTCTACCTGTAAGCCGAAATGATTGACACTTAATACATAATACATATTAATTATTGGCTAAATGCCATTCGGGTAGAAGGGGTCATTGGTATGGGCTTGAGCAATGGAAGTAAAATTCCACAAGTTATTGAGAAATACGAAGCGGATTTGTTGGCTGATTGGATGCAAGCCCTCATGGCTAACAATACCCGCAGAGGTTTGCTCAAAGAGACAGAACTACAACAGGAGTGTAAAGAATTCCTCCGTTTGTTGACAAAGGCGGTACAGCAGGGTAACTTGACTAACGTGCAATCGTCACAATGGCGGGATGTGCGAGAAATATTAACCAGTATTTGTCGAAGCCGTTCCCAAAAAGGTTTTACACCGTCGGAAACAGCTACCTTTATTTTTTCATTTAAACAACCTCTATTTACTCATTTGCGTCAGGAACACGTAGAAGACGCAAACGCCCTGGTTGAAGACACTTGGCTTGCCACCACTGTTATAGATCAGCTGGGACTGTTAACTATAGAAGGTTACCAAAAGACGCGTGAAGAAGTTATCAGTCGCCAGCAGGAAGAATTGCTGGAACTTTCAACACCCGTTGTCAAACTTTGGGATGGTATTTTAGCTTTGCCGATTATTGGAACTTTAGACAGTACGCGCACTCAGGTGATGATGGAGTCTTTGTTACAAATGATTGCGCAGACGGGTTCAGAAATTGCCATTATCGATATTACAGGAGTGCCAACAGTAGATACGCTCACAGCTCAGCATTTACTGAAGACAGTCACAGCAGCTCGGTTAATGGGTGCAGAGTGTATTATCAGTGGGATTCGCCCCCAGATTGCTCAAACGATTGTTTACCTTGGTGTAGATTTGGCAGACGTGGTGACAAAATCGACTTTAGCGGACGCTTTGCTATTGGCTCTAAAACGCCTTGGGGTGACAATCAACCGCCCACAAGCTTGCTAAGGAGTTAGGAGATTTGATTATGGAACGCATTCCCATACTCCACATGGGCGAATTCCTGATAGTGACGATTCAAGTTGATATGCACGATCACCTAGTGATGACTTTGCAAGATGAGTTGACAAACCGCATTAGTGAAACTAATGCTCGTGGGGTGCTCATCGATCTTTCGTCTTTAGAAATTGTAGATTCCTTTATTGGTAGAATCCTAGGAAACATTGCCAAAATGTCAAGGGTACTTGATGCTCAAACCGTTGTCGTTGGAATACAGCCAGCCGTCGCCATCACCCTAGTAGAACTGGGGGTTTCCTTAACAGGCATTCGTACCGCCTTAAACGTTGAAAAGGGCATGGCACTTCTGCGGAAAGCGCTGAAGGCGAGTGCAGGAGGAAGCACAGATGGATATGCACGGGTGTGAAACTATGAGTATCCAATCCTCACAAGATGTGATTTTCGTTCGCCAGAAGGTGCGACAGTTTGCTGTCAAACTGGGGTTTAGCTTGGTCGATCAGACGAAAATTGTCACAGCAGCTAGTGAGCTAGCCCGTAATACATTGGACTACGGAGGCGGTGGAACTGTTAGACTAGAAGCACTTCAATATGGGATGCGTAAAGGTCTACAGCTTGTTTTTGAGGACACAGGACCTGGAATACGAGATATTGACTTGGCACTCAAAGATGGTTACACCACTGGTAGTGGACTGGGTATGGGGCTGAGCGGTACAAAGCGACTGGTGAACGAATTTGATATTGTCTCCCGTGTTGGTGAGGGTACCCGCGTCACAATTAGAAAGTGGAAATAACTAGATGATCACACAAACCCTCGCCCTACGAGTTCTTGAGCCAAGTCAAGCAGGTGAAGCGCGACGGAGTGCGATCGCCCTAGCAATGAGTCTTGGTTTTAACGAAACTGAGCGAGGAAAAGTTGGTATTGTGGTGACGGAAATTGCAAATAACCTTGTGCAACATGCCAAGGACGGGTTACTGTTGCTACAAGTCATTGCCAAACACAACATTCAGGGTCTGGAAATCCTGGGATTGGACACTGGACCCGGGATAAGCAATATCAGCGAGTATATACGTGACGGGTTTTCGACAAGGGGAACTCCGGGAAATGGATTAGGAGCTATCAGCCGTCTTTCTAGTTTTTTTGATATTTATTCGATTCCGAATATGGGGACAGCCATCCTTTGTCACCTCTGGGCTAGTCCCATACCCAAAAGTTTATGCTCAAATCATCTGGAGTTAGGAGTAGTGTGCCTGCCAAAAGCGGGAGAAGAAGTTTCGGGCGATGCTTGGGCGTGCGAAATCAGTCAAGAGCGCAGTTTAGTACTCGTTGCTGATGGATTAGGTCATGGACCATTAGCTGCCGAAGCATCAACAAAAGCTGTGAGAGTGTTTGCGGAAAATATCCATCGCAGTCCTCAAGAAATTATAGCAGCAGCGCATCAAGCTTTACGAAGTACACGGGGAGCAGCAGTGGCGATCGCAGAAATCAACTTTGCAGATCAATCTCTTCGCTTCGCAGGGGTGGGTAACATAGCTGGCTCCATTTTTTGGTCTGGAGGTAAATACAATCTGGTTTCCTACAATGGAACAGTCGGGTGTGAAGTTCGCAAGATTAATGAGTTTAGGCACCAATGGTATCCTGGTGGACTTTTGATTATGCATTCCGATGGTTTAGGAACCCAATGGCGATTAGAACGCTATCCAAATCTCATCCATAAACATCCCAGTTTAATTGCTGGCGTTTTATACCGAGATTTTTACCGACTTCGCGATGATGTCACCGTGCTGGTTATCCGTGAGAATACATTGCCATGAGTACAATTCTCCTCACCTTGGAAATTCGCTACGAGCGAGATGTCGTCTTAACTCGGAAAATGGCACGCGAGGTTGCTCAAGCTTTGGGATTTGATACCCAAGATCAGGCACGTCTTGCCACTGCTGTGTCAGAAATTGCTCGAAATGCGTTTGTATATGCTAACGGGGGAAGCGTTGAATTTTCAGTAGATGACGAATCTCCTCAGAATTTCTGGATTAGCATATCAGACAAAGGTCCTGGCATTGCCAACTTGAAAGCGATTTTAGATGGGCAATTCACATCTACAACTGGGATGGGATTAGGAATTATCGGTGCTCGACGGCTGATGGATACGTTTAATATAGAGTCGATATCGAACCAGGGCACTCAAGTTTTGATGGGGAAGAGTTTGCCCAAGCGGCTTGCGAAACTGACACCCCAACGCTTACAACAGATTCAAGATGAGTTAGCAAATCGATCGCCGCAAAATCCGTTTGAGGAAATTCAGCGCCAAAACCAAGAACTCCTCGGCGCAATGGAAGAACTACGCAACCGTGAGGAGCAGTTAATTCATCTTAACAGCGAGCTAGAAGATACAAATCGCGGTGTCGTAGCTTTGTATGCCGAACTTGATGAAAAAGCTGATTTTCTACAACGAGCAAATGAACTCAAGACTCGATTTCTTTCAAATATGAGTCATGAGTTTCGCACCCCCCTGAACTCGATTATCTCTTTGTCTCGGATTTTGCTAGAGCGGATGGATGGTGATTTAACAAGCGAGCAAGACAAACAAGTCAGGTTCATTCAAAAAGGTGCACAGAGTCTGTTGGATTTAGTCAACGACCTTTTGGACTTAGCAAAAGTAGAAGCTGGAAAAACAGTTGTCCATTCCAGCCAGTTTGAAGTTAGCGATTTGTTCGCTACTTTGAGAGGAATGCTCCGTCCCCTGCTTGCTCATAACTCCTCCGTGGCGCTGGTTTTAGAGGAACCTGTTGGCATTCCAACCCTTTACACTGATGAAGGTAAAGTTGCCCAAATTATCAGAAATTTCATCTCTAATGGGCTAAAGTATACCGAGCAAGGTGAAGTCCGAGTTGCAGCAATCATGACAGGTCACACCGTGACTTTCTCAGTAGCTGATACAGGTATCGGAATTGCACCACAGGATCAAAAGCGGATTTTTGAGGAATTTATTCAAATAGAGTCTAAACTCGCAAAAAAAGTCAAAGGAACAGGTTTGGGACTACCACTCTCGCGCAAGCTAGCAGAATTGTTAGGAGGAAGCGTCTGGGTTAATAGTGAATTCGGCAAAGGCTCAACGTTTTTTGCTTCTATCCCTCTGCTTTTTCCTGATTCTACCGAGGCTTCCTCAATGTCACAACCAACTTGGCAAATTGACCCGAGTCGCCAGCCGATCCTAGTTGTGGAAGACAATCCTCAAACCATTTTTACCTACGAAAAGTATTTTTACTCTTCTAATTATCAGATGATTTCGGCACGAACACTATTCCTTGCAAACCAGGCACTAAAAGTGCATAAGCCAGTGGCCATCATCCTGGATATTTTACTAGAAGGAGAAAACTCTTGGGCATTTTTAGCTGAAACAAAGAGCAATGCAGCAACTCGAAACATACCAATTATTGTCAGCACTGTTGTTGATAATCAGAAACAGGCGATCGCTCAAGGAGCTGATGCCTTCTTAATTAAACCTGTAGATAGATTATTACTGCTGGATAAACTCAATACACTGGTCAAACAAGGCAAGCAACAAAAACTCTTACTCATTGACGACGACTCAACATCTCGGTACGTGTTAAAGCAACTTTTAGCTACAACTTATCTGGAGATTATTGAAGCAGCGGATGGACATGAGGGCATTCGTTTAGCTCAAGTGGAAAATCCTTCTTGTATTCTCTTAGACCTAACTATGCCAGATTTTAATGGCATGGAAGTTCTAGAACAGTTAAAAAGTCATCCTGCAACTTGCACTATTCCCGTAATTGTCAATAGTTCAAAACAGCTGGAAGCCGAAGAAGAAAAATATTTGGCTGAACGTACTGTGGTCGTTCTTTCTAAGCAGACTCCTTCTGCGGAAGTCGCGATCACCCAACTACGAGAAGCCTTCACAAAAGCTGGGTTAATTTTAAATACCTAAAAAAACTATGTCCGAGCCGTTAGTTACTGTCTTACATATTGACGACAACGAAACCAATCGTTATGTTGTCGCTCGCGTGTTGCGAAACGCTGGCTTTGCAGTTGTAGAGGCAAACACGGGTGAGGTGGGGCTAAAGGCGATCGCTGAAGCTAAACCCGACTTAGTCATTTTGGATGTCCAGCTTCCTGATATTAGCGGCTTTGAAGTTTGTCATCAGATTAAATCTGACCCAGCTACCGCCACCCTTCCTGTGCTTCATCTATCTGCCCATTTTGTTGAAAGCCGCGACAAAGCTCAAGGATTAAATAGTGGTGCAGATGCTTACTTAGCACAACCCGTTGAGCCGATTGAGTTAATTGCTACGGTGAGAGCGTTACTGAGGATTCGGCGAGCTGAGGACTTAGCTTTATCTCGAGCGCAGGAGTGGCAAACAACTTTCGACTCGATTCGTGATGGCGTTGGGTTACTAGATAGCACTGGTCGATTCGTGCGCTGTAATAAAGCCATGAAGAAATTTTTGAGCAAACCGTTCAGCGACATCATCGGCACTCAGCATCAGGAACTGATGCTTTCGGCACTATCTGGCTGTCAGATCAATCCCTTCCTTCGTGTTCAAGAAACTCTACATCGTGAAAGCTTGGTTATTCACACTGGGGGACAGTGGTTTACAGTTACAGTAGATCCTGTGCAAGATAAGCATAGATCATTTCTTGGTGCTGTATACATTTTAGCTGATATCACAGCCCGCAAGCAAGCAGAAATAGCTTTGCGAGCAAGCGAAGAACGCTCCCGTCTGCTGTTGGAAAACGTCAAGGATTACGCAATTTTGTTCTTTGATACACAGTGGCGGATTACTGGGTGGAGTTTCGGAGCACAGAGTATTTTAGGCTATCAAGAATCAGAAATATTGGGACAATCCGCGTCATGCATTTTTACACCAGAAGACTTGCAGAAGGGGATAGACAAACAAGAACTGGCAAAAGCAGTGAGTGAAGGACGGGCTGAGGATGAACGTTGGCATATAAGGAAGGACGGCAGCCGTTTTTGGGCAAGTGGCATCGTCACACCCTTACGAGATGAGACTGGAAAGCTACGGGGTTACTGCAAGATTTTACGTGATTTTACGGAAAGAAAACGGCTTGAAGACGAACAAACTCGACTACTTGAGCGTGAGCAAGAGGCGCGAAGTGCAGCCGAAGCCGCCAATCGTATGAAGGATGAATTCTTGGCAACTGTTTCCCACGAACTACGCTCTCCCCTAAATGCGATGCTGGGATGGATAAAGTTACTTAATACTCGCAGCTTTGACGCAGCCACAACCACACGCGCAATGGAGACAATCGAGCGCAGTGCTAAGTCACAAGCCCAGCTGGTAGAAGATTTGCTGGATGTTTCTCGTATTATTCAGGGTAAGCTGCGGTTGAATGTTCGTCCCATTGAACTGGTTGGGGTGATCGAGGCAGCGCTGGAAACAGTTCGTCCAGCTGCTGACGCCAAAGAAATTCAGCTGCAATGGGTCTTTGATCCAGCTGCTGGTTTAGTAGCGGGTGACTCTGACCGTTTGCAGCAAGTTGTTTGGAATTTATTATCTAATGCAATAAAGTTTACTTCTAAAGGAGGACTGGTTCAAGTTCGGTTAGAATGTGTGAACTCTTATGTTGAAATTACGGTGACGGATACAGGGCGGGGTATCAGTCCTGATTTTGTGCCTTATGTGTTCGAGCGCTTTCGACAGGCGGATAGTTCCACAACCCGCATCTACAGCGGATTAGGACTGGGATTAGCTATTGTGCGTCACCTGGTAGAGTTGCATGGTGGAACTGTTCATGCAGAAAGTCTTGGTGAAGGACAAGGAGCAACCTTTACAGTTCAGTTGCCACTTGTTAAACAAAGCAAGATAGTAGGGGAGTTGTGGAGCAGCGAAGAAAATAATTCTGCCTCTTTAATAATGTGTAGTTCCACACCTGTGCCCATACTTGATGGAGTACGAATACTAGTAGTTGACGATGAACCTGATACGCGAGATTTTCTCGTCGCTGCGATAGAAATGTGTGGGGCGCAAGCAATTGCAGCTTCATCAGCAATTGAAGCAATTCGAGTGATCTTGCAACAAAAATTGGATATTTTGGTAAGCGACATTGGTATGCCAGGAGAAGACGGCTACACCTTAATACGTAAAGTTCGTATGCTGCCTAAAGATCAAGGTGGGGAGATTCCAGCAGTCGCATTAACAGCTTATGCCAGAGCAGAAGACAGGACGCGATCGCTCTCGGAAGGATTTCAAATGCATTTGTCTAAGCCTGTAGATCCAGATGAGTTAACAACTGTTATTGCGAGCCTAGTGAAAAAAAATATTTGACTAAAATTATATATATTACTGGATTTAGGAACTCTCAAATCAAATGCCCTACAAACTATTTCTTAAAAAATTTATTTATTCGTGGCAAAAATCGTTACGTCCCACTATGGGACGTATTGTTGCTAGAGTCGTGGTAACGATTTGTCTAACTGTTGGGATGTTGGGCATCTTGGGAAGCAATGCTTCTATGAGTTATGCTCAAGCTGCTTTTGCAACTTCTGTAGTTAATACTCAAAGTACTACCAGCCACATCCAGAATCAATATGTAACTGTATATCGCAGTCCCGACTGTACCTGTTGTGGTGGGTGGATTGACCACTTAAAAGGAAATGGTTTTAAAATTAAAGACATTCGCACACCTGACATTGAGGCTGTTAAACAAAAGTACAATGTGCCGGATAACTTGACATCTTGCCACACAGCAATTGTTAATGGATATGTTATAGAAGGACATGTACCAGCACAAGATATTAAACGACTGTTGCAAGAAAAGCCAAACGTGCTCGGCTTATCTGTGCCCCAAATGCCCGTAGGCACTCCTGGGATGGAGATGGGGAATCAAAAAGATCCATTTAATGTGCTTGCCTTTGATAACAAAAGCAGAGTTGCAGTATTTAATGAGTATTGAAGTTCACTGAAAATACTAGAGAAATCGAATCACAAAATATCTAGTAAGTGCCTGAAGTGTCTTCCAAAGGGAAGAAAGAAGCGACAAACCTGCCACAAGATGGAAGCTGAGAAGCTCTATGGTCAATTAAGATGATAAATTAATATTTTATTCATTAACCATAAGCTACACCCTATGAATCGTTCCGCGTGCCTTATCTTTAATCCAGTTGCTGGTCAAGGAGACTCAGATCAAGATTTGGCAAGTATTCGGGCAATATTAGAGCCAGAAATTGAGCTGGATATTCAACTGACAACTAAAGAAATCGGCGCAGAACAACTAGCCCGTGCAGCGGTTAAGCGGGGTGTAGATACGATTATTGCCTCGGGAGGAGATGGAACTCTCTCTGCAGCCGCAGGCGCTGTCGTGGGTAGCAATATTCCGTTTGGCATTATTTCACGGGGAACAGCAAACGCCTTTGCCACAGCATTGGGAATTCCTGACACGATCGATGGTGCGTGTAAAGTCATTTTGGGGGGAGTCACTCGGACTGTTGATGCAGCCGATTGTAACGGTAGTCCGATGCTATTGCTGACAGGTATTGGCTTTGAAGCAGAAACCGTAGAAAAAGCAGACCGACAAGCAAAAAATCGGCTTGGTGTTCTAGCATATATTCTTGCAGGACTTCAAGAACTGCGGAATTTTGAGAACTTTGATGTGGAAATTGAGACAGAAGAAAAAGTAATCAAAACTTCTGCAGGTTCAGTTACAGTCGCAAATGTAGCTCCTCCCTCTTCAATCTTGGCTCAGGGACCAGCAGGAATCATCGCAGATGATGGTTTGCTAGATCTAACAATAGTGGCTCCGGTGAATAAGGCGGGGGCGATCGCTGCAGCCTTTCATCTGTTTCAATCTGCTTCTGTGGGCAATGCAGCCGAGCGAAGTGACATTGGTTACTTGCGAGCCAAACAATTCAAAATCACAACTGATCCTGTGCAAAAAATTGTTGTCGATGGAGAGCTTTTAGGAACAACTCCCGTAGAAATTCGCTGCATCCCGGCAGGTTTGAAAGTCTTTGTACCGTCAATCGAAGAAGAAGAACCTACAGAGAAACTGGAGGGACTACCAAATTTGATAATTGAGGAGAAACAACCTGCTTCTGATTAAAATCAGAAATGTATTTAGGAGAAACTTGCGTTGAAACTCGTATCCGATCCGGCAATTGCCGACAAAATTCGCAAGATGAAGCAGCGAGTGCGGTGGCAAGACCCTGCAATTATGGAAAGGGGAATTGACCAAACTCAGCTCGTATTAGACGATAAAAGATCTGACGAAGCAGAATTCTCGTTTTTGGTTGTGGGTGATAGCGGTTCCGGGGCACACCCAGGACATAATCCTCAGCGACAAGTAGCCAAACTGATGCAACCCCATCAGCAAGAATGCAGTTTTATGTTGCATACAGGTGATGTTGTCTATCTGGTGGGGTCAAGCGAGTATTACCAGAAAAACTTTATCAAACCTTACCGAGAGTTTCTTCTGGGGGGAGAGGACTACCGGCGCATTGCTTATGACCAGATGATTTTCAAACAACCAATCCTACCCGTACCAGGAAATCACGATTACTATGACTTGCCACTTATCTTTGGCTTGGCATCCTTGGCAACAATGCCAGTACGTCACTTATTTCCATCAAAGCTAAACTTTGATGTTGGTGGTCATGGTTCATGGAAAGGTGACGCTTATGCAAAGGCGTTTCTGGATTACCTCAAAGCATTTATGCTTCCAGGAGATTTAGCTCGTCACCTAGACGAACATTACACCGCAAAAACAGATACAGGGCGCTGTCTGCGCTATGAGCCAGGGCGCTTTACCCGCCTTCCCAATCGTTACTATAGTTTCCGCTACGGTGGAATTGACTTCTTTGCATTAGATTCCAATACGTTTAATGCTCCGCTTCCCATACCCACAACCCAAGAAGGAGACGCTTCTCGCCAGCAATTGGAGAAGCGCCGTGATGAACTGGAACGGCAGAAGATGCAATTTATGGAGGAATCAGCAAAACTGAATCCGGATAACCACAGCGAAGCTGAGCAACTAGATGATATGCAGCATCAGGTATCACAAATTGAGGAAATGATTGTTGATATTGATAAGCAATTAACCTCGGACGAAAAAACGGTCACCGATATCGACCAGCTCGAATGGCTCAAGCACAGACTGATTAAATCTTGGAATACCGCAGATGTGCGAGGACGAATCATTTATTTCCATCATCCTCCCTACGTAAGTGAAGCAACAAAATGGGAGCAGTCACAGACCTTGGCAGTGCGCGATCGCCTGCGTGATGTCCTAAGCGCAGTTGCTAAAGTTGTAGGTTCCAACAGAGGCGTAGGCGCTTCGCCTTCCCGCAGGGATCGTCCGCTAGTCGATTTAGTCTTGAACGGTCATGCTCACTGCTTGGAACATCTTGAAACCGTGGACATGGGAAGTGCTGATTCTGGTATTCATTGGATTGTCTGCGGTGGGAGTGGCCATAGCCTGCGACGACAGCGGAGTGAGGGACCAGATTTGATGGAAAACCAAAAGTTAGTGGCGCATTCTCGCCTGTTTGTTGGTCGAAACGGGCATGGCTCTCAAAAGCGAAGACCTTACTCATGTCTGCGTATTGATGTTAAGGAAGGTTCCACACCCAAGTTTATTGTCCGCCCCTTAGTTGCTGAATGGTATCAGCGAGAGTGGCACAATTACGAAATGCAGTCATTTCAGATTTGACTTGGGTGCAAGACCTATCTCAACGATACTGCATTGCCTCCTGAGAATTACTTAGAAATGAACCGCACCAGAGCGAATTTGCGGTGTGGATTTTCCCCCCGCAAAGTTCGCGGTGGACGCAGAGGAAATACAGGAGCTTTTAGCGGCGAGGGTGCTCAATGTCACCAAAGCCTCGCAATCTCCTTCCTTGAGAGTCACCAGTAAAGACATCAGCTTTACGGACTTCATTGGAGAACTTCAAGCCAATTCTGCTCTCCAGGTTCGCGACCGACACCTGGAAGTTATTGAATTGACCAACAGGTAGAAGCTCAAAGGGAATATTCTGAACGAATTTCTCCTGACTGACAACGTAGGCGCTAGAAGAAAGCTTGCGCTGTTTGTCTACTACTACAACAACCTTCCAGAAAAATTGTGGAACTTGAACTTTGCGATGAACTGGATCAGTTTGTTGGAAGATGGGACCTGTGAAAACAGTTGCTAGGAGATCATCTTGATCGGTGTTTGTGAGGATGAAGTTTTCTAGCCCCTGCCACAGCTGCTGTGATTGGTTGAACTGAAAGTATTGGGGAGAGCAATTTGTGAAGTGGAACGTGTCGCTGTTGGCTATCTTTGCCTCGCTTTGTTGTCCCCAAATTGGATCTTGTCTGCGGACGAGATGACCTCGATCAAAAAAGTTGCCTCCAGGTTCATTGCTGTAAAAGTCGTTTCCTACTTGCATCTCCAAGGAGATACGGGGGTCAAAAAACCATTCGTCATCGCTGCGGTCCAATCCAACCCACTGTCTGCCATCAATATTAACAGCAGTGTGGAAGGCTAAGCGACGAGTTTCACACATGACAATTGAGAAGTGCGTGTAGCGGAGGATGTTGTCCTGTGTGCCTTCTACCTGTGCAACTGGACCAAAGGCTAAAGCTGCTGGTGTCAATTCTGGTAGTGGAATAGTGACCCCAAGAAAATCAGGATTATAACCTTTGCGACCTTCATAGTGACTCAGTGGGCGAACACTTCCGCCAGAACTTCTAGTACCGGATCTAAGAGAATTTATGCTCTGGGGTTGGATGAGAGTCTCTCCAACTGGGGCAGGAGTACTGATTGTTGAAGTGACCACGCTTTCGCGGGGAGTCGTATTCGGAAATATGCGGATACCCTTAGCGTCTTCAAGGAAAGCTTGAACCAACTGGGAGGCGGAATTCTCCTGTTGAGTTTGGATTTTGTTTACTTGATCCAGAATTTTGCTTGTCCGAACACCCTCATTCGCAATCCATTTTATTTGATTTTCATTTAGATTTTCTGCCTCTTCCTTGGCTACCCACTCGCCGTTAGTCAGTTGAATTTCTTCAACCCCTTCATGGGTGCGAGTTTCTACTACACTTCTATGGTGAATGGCAACCACCTGCCAGTTATCGTTGAGAGCCGGGGAACCGGAAGATCCAGGAGCCGTGTCGCTGGCATACCAGAGAAAATTGTCTTTAAGGGCATCCTGGTTATCACCAATCTTAAGGACTTTGTTTTCCCGAATAGCAATTTGCTTAAGTTGACCATCCGGGTGTTGGATGACGGTGACGAATTCTAATGGTTCTACCTTGTGAAGCGTAGGATCGAGACGCAAAAACCCGTAATCTGCCAGTTGAGCTTCTCCATCATCCGAGGTTTCAGCAACGGCGACTAGGGTAAAATCAAGCTCAGGATCGGTGATGAATCCTTCACCAGGAGTCAGATCAAAAGCTTTCCCTTGATAAATTTTACCGCTAATGTCCATCTCGTAGCCAAACTGGGCTGATGCTAGCATTGCTGCATCAACAGATTTAATCACATGATGATTTGTAATCAGCAGGCGAGGAGATACCAGAAAGCCAGTCCCCCAGCTTCCATTTGAGCCAAACGAATTTCCAACCCAAATCCGGCAAACTGCACGGGCCGCTAGCGTCCCCTTTTGGAGGAAGTTAACGGGCAGCAGGTCATTACGCCCAAGAATACGCTCTAGGTCAAAGGAGGATACTCCAGAACCACTCGCCGCGATGTTCCCGATTCGCCTGGATAAAATTGTTACAGGATCGGCTCTGCGATAATCCGGAGGCTTGACGCTACGCGTATCGCGCTGCTCTATGTTGGACAACAAAGTTTCCTGGCTTGTGGAAACTTCCTGGTTCCGCAAATACTTTAGCTTGTCGAGAAAGTCGAGAGCGTAGGTTACTGTCTTAACAGACATAAATTTTTAAGACTCCATAAAGCTGACTTGTTTATAACCTCTGAATAAAAATTTGAAATCAATTTCAGATTGATTTTTTCTACAATTTTAGATATAGGATTTACGCACGAGTCACGAAAGAACAAGACTGTAAGATTGCTTCGTTACGTCGCAATTAGGTTGATTTTTATTTGCCTATATAAAGTTTACGTGTTACTACTGAATAATAGTCATCCTTTTAGGGCTTAGGCAAAAATCGCCAAAAAGCTTAATTTATCGTATCTCCTGCACAGACGCTGCGCGTTAGCCCTCTGGGCGTGCGCCCTTGGCGCATACCGGCTTACTGAGATCTTGCACCTCGACCTGAGTACGCCTTGAACTTCAGTTCAAGGCTTATAGCCAAAGTCCGTTAAAACTGATATCTTGCACCATTCTCAATTATCCATACTGCCAGCCATTGACAGCAAGGTCTAAACCATTTTTGCGAGCCAATTGTCGAAGTCGTTTCATCTGGAGTAACAATTTCACAAGTACTAAATGTGGAAACAAATTTTCCAATGCGATACGCCCTTGGCGTCTGCGCTCCGCGCAATCGCTGCCAATTCACCCCAATCAGGTAGACCAGTATAATCTGACCATAAGTATGCCCAATGAGACAACAAGTAAGTCACGATTGACAACACCAAAAAGCGATACACTCCTTTGAGGGTACTTTGAC
>JAESFI010000130.1_pt1 | contig 59721 bp, 42 predicted proteins | sample 9269361 | NCBI WGS metagenome assembly JAESFI01 (sample SAMN14504119, study PRJNA617095) | algae metagenome | isolation source: Brasilonema angustatum HA4187-MV1 and co-occurring heterotrophs from moss... | place: USA: Manoa Valley, Honolulu, Hawaii | collected 2009-07-20
TGTCACAATTACATCCACACGAGCAAGGAGAAATCCTAGAACATCGGGAGCCGAGTGCGGCGAAAGTCGCACGCTCGGATCTAACAGAGAGGTGCGCGGGATAATACCCGCCATCGACTCTAACCAGCGCACCCTTGAGCAAAAGGATACTGCGGCTATATTGCTAGCGACGGGCAACTCCCAAATGAAATTTCTTGATGCTTTGATAGCATTAGGTGGTGTAGATTGGTCGCGAATTACCTGCTTTCATCTTGATGAATATTTGGGCATTTCTGCGGATAATTCGGCTAGTTTCCGGTGCTATCTACGGGAACGGGTTGAAATGCGGGTTACTCCCAAGGAATTTCACTATATAGAAGGTGATGCTATGCAACCTTTGGCAGAATGCGATCGCTACACCAAACTCCTGCAAGCACAACCGATTGATTTATGCTGTCTTGGTGTTGGTGAAAACGGGCACTTGGCTTTTAATGATCCAGCAGTCGCAGATTTTAATGACCCCTATACATTGAAACTTGTGAAACTAGATACTGTGAACCGTCAGCAACAAGTCAATACAGGGTATTTTTCCAATTTGGAAAGTGTGCCCCAATATGCTTTTACTGTTACTCTCTCAATGATTTGTTCGGCAAAAAAAATCATTTGTCTTGCATCAGGAAAACGTAAGGCGAAGATAGTGAAACAGATATTGGAGGAGGATATTACTACAGATTGTCCGGCTTCTGTTCTCCGTAAGCAGCAGCAGGCGACGTTATTTTTGGATGTAGATTCTGCGGGTTTATTGAATATTAAAGAGTAGTGGATGATACCGCAATACTGTTGCTATTAGTGGTGTTTAGTTTTGTAAGACCCCCCCAACCGACGCGCTTAAACATAACCTTGTACCTCCTGGTTATAGAGCGTCAAACTCTCAAAATTCTTTTGCAAATTCAACGAAGCAGGTTTGAGTGCCAAAGTGCCCAAATTCAGCTCATCCTGAAACCGCTTAATTTTGTTCCTGCAAGTAACAACATCACCAATAATTGAATTTTCCAGCAATTGATCTTCATCAAAAGTGCTTTTTTGACCATCATTTGGCTGGAGATGTTGACTGCTATTGCCATGTTTTTGTGCTTTAGCATTCAACCCCTTCATTCTTTGACTAAAAGTACGGATGAAAGGTAAAGCCTCACTCACCGCTTCATCATATGTACGAGCAACAAAAAAGAATCGTGCCACCATGAACTTATCAGAACCACTGGAATTGATCGCACGGTATTTAGTAACATTACTCTTAAGTCTATCCAGAGTAAATGGTGCTCCACCCATCAAACCAAAAGAATTTAAAGCAGCAAACCCAATTGCTTCTTCATCACTCGTTGCGACGTATACTGGAATTTCTTTTTGCAAAGGTTTTGGGTAAATTGAGACGCGATCGCACTGATAATACTTGCCAAGAAACGACACATCAGTGTGATACAGTAGCTTATGAATCAGCATCAATGCTTCTAGCGTTTTAGCACGGGATTCACTCATTGGAGTGTTAAAGTGCTTATTTTGTTCGGGAAATGGGCCACCTTTAGCAATACCTATAGCAAGTCGCCCATTGCAAAGATTATCCAGTGTGGTAATATCTTCTGCAACAAGAATTGGGTCATGAAATGCCAACAGCACAGCCGCTGAACCTAAGCGAATAGTTTTAGTCACGCCTGCTAAGTGTGCAATCAACACCAAAATTGACGGGCTAACACTGAAATCACTAAAATGATGCTCTGTCACCCAAGCTTCTTCAAAACCCAAACTTTCTGCGTGTTTGACTAGCGCCACTTGTTCCAAAATAGCGCGACGCGCATCAGAGTGATAATTCTCATAATTGCAGAAAAGTCCTGTCTTCATGGCACACTTCCTTTTTCTTGTGTGACAATCCACTGCAATTCTAACCACAACTGAGGATTCTCTTGCTTGAGCTTTGACTGAGGATCATGCAGCAAGCATGTTGCATTTAGGCAAACAACCTTACTTAATCCTAGAAAAAAAGCGACTTCTCTAAAGACATAGATTTCTGCTTTTATAACACCGATTATGTCTTTAGGACAATAAATTGCAATGTAAGGTAGGAACTGAGGACTGTGTTGTCCACAGAAAGATTGAATGACTTTTAGATGACACTGGTTTAGTAATGCACCAATTTGTGGAAACGAGTGACTGACGATTCTTCTAAATTCTTGGACGATTTCTTGTTCGTTCCAATTTGTGTTCGTATTCATATCAACCTTGAACGACTTTTCGGGTTTTGTGTTGTACAAAAAGGGTGACGAAGCAGTTTTTTGCTGAGACTCGCTGCGTTTTTCTCAAATACTATGAAATGCTTGACTAATTCTAGGAAACGCCGCTTATCAAAAATGCCTTGAATCAATACTTCTAGTTCTGTTTCTCCTTGATGTGGAAAGTCTTCGCCATCAATTGAACACCAAGGTAAAAACTGTTTCCAACTAGATGTTAAAGTACCAACTCGTGCCTGATTTCTACAGGCAATGATAAGAAGGGCATTGTGGAAAAACAGAGTTGGAATTTGTTGTTTGTAGGACTGAAGTTGCTGATATGCTTTTTGGAGAGTAGCTTTTTTGTCCTGACACTCAGTATAAGCAATGACTGCTAAAGGTAATCCATTGATGAAGACAATGGTATTGAGATAGTGAATATCACACTCCTCAACAATATTAAACCCATGAATCACTAACCAGTCATTAGAGAGCAAATTAGACAAGTCAATAAACCACACCTTGTCATGAACTATTTGATCACCGTTGTGGTAAACAACATCAACTCCTTCAGTTAGGAGTTTGTGAAAACGACGGTTATTTTCCAGTAAGTCAGAACTGTAGGTGCTAATCAGCCCAGATATGACTGTTTCAATGACCTCACATGGAACTTTGGGGTTAATTTGCTTCAAGGCGTTGCTAAGGCGAGTCCATAAAACTACCTGATCATTGCTACTAAGCTGAGCTTTGTGTCTACCTATGTTAATATCTGATTCCAGAAGAACAGTGTAACCGATAACCTCAAACAGGGTCAGTAAATCTGGCGCTGTTCTTGAAGGTTTGATATCAAAGCGTCGGCGAAGCCTTGTTGTCAGACGGCTCGCTTTTATAGTTGCTATTGTTGATAGTGCGGAATTCATGCTTAGCAACAGACGTAGTTTTGAGTGACCGCAGAGTTTTCGCCTAACCCACCAAATTAATTGAAGATTTACAAAATTGGTTGGTATACCCTGAACAGGAGATACCGCCCCCTAGTAACATCAAAGCCTAGATGGATTAGCAAAACTGTATCAATTGCTGCTTTTTCCAACATTGTTGGTAACACTATGTAACAGTTTTAAGTAAGTCATTCACAAGAGAATCACTCTGCACTTGCCATGAAAATGTCTTAGCCCCACACTATTACACTCACTGCTCGTGTGCTCGCCATGACTTTTAATAAATCTTAAATATAGCTAACTTGATTTCCACCAACCTTATTGGTACATTATCAAAACGTACAAAAACCGAAATATATATATCAGAGTTTATTCGTAGAGATTAATGGATGCGACAAAAGCTGAAATTTAGTAAAGAGCCAGGAAACGATAACACTGTTTTGAAATTCTACCAATAAAACAATATGAGAAAATGTTTGCTTGCCGTCTCTCTCGTAACTTGTGTTTCCTACATAATGCCGACTTCTGAGGCAATTGCAGCTTCCTTGACAAATCAAAATCAGTCTGAACCGTCCACCGTCACCTTATACGGGGCTGGCAGTTTGAGAGGTGCGTTGTCAGAAGTAGCTGATGAGTTCACCAAAGAGTACGGAAATCCTGTGAAAACAGAATTTGGTCCGTCTGGAACACTGCGGGGACGTCTGGAAAACGGGGAACAGGCTGATGTCTTTGCTAGTGCTGACGTCGGAAATCCTCTCAAACTGTATCAAGAAGGTTTGAGTGAACCTGTGGTAAACTTCACTAGCAATCGCATGACTCTTGTTGTGAAACCGGGGTTGTCTGTCACACCAGATAACCTTTTAAACGTATTGCTAGATTCAAATATTAAACTAGGTACTTCAACCCCCATATCTGATCCTTCTGGAGATTATGCACAGGAGATCTTTCGCAAAGCCGATACTTTGAGACCAGGTAGTTTTCAAACGCTAGATACAAAAGCTTTGCGGTTGGTTGGTGGACCAAGTTCTCCACCAGTTCCCGATGGAAAAAATAATTTAGTGTACTTTTTGGAAGAGACTAAGCAGGCAGATGTCTTTTTGGCTTATTACACGAGTGCACTATCAGCCTTGAAAATTGCACCTGACCTGCAAGTGGTGGAATTACCAGACAATCTCGCAGTCAAAGCCGATTATGGACTGACTGTACTCAAAGATGCCAGTCCTGACGGGAAGAAGCTTGCTGAATATATCCTTTCTCCTTTTGGACAAAAGATTCTGACGAAATATGGATTTAGTTCAGAATCCTTGGTTTCCGTTCCTGAATCCCAGAATTGGGGCGGTATGGTTCTTGGTGTTGGTATCGCCTTAGTTCTGAAGAAAACATCAGCATCTTCTAAAAAGCGAAAACTCAGGAAGGTGACTACTAGCCACGACTAGAGTCATTAGACTTCTTATCATCCGCCTTAAATACCTATGAAAAAATATCTGCTAGCTGTCTCACTGATAACCTGCGCTTTTAATGTCTGCCTGACAAATCAGTCTTTAGCTTTGACGCTGACAAATTCAAGCCAGTCTCAACCTCCTACTCTAACCCTTTATGCAGCTGGCAGTTTGAGGGGTGCATTGTCAGAAGTCGCTAATGTTTTTACCCAGCAATATGGAATTCCTGTAAAAACAGAATTTGCCTCGTCTGGTTCCTTACGAGAACGTTTGGAAAACGGTGAACAGGCGGATGTATTTGCTAGTGCTGATACAGGTAATGCGATCGCTCTCAATCAAAAAAACTTGAGTGGACAAGTGTTGATATTCGCCAGTAATCCCCTTTATGCGATCGCCCGTGTCACGCCCAGAGGGCTGTCTTTCAGACAGCCCTCTCCCCGAATCGAAGATTCGGGGCAATTCGGCTCCGCCGGATTGGGGCGTAGGGCCGGCGAAGCCATCGCCTCTCCAAGAGTGTCACTGACAACAGATAACCTTTTAGACCAGTTCCTGAATCCAGACGTTAAGTTGGGGATTGCACAACCTGGACGCGATCCTTTAGGAGACTATGCCATAGAAATATTCCGTAAAGCCGACCAAATAAGACCAGGTAGCTTTGAACAACTCAATGCGAAAGCCATACGCTTCACAGGATCACTACCACCCGAGAGAAATAGCCCTGGGGGTAGCATAGTTTACTATCTCGAAGAAGCTCAACAGGCAGATATTTATCCGGTTTATTACACCAGTGCTTTGGCTGCCTTAGAACTATCACCCAACTTACAATTGGTAAAATTGCCAGACAACCTCGCAGTCAAAGGCGATTATGGACTGACTGTACTCAAAAATGCTAGCCCTAACGGCGCAAAACTTGCTGAGTATATTCTTTTGCCAGCCGGACAACAAATTCTGGCGAAGTACGGATTTAGTTCCCCATCTTCTACTCACTCCACTTCGGTTCCCGAATCACACAATTTGGGTGGTATTATCCTTGCTGTTGGTATTGGTTTAGTTCTAAAGAAAACATCAGCATCTTCCAAAAAGCGAACACTCAGGAAAGTGGCTACTTACTGTCACTAGAAGCAAATTTTTAACAATTACAGAGGTATGTTTTATGCGTTTTACTCGTCGGATCGCAATTGTGTCTTTAACACTGTCCATATTGGGATTTTGGCAAGCGACTTTCGCTTCGCCAGGGAACCATTCTCTTTTAAAATCAGAAAAAACACCAGCACCGTGGGAAGAAAATGCGTGCCCAGGCGGTGTTTCTCAGACATTGCGCTTGGGTGGTGAAGTCAACAATCCGACAACCTTCGACTTGCAAAAGCTTATAAATTTACAAGAAAATTTAAAGAACCAAAACCCAGCAGTCGTGACCGAAGTTACTGTGTCTTTCCAAACAGGATCAGGTCCGAGAACAGAAACATACTACGGAGTCCCTTTGTGGGAGTTAATTAATAATGAGATTTCTTCAGGAGGACTTAAAGCTGGTAATTCCGGTCAAAATCCTAAAAACGCTTTTCTGCGACAGTACGTTCTTGCTGAAGCCACTGACTGCTATGGGGCGATCGTAAGTATTGGTGAAATTCACCCCAACTTTGAAGGGAAACAAGTACTAGTTGCATATGCAAAAAAAGCAAGCGATGGTAGCATCCAATATTTGACAGATACAGATGAGGGATTTGCTCGTCTAGTGGTTCCTGGTGATAAAGCAGGAGGACGTTATGTCAGCAACGTTAGAAACATCCTAGTACTCTCTGGTCCTGCTTCCCCTTTAAAACCCAAATATTTCCGGCAGCCTTAATCCACTTTAATTTCTCTGGGTGAACTACCTACACTGACTGATTACAGTACAGTGTAGGCTTCCGGCGTCATCAACAGATGCCAGACTTAGGTAGAAAAAAGTCGTCTAATCAACAGAAATCATCACATCTGATGCTTTGATGATGGCGTAAGCTTCTTTTCCTTGTTTGAGTCCTAGGCTTTCTGCTGAAGTTTTTGTGATAACCGCAGTGACTTCTACTCCTGGTGCGATTTCTAAGGTTATCTCGTCGTTAACAGATCCGGTGACAATTTCTTTGACAGTACCTTTGAAAGTGTTACGAGCACTTATTTCCATATTCTTATGCTGCCTATTTTTTCATTCACTCATATTTCATTCTATCTTGTCTTGTCTGGGGGAAAACCTGCACCGAAAGTGCCAACCCTTTTACGGTTACTCGTTCTGCACTCTACGAGTATCCATTTTCGTACGAAAAAGAGTACTCACTGATACGTAACTCGTGCAGTGTAACAAATTTTATTATTGTTTGGTGACTCGCTGCTTCAATTCTTCTAGCGATCCATGTTCTTTTATCAGTGCGATACGCATGATTGCGTCACGCTCCACGTATCGCATGATTGGGCAGTTTCTGCATCGTTGCCCGATAAGCGCAGTGAATTCCACTTCTTTGATGCAAGACTCAAAAATTTAACCGGGTTCCTATATAATATGATAAGTTTATTTGGTTGGAGATTTAGCAATCTTTCACCGAATTTAACTTAATTTATATATGTGGAGAAAAATCATGATCGATCAGTCTTTGTTGAAAGATTTAGAGCAGTTTCAAGAATTATCTGAACAAGAAGCTAAGGAAGTGACTGGCGGTAAAAGCTCTCTCGATGTTAAGTATACCAATGTAGGTGCCTGTCCTGGCTGTCGTTCTGGAGTTGATCCAAAGGTGACTCCTCAGTATCAGGATGTCATCAACATTAAGAAGTGAATTAAATAAAGAGCAGCTTTTTTAGGATGCGTTACGAGTAGTGCTAACGCACTTTATCCAATCAAAGTTTTGCATTTTATTTCATGAATCATCCTGACTAGCCTATCTGTAATAGTTAGTGGTCAGATATCTTCAAAAGTAGATAACTTCTGCCAACAATTTGAACAGCGGTGACAGTAATAGGTGCATTTACTTGCAATGAGTGGTGAATAACGGAGTGGTTTTCAATTACATCTGAGCGATATTATCACTTCGCTATCTTCATTTATTTGGCGATTTGCGACCACCTCATCTGATATTAGAGATAGCAATTTTATGCTTGCACTAGAACAGGAACCAAAGGACTACGCCAACACTTTGTCTGCTCTTCCCAAACTCGGCGTCGGTCTTTCATTTCAAGCTCCGCTGCAAAGTTTTGTAGAAGCTCACTTGGACACCTTTGATTTCCTAGAGATTATTCCAGATACCCTCTGGAATGATTTGGGTTCTAGTGCGACTCCTCGCTACGAAGAAAATCGAAATACTCAGGGGTTTTTAGAATTTCTTGCAAAACACAAGCCGATTATTGCTCATAGCATTGGGCTGTCCATTGGCAGCGCAGATCGGTTTGATCGTGTACATGTAGCCCAGATTGCGAAATGGCAGCGACAGTATCACTTCCCTTGGCACAGCGATCATTTATCCTTTAGTCGCTTAGCGCAGGCATCTGGTCATCTTATCGATGTGGGGCTTACCATGCCAGTTCCCTATGATGCAGAAGTCCTGGAGATGCTTGTAGAGAGGGTAAACCACGTCCACAAAGAAGTCTCAGTGCCTTTCCTGCTGGAGAACAATGTCTATTATTTTGAGATTCCCAGCCAAGAGATGAGTGAAGCAGAGTTCCTCAATCAACTTACAGCTCGAACTGGCTGTGGGCTTTTACTCGACCTTCATAATGTTTATGTCAATGCCTGCAACCATAGTTTTGATCCTTGGGATTTTCTTAGCAACCTTGACTTAACCCAAGTGGTAGAAATCCATCTCGCAGGCGGAATGGTGATGGAAGGTTTCTATCTAGACGCTCACTCAGGAGTTTGTCCAGAAGCAGTTTGGCAACTACTGGAGGAACTTCTGCCCAAAGCCCCAAATGTTGCTGGTATTGTCTTTGAAGTCTTTGGGACACATTACCATCGCATGGGATCTGAACTGCTCAAACAAGAACTTAGTAGGGCTAAAACGATTTGGAAAGCCAGCCGATAAAGGAATGACTTTATGACACTTGTAGGTTTTCAACAGGCTTTATCCGAATTAGTGATGTCTTCAGAGTTTTGCTTGCAAGTTTTGACCAGTCCTGATTTGGCTCTAGGGGTATTTGATCTAACTCCCCTAGAACATCAGCGCCTAGTATTTTTGGCTCGGACGCCTGGGCTTGGCATCGGTAGAATGCTTCATCGTTCATTTCGTCTTAGCATGCTGGTAAATCTGTTGCCGAAAACCTGCACAGTGCTAAATACTCAGAATCTCAACCAGGTATTCAATATTTACTGGCAAACACAGCCGCCGCGCAATTTTTACTACCAGCAGGAAGCCGTCCGCTTCGGGGAGTTCTTGCTGGCTCAACTTGAGCAAGGCACGATTCAGAATGAATTTCTGGAAGAAATTTTGCGTTTTGAGATTTCCGTGCTTTCTCTAATGAGATTTATACCTGAACAGGTAGTTGGCAATAACAGCTTAAAACTAGGCGTTTCAGAGGATTTCTTTCCTCATTTGAATCCTCAATATCGCATTGTCTTTTTCCGGCATGAGCCTGATAGTCTGCTCACAACCTTGAATGAGGGTCGAGTGCCTGAATCTGGGCTTCAAGGTGATTACTATCTCCTTTTGACAATGTCTTCCACAAATCAGTTGCAGATCAAGCCAATAGGATCTCGACTTGGTGAGATCCTATTGGCTTGTAATGGTCAGCGTAGCGTATCGCATCTATGTACACAATTATCTTTAACACTTCAAGACTTAGAGATATTAGCTGAAAGAGGCTTTCTGAGCTTCCATCACCAAGCATCGATACTGTCAGCATCTGACTTTTTCCGTTAAGTATTCCCACTGGAGTTTCTTTTTCAATTTCGGAGCCATCAACTCAGATGGTAGAAATATTCCTCGTACTTTGTTAGAACGTTTGACCGATACCTTAACCTATGCCGCCTAAATGGATTTTGTCGAGCTTAGAGCGGTATTGGCATTTTTCGGAGATGTCTAATGACAATTTTTTTTCGTGTTTACCGCCACTGCCTACACACTTCTTGAATAGCACTAACAGTAGCACTCAAGGCTTTAATACCACCTAATTCAATAATGGCATCACTTAGTATAGGAATATTTTGTAAGAATTGGTCACGAAATTGGTAGGACAAGTTATGGAGAATTTCACACCATAAATCAAATTTAATAGAAGTTAGATGTGGCGCAAGTCCAGTCAAGGCTTCAGCACGATATTTGTCATTTTTAATACTAAGTGTAGCTTCGAGGGCTTTCTCTAATAGTACCTCTGATAGGTGTGGCGCAAGTCCAGTCAGGGCTTTAGCACGGTCATCGTAATTTTTAATACTAAGTGCAACTTCGAGAGCTTTCTCTAGTAGTACCTCTGATAGGTGTGGCGCAAGTCCAGTCAGGGCTTTAGCACTGTCACTGTCATCGTCATCTTTAATACTAAGTATAACTTCGAGAGCTTTCTCTAGTACCTCTGCCTTTAGTACCTCTGATAGGTGTGGCGCAAGTCCAGTCAGGGCTTCAGCACGATATTTGTAATATTTAATACTAAATGTAGCTTCGAGGGCTTTCTCTAATAGTACCTCTGATAGGTGTGGCGCAAGTCCAGTCAGGGCTTTAGCACTGTAATAGTCATATTTAATACTAAGTGTAGCTTCGAGGGCTTTCTCTAATACCTCTGCCTTTAGTGCCTCTGATAGGTGTGGCGCAAGTCCAGTCAAAGCTTTAGTACGATATTTGTCATTTTTAATACTGCGTGCAATTTCGAGAGCTTTCTCTAATAGTACCTCTGATAGGTGTGGCGCAAGTCCAGTCAGGGCTTTAGCACGGTCATCGTCATCTTTAATACTAAGTGCAACTTCGAGAGCTTTCTCTAGTAGTACCTCTGATAGGTGTGGCGCAAGTCCAGTCAGGGCTTTAGCACGGTCATCGTCATCTTTAATACTAAGTATAACTTCGAGAGCTTTCTCTAGTACCTCTGCCTTTAGTACCTCTGATAGGTGTGGCGCAAGTCCAGTCAGGGCTTCAGCACGGTAATAGTCATTTTTAATACTAAATGCAGCTTCGAGGGCTTTCTCTAATAGTGCCTTTGATAGGTGTGGCGCAAGTCCAGTCAGGGCATCAGCACGGTCATAGTCATCTTTAATACTAAGTGCAACTTCGAGAGCTTTCTCTAGTACCTCTGCCTTTAGTGCCTCTGATAGGTGTGGCGCAAGTCCAGTCAGGGCATCAGCACGGTCATAGTCATCTTTAATACTAAGTGTAGCTTCGAGGGCTTTCTCTAATAGTGCCTTTGATAGGTGTGGCGCAAGTCCAGTCAGGGTTTTAGCACTGTAATCGTCATCTTTAATACTAAGTGCAACTTCGAGAGCTTTCTCTAGTACCTCTGCCTTTAGTACCTCTGATAGGTGTGGCGCAAGTCCAGTCAGGGCATCAGCACGGTTATAGTCATCTTTAATACTAAGTATAACTTCGAGAGCTTTCTCTAATACCTCTGCCTTTAGTACCTCTGATAGGTGTGGCGCAAGTCCAGTCAAAGCTTTAGTGCGATGTTTGTAATATTTAATACTAAGTACAACTTCGAGAGCTTTCTCTAGTAGTACCTCTGATAGGTGTGGCGCAAGTCCAGTCAGGGCTGAAGCACGATATCTGTCATCTTTAATACTAAGTGCAACTTCGAGAGCTTTCTCTAGTAGTACCTCTGATAGGTGTGGCGCAAGTCCACTTAGGGCTGAAGCACGGTAAGAGTCAGATTGAATACCAAGGGCGGCTTCGAGGGCAATGGAAAGTAGAGATTCTGATAGGTAAGGAGCTAACGCGCTCAACGCTTCTGCTCGTTGATTGGATTCTTTTGTTTGTTGGACATATGCTAATCCTTGTGCTTGACTCCACAATTTTTGCTTTACTAGTGCTGCTATTAAAGAACCAGGGATATTCTTTGCCAAACTGTTTAGAGAAGTTGTAATCAGAGCATAGCGACACTGTAATGCAATTGACTGCGTTGGCTTTTCTTCAAACATCTTCTCTGCCAATTTCCAAGCACGAGCTATATCTATCACAAAATTGGCAGTTTGTCCCAAGCGATCGCACGCTTCAAACCACCCATTCCTTCCTGTCTCTGTTTCCTCCTGCAACAATAAGTGAATTTCTTCTGTTTTTAAAGCCTTTTCAAAATGCCAAGTAAGACGCTGATGGATATAACCGTCATCAGGTAAGGTGTGCCATTGCCCATTTTTGGTTTTTTCTTTATATCGCTCCAAAAATATATTATGAACATCAACCAACTTCAAACCCAATCCAGGCAAATCTCCACGACGTTTTGGTTTTGTAGGAGCAGTTAACAAATTACGTGCTAAGTCATGCAGTAAGTCGTGTAAACGATATGTGCGGGTTTCGTCACCGAGAGTCACACCAGGCAATAGCAGCGCTTTACTTCGTAAATCTTCCAAAATATCAGAAGCCTCGCGCGCATCATCCAGATCCCAAAGTGTTACCACCATTTTGTCAGTAATCGTTGCATCTTCAGGTAACACCCCCAGCCATGTAAAATTCTCGCGCTCAAAATCTTCCAGACGCTGTATGCTCAAGTTGAATGATGCAGTTAAACTGAGCTTTTTTGAAGAAGCTTCATCACTACTTCCTGTAGCTCCCGGTCTGTCAAATGTTTTTAACCGGGCAATTTCTCCCTGAATATCTTTTAACAGAGTTGCCCAGGATACATTGCTGACAACCTGAGCCACAGCCAGTTCCAACGCCAGAGGTAGATAGCCAACGGCTTTAGCTAAATCGGCTGCAGGCTGACGTTCTGCATCTTTTAGGTCACGCCCTAGCTTGTTTGTCAGCAATTCCATAGCCTGCTCTGGCTTCATCACATCTAAACTATAGGTGCTGGCTCCTAATGCATCCGCGATCGCACCTTCACGAGTTGTGACTAGTACTTGACAACGAGAGCCTCCAACGCTAAATGCCTGAGCATGTTCTGGTTCCCAAGCATCATCTACTACTAACAATATTGCTTTATCATGTAGCAGAGTACGTAGATGAGTGGTAGCAGCTTTTATACTGGTTGGTTTAAAGTCATAGTCACCCAAAGCCTGCACCCAACCGCTTAGTAGGGAGAGGACATCCGGTTGCTGACCTAAAGTTGCCCAAAGAATACCGTCACTATAGTGTGTTTGCACATCAAGATCATGTGCCAAAGCAGTTGCTAGGGTCGATTTACCTACAGAACCTAAGCCATGAATAGCACTAACTACCAAACTACGAGTATCTGGTAATTCTGCAAGTAGGCGATTCTTCAGGTCTTTGGTGTACTCTGGTCTATCTACGTAATAAGTTGGCAGTGGAGGTGCTTGAAAATGTTTACCAATCGCGTGACGATAATTGATAGTTAGGCTGCCCTCTACTCTGCCAACTACGATATTATTGTCACCTTTGGCGTTTTGGACAACATTCTCATTACCTGAAATTTTTTGTGTTTGCATAGTTGTAATTTGTTTGATTTAGTCAGGCATAAACACAAATTTTTCCTTTAACTAATTGATAGTTGCATTTCCACCTACTCTTCCAATCGACTTACTGTTATTACCAGTTACGTTCTGTACCACATTGTCATTACCGGATATCGTCTGATTAAAAGTATTGACAGCCTTGGAAATAACTTCCTCATCTGACTGCATTAAGCGAGTTATCTCAGTACTCAAGACTTTATCTTCATCAAGCAGCTTCTTGAGTTGCTTTTGAAGTGTATCCAAAGCATCCGCATCAGTGGGAGAGTTAGCTAACTCTTGTGCTGCCCCTTTTGCCATCGGCTTTGTTTCCACCTTTGGTTGCAGCTTACCCCAAACAACAGTCGCTTTTCGCCAAACATCCTCACCAAGCTTTCCAGATGCACCTTCCACAGCCTTATTGCCCACATTTAGTAGAAATGGCAAACAGGGCGCTAAAAATTTAACTAATAATGAGATATCCATTGGTTTATGTGGTTTATCTAGATTTATGTTTGTTTTAATAACTGGAATCTCGGCTTGGAAAAGATTTTCCATTTGAATAGCCACAAAACCTTCTTCAAAAGCCCTTTGAAACACATTTTGGTTTCCTGAGGTTTCGTAACCTAATCCATCGTAAAAACCTTGAGAAAACTTAATTGCAGAATTATCTTGAATCTCCCGGTTCATCCCAATGACATAATTAATATATTCACTAATTGCCTCAGCAGATTTGACAGAGTTACAAGCATTTAACAGCACACAGTCTACATAATCCGCGTGTAACTTGAAAAGTGATGCCAAGCCCTGTGGTGGAACAGCCTTGTTCTGTCCCCTATCGTCTTCTAATAGCAAACTACCATCCTCTAAGCCGTGTCCACAGAAATGGACAATTTGGGGTTTTTCTTCGGCGATCGCACGGCGAATATCTTGTGGTTGAACAGCAGTCTTAGTAATAATCTTAAACGAATCTCGCCTCACTGCACCTCGGATACATTCTTCAATTAAGCGAATTTCCTTATCCAAGCGCAATCCCTGGGGAGTTGCTGCCAAAATTAGGATTGTTTTCATATACTTTGACAAAATTTTAATTGTGTGCAGATCGTCATAGTAGCATAAATCACTTCAATAAAGTCGGGGTTATTACCTTGTTCGGACATAAGCCTAGCAACTACATCTTATATAAATGTCAGTGAAATCAACTTATGCACACAAAGAAGATGAACTTGGATTGTAGATAGAGTCAAGCATTTTGCCGCCGCAGTAGAATTGATCCGCAAATACAGACAATGTTTGCAGGCGATACGGACAGTTTGCCCCGCAGGGAAACCCTCCTCTCCTGACGGAGACGCTACGCGTAAGTCCCAAAGGGACACGCTTACGCGAACGCCCTTGGCGTGCGCTTGCGCTTACGCAACTGTCCTTGGGAACCCCCTTTGAAAGTTGTGTTACAGCAATTCAGCAAGGGAAAATTGCCGCTGACGCTCTAATTCCTGAAGTTGCTGTTTTTCTTGGCAGAAAACCTTACAATAAGATTCCCATTTTTCCGGCTCAGCTTCTGGATCGATTTGCTCAAAGAGTTGACACAAATGACGATAGCGCTTTTCACGCAGCACCAGTTCAATGCAAGCAGTGGCTGCTTGAATCAACTTATCATGACGTGAAATAATTTCTTTTTGTGTTTTCTCATTTAAATGAAATAAGTGAGATACCAAACTCATTTCTTCTGGAAACTCTAGACATCTATCTTGCACCATTGATATCAAATCATCGTCAATCCCAGAGGAAATCTCTAAAATTTGCCGCCATAAAAAGCGGTGATGAGAAAGACTAAATTGCAAATCTCGCTCGTCTAAAACATCAACTATAGCCCCACGATATACTGGATAGTGCAAGTAAATTTGCAACAATAAAGCCTCTGCTATTGGTAATAAACTACTTTCACTCTTGTCGAGACTTTGCTCTGTTTCTACAGGTTGCTGTTTGATAACTGGTGTTGGCTTACGAAATGCCCTAGTAGGAGCAATTTGTGTCAGAAGATTTTCTACTCTTAGGGATATCAGTCTGGTATCTCCTAAACTGAGGATTTCAGCGCAGTGGGAAATGTAATAGTTACGTGTATCACTGTTAGCTATATTTTTCAATAACTTCACCATCTGCCCAGACACTTGTTGGAAATCAGCAGCCTGTTTCAAGTCACGCTCTTTTGTCATTTGCTGAATTTGCCAATCTAACCAAAGAGGAGCATTTGCTAATAATTGTCTATAATCTTCCGGTTCACGTCCTTGCAAGTATTCGTCAGCGTCTTTGCCATCGGGTAAATTAAGAATCTTAAGCTGAACTTCACCTTTATATGCGAGTTCGGCAATTTCTCCAATTGCTCTTTCTGTGGCGTTTGTCCCAGCTTTATCAGCATCAAAGTTAAGGACTAACTGTTTGGAGTCGGTGTAGCGTAAGACTTGCCGTACTTGTTCTATGCTAAGAGCAGTGCCAAGGGAGGCGATCGCATTATTTATCCCAGCTGCGTGGAGAGCGATCGCATCAAAATATCCCTCCACCACCACCGCTTGATCCTGCTGAGAAATCCCTGCTTTTGCCTTGTCTAAGGCGAATAAAGTTTTCCCCTTAATAAAAACTTCTGTTTCCGGTGAATTCAAATATTTGGGTTGTTCATCACCTAAACTTCTGCCACCAAAGCCAATGACACGTCCGAGAACATCGTGGATGGGAATGATGATGCGATCGCGGAACACGTCATAATAACCACTGGCTTCTTTACGTGGTTTAATCAAACCAGCTTTTTCCACCAGTTGTACTGGGTAGCGTTTGTCCTCAACTAAATAGCGGTAGAGTGTTTCCCAACCTGCGGGCGCATATCCGATTCCGAACTGCTGTATTGTTTCTTCCTTCAGTTGGCGCACTGATTGCAAATATTGCAATGCTTTCTCTCCCGAAGTCGCTTCAACTAGGGGAACCTCCGAAGGACGCTTCTGTCCACCGTACCTGAGAGCGTGTTGATAAAACTGTGCCGCCGTAGCGAGAACTTCGTATAGTTGTTCGCGCAAAGACAACTGACGCTGCAACTCTTGCCTCTGTTCCGGTTCTAGCGTTTTCACTGAGACTTGATAACGCCGCGCCAAATCTAATACCACTTCAGCAAAAGAGCGCTTCTCCAAATCCATGAGAAACTTCATAGCATTGCCACCAGCTTGACAGCCAAAGCAGTAGTACATCTGCTTAGTCTGGCTAGCAGTGAAACTGGGACTTTTTTCTGAGTGAAAGGGACACAAACCTACGTAATCTTTTCCGCGCTTGCGTAAGACGACGTGTTCTGAGATGACATCAATAATGTCAGCTCGTTGTTTAACTTCTTCAATTGTGTCCGGATGCAGGCGGGGGATGTGCATACTAAATTAGGAGTCAATAGTCAAGAGTTACAAATGATTGATCATTGACTATTGACTATAGACTAACGGTTCTGATGAATATTATATTCTTGATGCCAATCCAAGAATCAGGCTCCAGAATCGCTAATTGTTAATTGTATAACAGGAAATACTGAAAATGGGACGCATTTTTCTTTCAGCAGCTCACGGAGGCAAAGAAGCAGGAGGAATAGATCCAGGCTCAATTGCCGGTGGAACAACCGAAGCCAAGGAAATGATTCTGCTGCGGGATTTGATCATCACCGAACTCAGAGCGCGTAATTTTGAAGTTTTGGCAGTTCCAGATGACTTGAGCGCCCAACAAACTATCGCTTGGATAAATTCTCGTGCTCGTCAAAAAGATGTTGCCCTAGAAATTCATGCTGATGCTGCGAGCAATCCTTCTGTACGTGGGGCAAGCATATTCTACATTGCTAACAATGATGAACGCAGAAATCATGCCGAACTGCTACTGGTGGCACTGTTGCGTCGTGTTCCTCAGTTACCAAATCGGGGAGTCAAGCCAGACTCAGCAACAGGTTTGGGGCGTTTGGCGTTTTGTCGTCAGACATCAGTTGGTTCTTTGTTGATGCAAGTTGGCTTTCTTACTAGCCCAGATGATCGCGCCTTGCTACAAACTCGCCGCCGCGACTTTGCCTTAGGAATTGCCGATGGAGTTGCATCTTGGAGTCGTACTATTGATCCTGGTTCAGCTGTGGAAACAGACTCAACATATCCAGTATTTAGTATCAATATTAACGGACAACTTTATCCAGAGAAAGGGATACTCATTAACGGTAATGCCTATATCCCCATTGACTTGGCGGATCGCTTGCGGATTGATTTATCCAAAGCGCCTAATGTCCGCCGCGTGACTTATCGCCGAGTTGTTTTCCTCAAAGCCGTTGAACTGCGCGACTTTCATCTTTCTGTCGTATGGGATAGTACAAGTCAAACTCTGAATTTACGCTCGATCACGCAAATTCCTCTTGGTCAAATTGATCAGATTATGTCATATGGTCATGCATCAGAAGTGCAGTTGCAGTTATTTTTGAGAAACAATAATGAAAATGCGATCGTGCAGTTTCCCGACTTGCCCAAACTCTATCGGGAAGAAGCGACAATAGAAGGAGTGAGTCATGACATTGCTTTCTGCCAAATGTGCCTAGAAACTGGATTTTTACACTTTGGTGACGATGTCAAATCAGAACAAAATAACTTTGCAGGTTTAGGGGCTATTGGTGGTGCCCCTAACGCAGCGTCCTTTGAAAGTGCCAGACTTGGTGTTCGGGCGCACATCCAACACTTGAAAGCTTACGCCAGTTTGGAACCACTGGTGCAAGAACTCGAAGATCCGAGATTTCGCTTTGTGACTCGCGGTATTGCTCCATCAATCGAACAACTCTCGGGACGTTGGTCTGCCGATTTGGAATATGGTAACAAAATTATGGCAATGCTCAAACGGCTTTATGAGTCAGCAGGGCTATTCTAAGTGCTGAGATCCTAGCACCACAAACAAATTGTTCTCCCCAACCGTCGTACGTTTGCGGTTGAAGGAGATCACTTTGAGGAATTTTTGCACAGGAAAAAAGTAGTGGCGATATCGCGGTTGCTGGGAGTTGACACTCCCAACCGTCTACTTTCTTTGGGTTGCCTTGTTGCCCGAGGTGGCTCCCCAGTAAAAATATAGCAGTCGCCAGGTAGATTAGGACACGAAATAATGAGAAAACACGCTCACCAAGAGACTTTCAAGTCTGTTAAGCGTTCCCTGTTCCCTGCTATAGAAGAAAATATGTTCACATATAAGAAGCTTTTTCTTTAAATCAAGATTTTGTAAAGATTATCTTTCTTTCCGTAAATATCTATTAAAGAGTGGGCACAACATGACGATTTGTATTGTCATAGATGTTATGGTTTACTTGACTATAGAAACATTAATCTCTTAGCAAAACTAAGTATCTTTGGCTATGTTCAAAGTATACACAAATAACTACATATAGGTTGTTAATATGTACCATTGTCTACTTGTTTCTATCACCTTTTTCTAGTCCTTCACAAGAGGAATTAAGGAAATAGCTTATTAACGGCAACAGTAGAGGAACGTTTTTTACAATCATTTATGTGTAGTTATAAAAATAAAATCAATATTTTTGCTATAAGTCTAATGTAGAGAGCAGCTGTGCATTTACTACAGTATGTGCAGTGACGAGCGAACTGTACGATGGAAGCTCAGAGGTCATTTGTTATGTTTAAGCTAGATTTTCTTCGTGAAATCCTTCTGACTCACATCCAGCAACCACTGCTAAAAGGAACAGTTTTTGTAGGGTATGAGCTAGTAGTTCCAAGAGTTCATGCCGTCAGGGTTCCTGGTGGTGTAACTCCCCCCTGAATTTTATAGATTTCAAAGGCTTTCTTGGTCAAGGTTAGAGGCGTGACTTCTACTCTACACAGCCTTGCAAGATAAAGAGCTTTCATAATATACAACTTAGTACAGAACTGCATAAGTTCGTAACAATTTTTAGTTGCGAATGCTCCAGATATGCGAAGCTTCGCTTGATGATGAAATATCACAATTTCACGCTACATATAGGTGTGAATGTGTAAACAACTGTCCTTTGTTCAATACAAGAGTTTGTTTAGATACAGCAATACTAAATTGTTCGTGAACAACGTCATTTTTTCTCATTGCTCTAAATTCTTTGTGTCCTAATACAGTCAGGTGCATGCATCAAGGGACGCGTGCTTTACGGTTAGTTCAACAAGATTATGTTCACAACCTAAATTTGGACGCCTGTAGAGCAAAATTGAAAAATGTGAAAGAAAGTCTTTGTGATGACTTCATTCCACAGTGTTTGATGCTTTAGACAGAATGTAACTAGTTTCAGATATGGCTTAGTTAGCTTTCGCGACTCATTTACTATTGGTAGCAAAAAATCTAGTTTTCTCCTAAAGCAAATATCAATATAAGTAGTTAATACTTATATATTTTGGTTGTCACCTACCATCGCACAAGTAATATTTCTAAGTACATCTCACCATAAAACGGATTTAGAATTGGCTTAAAAGACAATTCATTATCTTGTTTTGGCATAAATTGGATTTCCGAATTCTATTAATGATGAGTTGTACTAAACTGTTTTCTAACTTAAGAAAGACTTCTCGTCTTCAAAGGTTTGTTAATATTAGGAAAAGCATTACTCTATGTAAATAGAAAAATGAAATTTTCTTGATTTGGCTTTAGTTTCGTTACTGGTAGAGTTTGATGTCAAGACTGTCGTTTTAACTAGAAAAGTCATTTTCTGACACTAACTTACAGAAACTTTTTGTTTGAATACCTTGTTCCAAGGGTAGTTAAATACCTTCCTAATAGCATGAGTTTATTAAACAACTCGTGTTCAGAATTTTTGTGCGTCTAATTCTTAATATTTAGCTCTTAATCATTTATCGTTACCAATGCAGCAAAATATCACTTACGAGTCTTCAAGTACTTATTCTGAAAAGCCTAGTAATCAGAGGCTCCGTCTGGCTTACTTAGATGGTATACGTGGTTTGGCAGCTCTATATGTGGTTCTCGTTCATTGTTGGGAACCCAGCCTTGCAGAGGCTTTACAACCAGCCTTGCTTTGGTTACCTATAGCAAAGTTCCTCAGATATGGAATTTTTGCTGTTGTTGTTTTTATTGTTATTTCGGGCTACTGTTTGATGCTTCCAGTAGTTCGTTCTGATAAAAAATATTTTTCCGGAGGCTTACTAGGTTTCTTTAAGCGACGGATTCGCCGAATTCTACCACCATATTATGCTGCTCTAATCTTATGTTCATTAATAGGTGTATTCATACTGTGGATAGAGCAAACTGCTAATTTAGGCTGGGATGAAGAAAGATTAAGCAACCTCAAAGGTTTGTTCTCTCCTTCATTTTCTTTCAAAGATATACTTTGTTATCTCTTTCTTCTTCAAAATTTCGGCAGTTCATATATTAATAAGATAAATGGTCCTACATGGACTGTTGCTGTAGAGTGGCAAATCTATTTTGTGTTTGCCATCTTTTTAATACCAATATGGCGACGTCTGGGCTTATTACCTACACTAACAATTGCCTTTGTTGTTGGAATTACACTTAACTATCTGATGGGTGAACTCTCCTCTACTGTTCATCCTTGGTTTTTAGGTCTTTTTGCTTTGGGAATGGCTGCAGCAGAGATTAACTTTTCACAAAAACCATTGTTGGTGCGGATGAAAAAATCATTACCTTGGGATAAACTTGCTGCTGTTTTTACTTGCTTTGGTTTTTTAATAGAGTGGATACGATTTAATTTGATACAAGAAATGCCGGAATGGGTGATCCATTACTTTATTGCTTTTGGCGCAGCTTGTTTTCTCATATACTGTACCAATTTCTTAATCAATGGTAAGCCACTTCCTCCTGCGGTGCGGTTCTTAGAATCACCACGGATTGTTGGACTGGGAGTATTTTCTTACAGCCTTTATATTATCCATGCTCCTATAGTTTGGCTTGTATTTCAAATTTTACTAAGTATGCACTTGTCTCCTTCAATGTTGGCCGTTAAATGGTTTCTGATCGGGGTTCCATTATCAATACTTGTTGCTTACGTATTCTACCGATTCTGTGAGCGACCTTTTATGTCTCACCTTCCAGTTAAAGTGAAGTCGTAAGAGCTGAAGGTTTGTAGCTCAAATTTCGCATCTTGAACTGCAAGAAGTGACTTTAGTTTTTATTGCGACTTGTTTTTTCAAAAGAAGGTTCATAGCGTCCATAAAGTTAAACTCAGTCGGACAGTCACCTAAACCTGCTGAGTTTCATTTTGTTCCTTATTGCTAGCGTTGATACAAAGTGCCTGAATTCAAAAGCTAGAATACAAATTTAGATCGGTAGATGTTTGAAAAGGGAGTGCCAAAACTCCTATTTTCTCCTTACCACTCCGATTACTGAATTGGTATAGGAATTTTATTTGATTTTTGGAACACCCTACACTACTCAAGATTTTTTATAAATGATTTAGGATTCCTATATTATGGTACTGGTATTCGTATTGAGAAATAATAAAGATAGAAGTTTGACAAGATTTAGAGCAGATGTCAAAAGAAAAAGACGTTCTAGACGAGAAAAACCGTTCAGTTAAAAATATTTTGCTCTTGGGTGCAACTGGCTATATTGGTGGAGTGTTGTGCCGAAGGTTTTCCCAAACACAAGATTTCAGTGTCTTAGCGCTCGTGCGTCCGAGTAGTAACACTGAGGCTATCAAGCCCTTTTGTAAGGACATAATCCGTTCCAAAGAAGTCGTATTCTCTGCTGAGGACGTTGAAGCCGCAATTTGCAAGTATGATGTTAAAACGATAATTAATGTGGCATGGAGTAAGCCTCTGGAATCGACCAAACAGGCTCAGTTTCAGAAAGATCGCATAGCCTTGGAAGCAGCTTTACACGGCGCAAGCGCCCTCTCACCAGATATTCATGTCATCACAACGAGTGGAAATTTTTCTCTGACGACTGCTGAGGGAGGACGAATAACAGAAACACCTCCGCCGAAAGGTTTCGCAAAACCCAAGTATTTAGAATGGGGGGAGTCATTATCGGCTGTAAATTTGATGAAGGATGCACTGACAGAGGAATACATTAGCCAAGTAGGTAACGCCTCCATCGTGTATCCATCATCAGTATATGGTTCATCACCTACCTGTGGCGGTTTCTGGGATTTTGCAATTCAGCAGTTCATCACGGGTAAACCATACTGGGGCTATGAACCATTTCCACCAGATTTTATGACAGCATGGGTTCACGTTGAAGATTTAGCCCAGTGCTACATTGCTACAGCGCGAAGAGGTGAGAAAGGAGGACATTACCTTGCAGCGCCTGAAAACCTGAGCATTAGCCAGATGGCAACTTTGTTTGCTGAAGCTGCTGAGGTGAAATTTCAGGCACCTGTGTTTGAGAATAAGGATAACGTAGTGTTTGATGATTCTTATACCCGAGAAGTACTCCAACTCGAATGGAAGCATAAAGTGGCTGATGAGGTTAAGGCTTGGGTGGAGCGAATTAAAGAGTTGGGAACTTATTTTTTGGGGTAGATGCGAAATTCCAACTGCTTAGTTTGTGTGGTGCGTTAACAACGTATAACGCACCCTACTAAAATTGAATCTTGATTTTCTAAACATTAATTTGCTTTTTACTTTTGCACTGATCCAAACTCGACATTCATGCCTCAACAGCACGAAAAAAATCTTCCTATGAATAAATTGACAGCCAAAGATTGGGTTCTCATCACACGGCGACTGACTCCTTACTTATTTTTGCTCCCTGCCCTGTTTATCTTGGCATTAACCGTCTTTTGGCCTGCACTACAAGCGTTTTACCTCAGCTTTACTCGCTACGAATACGATTTAACTCAGATGCCCCAATGGGTAGGTTTTGCTAACTTTCAGCGCTTGCGCAAAGATCCAGTTTTTTGGCAAACTTTATTTAATACTTTTATATACCTTGTGGGTGTTGTACCTATCTTAGTCATCGCCTCCTTAGCACTGGCAATTTTAGTCAATCAGAAACTGCGCGGAATGAACTGGTTTAGAGCCGCATACTATACACCAGTCGTGATTTCAATGGTAGTCGCGGGGATTGCTTGGAGGTGGCTGTATGCAGAAAATGGCTTACTCAATCAATTACTAAAGGGTATTTTCCCAGAAGGAATTCCTTGGCTGACGAGTCCTCATTTTGCACTATTCAGCGTCATGGCTGTGACGGTATGGAAAGGGTTGGGTTACTACATGGTGATTTATTTAGCTGGGTTGCAATCTATCCCCAGTGACATCTACGAAGCCGCAGCAATTGATGGCTCAGACGGTATCCGTAAGCATTGGGATATTACTGTACCTTTGATGAAACCATACATAGCTCTAGTTACTGTGATTTCGGCTATTTCTGCCACCAAGGTGTTTGAAGAAATCTACATCATGACGCAAGGTGGACCACGCAATAGCTCTAAAACAATAGTTTACTATTTGTATGAACAAGCGTTTAGTAATTTGGAAATTAGCTATGCTTGCACAATTGGGTTAGTGTTGTTCCTCATCATTTTGGGGCTATCCGTTGTGCGATTAACGATTGATCGACAGGGTGGTGATAATATAACAGCGTGATCAGGACTTATGCAACTGTCACAGGCGATAAGCTGGAGGCTTGACTGGCAAGATTCACAGACAGCACCTACCGTCTTTCCCCTGTAACAGCAACAATCGATATATTACAATCTTAAAATTAAGTAGTTACTTTACATAGATACCGTTTGTTGAGAGGAGGAATCAACACACAAAGGCTTAGCTGAGCGCAACACAGCGTCCAGCAACCCTGGAAAAAGTGCGTCCAAATCTTCTTTGCGCAACATATTAATGTGCTGTGTTCCCTCTTTGCGAGTCAAGATAACGCCTGACTCTCGTAAAATCTTGAAATGATTAGACATGGTGGATTTGGCAATGGCAAAATCAAAGTCAGCACAGCATTGCTCTTCCTTAACTGCCAGCCGCCGCACAATCTCCAGCCGCACCGGATCGCCCAAAGCGTAAAGCACTGCTGGTAAGGAAATATGTTTTCGGTCTGGGTGATACAAGAATCTCATACTTGTATTATCTCATCAAGTTGACTATATTTTAATTATTCGATATTATCGAATTAACGAATTAATGGAGAACAAATTATGTCATCCGTTGCAAATGTGACAGATGCCACGTTCAAGCAAGAAGTTCTTGACAGTGAAGTTCCAGTGTTAGTGGACTTTTGGGCACCGTGGTGTGGACCTTGTCGTATGGTAGGTCCGGTGGTAGATGACATTGCTGCTGAATATACAGGACAGGTAAAAGTAGTGAAGCTGAATACAGATGAAAATCCTACTATTGCCAGCAATTACGGAATTCGCAGCATTCCTACGCTCATAGTGTTCAAAGGTGGACGGCAAGTCGATACTGTAGTTGGTGCAGTGCCAAAGACAACGTTGAGTAAGACTTTAGCACAGTATCTGTAGTTCAATTCGTAATCAATAACTCAATTACAAATGACGATTTGAACTGGTGTAGGACAGTCAGTCCTGGCTCTTTGACAATCAGTTTTAACAAGACTTGCATAATGCGTAAATCCTATCATTTGTTGGAGTTCAACCAATGGACTTGAAATTGCATGGTAAATCCGCGCTGGTAAGTGGTTCAACTGCAGGTATTGGTTTTGCAATTGCCCAAGGACTTGCACAAGAAGGGGCATCAGTTATTATTACTGGACGATCTTCTGGACGAGTTGAGGAGGCGATCGCCAAAATTCAACACAGCAACCCAGAAGCAAAAGTTTCCGGTGTGGTTGGTGATCTTGCAAAAAAAGAAGGAGCTTCGGAAGTCTTTCAACAAGTTCCTCACATTGATATCCTAATCAACAATCTTGGTGTTTACGAGCCAAAGCCATTTTCAGATATCACTGATGAAGACTGGTTGGACATCTTTGAAGCTAACGTTCTTAGTGGAGTGCGCTTGAGTCGCCACTACCTACCAAAGATGTTGGAACAAGACTGGGGACGTATTATTTTTATATCCAGTGAATCTGCGATTCAAATTCCTGTCGAGATGATTCACTATGGTATGACCAAAACTGCTCAACTTGCCATTGCAAGAGGTTTAGCACAATCTGCCGCTGGAACTCAAGTCACAGTCAACTCTGTTCTAGCAGGACCAACTCGCTCAGAAGGTGTTGATGACTTTGTCGCAAAAATGGCAAAAGACCGTGGTATTAGTTCTGAGGAAGTCGAAGCTGACTTTTTCAAAAATGTTCGTCCAACTTCCCTGATCAAACGCTTTGCAACAATTGATGAGGTTGCAGCAATGGTTGTTTATCTATCCAGTCCGATAGCCTCAGCCACTAACGGTGCAGCTGTGCGGGTGGATGGCGGGGTTGTGCAGTCAGTTGTTTAACAGTTATCAGTTGTCAGTTACCAGTTGTCAGTGAGCAGTTTCATCTGCCTGCTTACTGATGACTAATGACTAATGACTTTTGATTTAGCACAGAATTTGGAGATTCAATTTATGAGCACTAACATAAACTTACTCTCGCCATACAAACTAGGTGATCTAGAACTGCCCAACCGCATAGTGATGGCTCCCTTAACCCGTCAGCGTGCAGGTGAGGGTAATGTACCGCACCAACTCAACGTCACCTACTATACTCAACGCGCTTCTGCGGGGTTGATTATTGCCGAAGCCACTCAGGTTTCTCCACAAGGTCAAGGGTATCCTCATACACCAGGAATTCACTCACAAGAACAAGTCGAGGGTTGGAAGTTAGTCACAGATGCAGTGCATCAGCATGGAGGAAGAATTTATCTGCAACTATGGCATGTAGGACGCATTTCACATCCTGATTTCCAACCGAATGGTGAGTTACCGCTAGCACCTTCTGCGATCGCACCTAAAGGTGAGGTACTGACCTTTGAAGGTATGAAACCATATGTAACTCCTCGTGCGTTGGAAACCTCGGAGATTCCTGAAATTGTCGAACAATATCGTAAAGGGGCAGAAAATGCTCTGGCGGCTGGTTTTGATGGTGTAGAAATTCACGGTGCGAATGGTTATTTACTTGACCAGTTTCTCCGGGATGGTACGAATAAACGTACAGATAAATATGGCGGTTCTATAGAAAATCGTGCCCGACTTCTATTGGAAGTAACCGAAGCAGTTATTGGAGTGTGGGGTGCAAAACGGGTTGGGGTACGTTTGTCTCCGAGTGGTAGGTATAACGATATGCAAGACTCCAATCCACTGGAAACATTTGGTTATGCGGCCCTTGCGTTGAATCAGTTTGATTTAGCATATCTGCATATTTTTGAGGCGATAGATCGCGATATCCAACATGGAGCAATAGTGGTGCCAACCAGTCATATACGCGATCGCTATCACGGTACACTTATCGTTAATGGGGCATACACTCGCGAAAAAGGCGATGCAGTCTTAGCGAAAGAAGAAGCAGAGCTCGTTGCTTTTGGCACACTATATATATCAAACCCCGATTTACCCCGACGTTTTGCTCTCAATGCACCGCTGACTGAGGGAGATTCGACGACTTTTTATGGTGGTGGAGAAAAGGGTTACAGCGACTATCCTACAGTAGAAGAGCAATATCCCTCTTTAGTAGGAGCAAAATAATTCGTCGTTCTTATAAATGTACGAATGACAAATAGGTGTGGTGCAACCTTATAATCTTTTTGAAAATTAACGGAGAAATCTCATGGTTCAAGAACTCAAAGAGCAAACTAAACCTCTAGATGTACCCAGCGCCATTATTCAGCGTCGTTCTATCAAGACTTTCAAATCAGATCCCATATCCCCGGAACTACTTAGGCAACTCGTTGAACTGACTGTAGCAGCGCCCAGTAGCTATAACATACAAGATTGGCGGATAGTTCTTGTGCAAGATGAGGCACAAAAGGCGGCTCTTGCAGCAGCAGCCTGGAATCAAAAACAAGTCGTTGAAGCGCCTGTGACGTTTGTATTTGCTGCTGATGCGACTGCTGGAGAACAAGACTTAACACCGATTTTGAATCAGGGACTCGAAACGGGTGCATGGAATGAGAAGACGGTAAACTACTTTAAAACCAATATCCCGCAGCATCAAGCTGGACTTGGAGACAAACGGCGCGAGTATGCCATCAAAGATGCTATGATTGCTGCGACTCATTTGGTGTTAGCAGCAGAAAGTCTGGGTTTGTCCACTTGCTTTTTGAATGGTTGGATTGAAGAGAAAGTTAAGGAAGTGATTGCTGCTGCGGACAATTCAGATATTGCGATCGCAGTTCTTGTACCAGTTGGATATGCAGCAGAACCACGTCGCGATCCCGGACGTCTACCATTTGCCCATAACGTTTTTGTCGATAGACTGGGAAATCCTTATGAGGGTTGAGATGACAACCGTCTACGCTACCGATCTATATTGAGAGATTAAACATGAGCAAACGGTGAGTAGACAGCCAGTAGCGAGGTACTGCTCACCTGATTGACCAAAGCTAGGGGTGTAAGGGTGTAAGGGAAGAACGAAAAAATGTGCTTTAATTTTTTGCTTGAATACCACTACTCCAATTCCTAATCCCCAATCCCCAGTCCCCATCTACCAAATAAAAATTTTTAGCCATGTCCTTAGCCTCATATCTAGCGCGTCGTTCGCTCCATTATGGCTGGCTTGTTGCTGGTTTAACTTTCATTGCCTTGCTGGTGGCTGCTGGAATTCGTTCAGCCCCCGGAGTACTGATTGTACCGCTCGAACAAGAGTTCGGCTGGACAAGAGCAACGATATCATTGGCAATCTCCATTAACTTGGTACTCTACGGACTGATTGGACCTTTTGCAGCAACACTAATGGAGCGGATAGGCATTAGCCGGACTATGGTTTTTGCACTTGCTTTCCTTGCTGTTGGTGTTGGCTTAACTACCTTGATGTCGGCTTCCTGGCAGCTGGTCTTGCTTTGGGGCATTATCGTCGGTAGTGGTACCGGGATCATTGCCTTAGTCTTAGGTGCTGTAGTGGTTAATCGCTGGTTTTCCCAACAGCGGGGTTTGGTTCTCGGTGTGCTGACAGCAAGTACAGCAACTGGACAACTGGTGTTTCTACCAATACTGGCGTCGTTAGTAGAGCACTTTGGATGGCGAGTTGCAACCCTTACTCTGAGTGGTGTAGCGCTGCTAGTCATTCCTTTGATCGCGATTTTTATGCGCGATCGGCCTTCTCAAGTCGGCTTGCGTCCGTTTGGCGATAAGAGCGAAACGGCAGAAGTGCTACAGCCCAGAGCTAATTCCATCGCTTCGACACTGCGCTTACTCTGGTTGGGAATGCGCCAACGCGACTTCTGGTTATTATTTGGTAGTTTTTTCATCTGCGGTGCCAGTACAAATGGGCTGATTGGTACTCACCTCATTCCCGCCTGTGTTGATCATGGCATACCTGAAGTCAAAGCGGCTGGTCTTCTGGCGGTGATGGGTCTATTTGATTTTGTGGGGACAACGCTCTCTGGTTGGCTGTCTGACCGATGGAATAATCGATACTTGCTATGCTGGTACTATGGACTTCGGGGTTTGTCCTTGATTTTCTTGCCTTTCAGTTTCGACCTCTCTTTCTACGGACTTTCTGTGTTTGCAGTCTTCTACGGTCTTGACTGGATTGCTACCGTACCACCTACGGTGCGTCTAACTGCTAACGTGTTTGGCAAGGAGAATGTCGGCGTCATGTTCGGTTGGATAGTTGCAGGACATCAGCTTGGTGCAGCCACAGCAGCATTGGGAGCAGGCGCACTGAGAACTTGGCTGGGCAGTTATCTACAGGCGTTTATCCTTTCCGGTGTTTTGTGCTTGATTGCAGCAGTTTTGGTACTCCGTATTGGTCAACGTCCTAACAATTCTCAGCTTTCTCCAGCCCAGCTTCATCCTTAAGGAGGAATTGAGCCAATGGCAATAACAGCTTTAATTATCGGAGCAGGTAGTGGACTGAGTGCATCTTTAGCCCGCCTGTTTGCAAAAGAGGGAATAACTGTGGCGTTAGCCGCCCGCCAAATTGATAAACTTAGTCAACTCAGTACTGAGATTGGGGCTAGCAGTTTCGCCGCTGATGTCTCAAAACCGGACGAAGTGAATCAGTTATTCATTGATGTTGAAAGTAAAGTAGGTTCACCCAACATTGTCGTTTACAATCCCAGCTACCGAGTGCGGGGACCTTTTGTGGATTTAGATCCCACTGAGGTGGCGAAAACTTTAGATGTAACTGCCTACGGTGGCTTTCTTGTTGCCCAAGCTGCTGCTAAACGGATGTTGAATCAAGGAGGCGGTGCTATCTTCTTTACTGGAGCCTCAGCAAGTGTCAAGGGTTACCCTCAGTCTGCTCCTTTTGCAATGGGTAAATTTGCGCTACGGGGTCTGGCTCAAAGTATAGCGCGAGAATTGGCACCAAAAAATATCCATGTAGCACATTTTGTGATAGATGGGGCAATTCGTTCAGCAGTACGTCCAGATCCAGCAGATAATCCAGATAGCACTCTTGATCCTGATGCGATCGCCCAAAGCTATCTCAACATTTTGTATCAGCCCCGGAGTGCTTGGACATGGGAAATTGAACTACGACCTTGGGTAGAGCATTTCTAGCTAGGACAATTGTCGTAAAGATGAAGATGTGAAAATTGATTTTGGTATAACTGCTGGTTATTCTGCAAAACAATGAATAGGTATCGCGGGCAATGTCATTGTGGGAAAGTTCAATTTGAAGTGACAACAAATCTCAAACGAGTTGTCAGGTGCAATTGCTCTTTATGCTCCAGAAGAGGTGCAATTATGCATCGCGTTCAAGCGGAACAATTCACTTTGGTAGCTGGTGAAGAGTATTTGACTCTCTACCAATTCCACACAAAAACAGCAAAGCATTATTTCTGCAAAGTTTGTGGTATCTATCCCTTCCACAGAACCCGAAAGGATCCTAAATTTTATGCAATCAATGTCGCCTGCTTGGAAGGCGTTGATCCCTTTCGACTACAGCCTGGATTAATTGATGGTCGCTCAAATGACTGACCCGCAGTAGCAAGCGCACTATAACGGCGCACCACCAGCTACGAACGAAAAAAACACCTTTTTCAATCAGTTATCAGTTAATGTTCCCTGTTCCCTGTTCCCTATTCCCTGTTCCCTATTCCCTGTTCCCTATTCCCTGTTCCCTCTGTTTCTTAAAAGACTGTTCATTTAAACGTAAGGAAAAAACCCATGATTGAACTTTATTACTGGACAACACCAAACGGACATAAAATCACACTCTTCCTTGAAGAAGCCGGAACACCTTACACAATTGTTCCTGTCAACATTGGCGCGGGGGATCAATTTAAGCCTGAGTTTCTCAAAATTTCTCCTAACAATCGTATCCCGGCAATTGTGGATCATGAACCAGCAACTGGAGGTGAGCCGATTTCAGTCTTTGAGTCGGGTGCTATATTGCTGTATTTGGCAGAAAAAACTGGGAAGTTGATTCCAGCAGATTTGCGCGATCGCGTTGAAGTCTTGCAATGGTTATTTTGGCAAATGGGCGGTTTGGGACCGATGGCGGGACAGAACCACCACTTCAGCCAATACGCTCCCGAAAAAATTGAGTATGCTATTAACCGTTATGTGAATGAGACGGGACGCTTGTATGCTGTCCTAAATAAGCGGCTTGCTGATAGAGAGTTTCTCGCTGGTGATTATTCGATTGCTGATATTGCCACCTATCCGTGGATTGTGCCATATGAGCGCCAAGGTCAAAACTTAGAGAACTTTCCTCACCTCAAGCGCTGGTTTGAAACAATTCAGGCGCGTCCGGCAACAATTCGTGCTTACGAAAAGGCAGAAGCCTTCAAAAATCAGGCGCTGGATGTAGAAAAGTCAAGAGATTTGTTATTTAGCCAGTCGGCAAAAACAATTCAGACGCCCACAACCTAAAAGATGCGGCTGTTTTGGAGTATCATTGTAACTCCTGCGGACACGTTGCGCTAACAAAGCAACGTGTCCGTTATGACAAAATGGGTGCTGCGAACCATTGCGTGGCTCTAAGTTTGGTATCTGTATCAGAAGCAGCATATTAGACTCGGATAAGTGTTTAGGGGATGTCAAGATGAAATTCTTTATTGTTCACGCTCACCCAGAACCCAACAGTTTCAATAGTGCACTGACTCGCTATGCTAAGGAAGTACTGCAGACCATAGGACATGAGGTGATCATTTCTGACCTTTATGCCATGCAGTTCAACCCAATTTCTGACCGCCGCAACTTTACTTCTCATAAACAACTAAACTACTACAATCAGCAAACTGAAGAAATGTATGCCACTGAAGTTGATGGCTTTGCCCCAGATATCAAGGCGGAGATGGAAAAACTTGACTGGTGCGATGTGCTGATTTTTCAGTTTCCTCTTTGGTGGTTCGGACTTCCTGCGATCCTCAAGGGTTGGGTTGATAGAGTCTTTGCAATGGGAAAAATTTATGGTGGCGGGAGGTTTTATGACAATGGAGTTTTTCAAGGCAAAAAAGCCATGCTGTCTCTCACCACAGGTGGTGCATTAACCATGTACACCGAAATAGGGATCAATGGTGAGATTCGTACCATCCTCTATCCAATTAATCACGGAATTTTTCGCTTTGTGGGTTTCGATGTTTTGCCACCTTTCATCGTTTGGGGCGCAAGTCGCATTGGGGATGAGCGTCGCCAAGCTTATTTGGAAGAGTATAAGCAGCGGTTGTTAACGATTAATGCAACGCCTCCTATTGTGTATCCCTCACTGAAAGATTTTGATGAAAATTTCCAACTGAAGCAGTGATGATAAGCTGTTGCGCGATAACTTGCATATTTTCCCCTTGAAGAGAGCCGTTAAATTTCTGGTAAATTATCAAGGACGATTGTCCATGTGCAAGCGCGCGCCTCTCGTTGCGATGCCCCCTCCGGGAGCAGCCGTGTTTTTGGGTAATACTTGATACAGAAGAGTGCAGTGGGTAAGAGCTTATGCCTAATCACTCTGGAAGCGAAACAACAGCTATAGGACTCATATTTGATTTTTGACGAAGCTAGGTACAGTTTCTGTTCCCTGTTAAGCGTTAAGCGTTCCCTACCTCCACGAGTCAATTCACCAAATAAAACCGGATTCCCATAGACCATTTGATTTTGTTTTACTAAAATCTTAAGGTTAAAAAAAGGAGTCAAGCAGATGAGGCAGATGAAAGAGAAATATTTTCATTCTTGCTCGTCTCCAAATGCCCGTCGGGAGTATTTACTCATTCTCCAGCTATGAATGGCGGGGGTTTCGCCCTAAAAATCTTGATCAATGTTGTCGAAATTCAGTATACTACAAAGGAATATTTTCAATAGACTTAACGTTTCTATTTTCTACAAATATAAGAAATTATGAATTGTTATAATAAGCTTTCAAAACAATGTTATATTTATATGAAAATTTTATTAAAATAACCAAGGTGCCTAACTGATTAGTAAAAATCGATTAGATTTATTATTGTGAGCAAAAAAGGATGAAAAGTAAAGTACAAAAAATGTAAAAATCTTTACTTCATTATACAGATTTTTGTTCTATGCTAAAGGAAACCGTCCTAAAAGTTAAGATGCTTGTACGCCGGATTATCTCCATCCTTGCAAATGATTCGTCACGTCTACAGTTGACCTTTATTTGATCAAACTCTTATGAGTAGGTTAGTTGTTTTAAGCCTAGGTCAAGGGAACCTACACGAAGGCTGTGCTACGGTGACGGCTCAGCTTGGAGAAGCAGACAACCCCTACCGGATGAAATTTACTGCCAGCTTACCACCCGCACCAAAAATTTTAGAACTCTACCAAAATTGGCAGTCAGTTTATTATGCTTTTTATCAACGCTTGAGTTGGCGTCTCGATAACGAAATAGATGATAATTTTGAAATTGAAGAAAATTTTATTACTAATATTTCAGAGGCTGATATTCATGGCTTGTGTAAGCTGTTGTCAAAAAAAATCAATACATGGCTCAACTCAACAAAGTTTCGCAAAATAGACCAGCAGTTACGTACACAATTAAAACCCTCTGAAGAAATTCGCTTCATTATTGAAACCAACGACCATTTACTGCGACGACTTCCTTGGCATCTGTGGAAATTTTTTGAGGATTACCCATATGCAGAAGTGGCGTTGAGTGCGCCAGAGTATCAAAACACTAATAAATTGCTGGTCAATAACCGCACAGGTAAAGTGAGAATTTTGGCAATTTTCGGGAATAGTCAGGGAATTGATATTAGCCAGGATAAAACTCTTTTAGATAAACTATCAACTCAAGCAGAAGTTAAATTTTTAATAGAACCGAATGTCGGTCATTTAAACGAGCAGCTATGGCAACAAAGTTGGGATATTCTCTTTTTTGCGGGTCATAGTTTTAGTCAAGAAAAAGGTTTTTTGCAAATTAATAAAACAGATACGATTACCCTTGAGCAGTTAAAATATGCTCTGAGACAAGCTATTAGTCGTGGGTTGAAGCTAGCGATTTTCAACTCTTGTGATGGTTTAGGGTTGGCGCAGGAACTCCAAGATTTGCAAATTCCACAAGTGATTGTCATGCGTGAGCCTGTACCGGATGTCGTCGCTCAAGAATTTTTAAAGTATTTTCTGGCAGAATTTTCAACTGGAAAGTCTTTATACAATGCAGTGCGTTCTGCACGCGAAAGACTGCAAGGATTAGAGGTGGAATATCCCTGTGCCACTTGGCTACCAATGATTTTCCAGAATCCTGCTGAACCATCTATGATTTGGTCACAGCAAAATGTATGGACTAAACGGAAACACAAGACAGATTTCTCAATGCTGGCTTCCACCCCAAATGCCAGAGGTGTGCAAACAAACATCCGATTGCCAGTAGGAACCTCAGTTTTTTCCAAAACAACGGCTCTCGATTCACTCATTGAGATGCTCAATGGCAAGTTCCTGGAATATCAAAATCGCCCCCTTAATCATACAGAAATTTTGGTTTTACGAGGTATTTGGCAAAGTCAAACTTACAACCAAATTGCTCAACAGGGAGGCTATAGTCATAGTAACTTTACTAAGACTGTCGCTCGAAAATTATGTCAAAAATTGTCTGATCTGATCGGCAACCGTGTGACTAAAAAAAACTGTCGGACGCTACTAGAATCGTATGTGACTACACAAGCTTCTCCAAAAACAACCTTAGAACAACGTCCCTCTGTAAGAAATTTTCCCAATTTCCAGCAGGAAATGTCACCTCGTTTTCCTAGTGGTTTAGTCCAACTTGGTTCTCCCTATTACATTGAACAACCAGAGATTACCACACAGGTTTATAAAGAAATGATTAACCCAGGAGCCTTAATTCGCATGAAAGCTCCTCAAGAAATGGGTAAAACCTCGCTGCTGTTGAGGATTCTTGAGTATGCCAAGCAAATCGGCTACCATACAGTGAGCCTGAATTTGCAGGAGCAAGTTGATCAAACTATCTTGAGCGATTTGAACCGCTTTTTGCGTTGGTTATGTGCTAACGTCTCTCATCAGCTTGACCTTGAACCAAGATTAGACGAGTTTTGGGATGAAGATATTGGCAGCAAAGTCAGCTGCTCGCTTTATTTACGAAATTATGTGTTAGAGCAGATTGATTCTCCTCTGGTTTTGGCGTTGGACGAAGTGAACCAGATTTTTGAGCATCCGCAAGTGGCAAAAGAATTCTTACCTTTGTTGCGTTCTTGGTACGAAGATGCCAAAAGACAACCTATTTGGCAAAAGCTGCGTCTGATTGTGGTTCACTCAACTGAAGTTTATGTTCCCCTGGAGCTGAATCAGTCCCCATTTAATGTCGGACTACCGATTGAGTTAAACTATTTTAGTTTAGAGCAGGTACAGCAGTTAGCCCAGCGCTTTGGACTCAATTGGACAGATGATGAAGCAACGTTTTTGATGGACATCGTTGGCGGACATCCTTCATTAGTACACCTGACACTTTATCACCTCAGTCGTGGAGAGGTTGCCTTAGGGCAACTGCTGCAAACTGCTGCCACACCCACAAGTATTTATTACCGTCATATCCAGCCTCACTGGGCAACTTTGAAGGTGCACCCAGAATTAGCATTGGCTCTTTCTGCAGTGATGAGTGCTACCAAACCTGTAAGGTTAGAACCGATTCTTGCTTACAAGTTAAAGAGTATGGGGTTGATTAAGTTGGATGACAATCTAGCTACACCTAGTTGTCGGTTGTATCAAGAGTATTTTCAATTGAAGTGTCAGATAAGTGCAAGCTAAAAACCCGAGCCAGCCGCGTGGTGAGGTAGTGCTGCACCGAAGGTAGGAAACTGGTATCCAGCAATGCCTGATATCGTGTCCGGTTAAAGACTTATCATTAAAATACAGCAGTAGGAAGTAAACACCAAACTAGTCTGTAAAATGAGTTGACGAATGCTAGAAGTAGTTGGAAAACTAGACTCTAACTAAAGTAGTCAACTATGGATAAGTTTCACGGAGCAGATAAAGATGAGAAATATTACTCTCGAAAATATCACTCAAGCCGTGATTGAGCACGGTGATAAAGGCAAGACTCATCCACGCCTTTATGAGATTTATGCCAGCCTTATTCGACATCTGCACGCCTTCGTGCAGGAGGTGAATCTGACGGAACAAGAGTTATCGCTCTTGCGCGATTTTATCATTCGGGCAGATCGCTACACAAAAGAGATACCGAATGGGGAAATTCATATGTTGCTCGACGTGCTGGGAATCTCAGAGCTAGTGCTTCTGTTGCATAACAACAGCAGCACAGCTACGGAAAGTAATGTGGAAGGTCCTGTGTATGTACCGGATGCGCCAGAGCGCAACATGGGCGATCGCCTGGGAATCGATCCTGACGGCAATACGCTTTTCCTCTCAGGACGCGTCTTAGACCGGAACAACAAACCAATTGCCAATGCGCTTGTTGATGTCTGGCAATCAAATTCAAAAGGACTGTATGACCTTCAAGATGCATCCCAGGCAAAGGGTAACTTCCGAGGTCGTTTCAGAACCAATTCGGACGGCTCCTACTCCATTGAAACGGTTGTGCCAATAGGGTACACTATCCCATCAAGCGGACCGTGCGGTGAGCTGCTGCGGCTTTTGGGACGACATACCCTGCGAGCAGGCCATATCCATTTTAAGTTGAGTGCTGCAGGCTATATACCCCTGACTACACAAATTCATATTGATGGAGATCCGCACCTCGATTCAGATACAACGTTCGCGGTCAGATCTGCCATCCTTAAGCTGCAAAAACATGAGACACTCGACAAACTCAACGCATACAATCAAAGTAAACCTTTCTATACAGCCGAGTTCGACTTTGTGCTACAACCGACCAACCAACAGACAGATGCGGCTTAGAGCTTGGAAGGTGATTGGTTGTTGATTATGAGTTTTTAGTGCTTAATAGTTAGTGAATAACTCGTAGCTCTACCGAGAGCAGCGACTAAAAACTAACCACTAAAAATGAGCTACTTATAAGGAGTGAGTCATGTCTGATTTGTCAGCTGCTCAGACGAATCCGTTGCTTGGAACTTGGACGCTAATCAGTGCAAGCGCCATCAACCCTGATGGGACAGTAACTCCTCAAGTGTATGGTTCTAACCCCATTGGCTACATCACCTATACACCCGAGGAGCGGATGATGGTTATCTTTTCAAGGAGCGATCGCCCACCCTTAAGTGGAGATATTCGCTCACCATTCAGCAAAGACATTCGCTCTTTACCGACTGAGGAATGTGTACAGGCGTTTTCTACCTTCAATGCCTATGCAGGGACATACACGTTGAATGGAAACACCGTCACTCATCACGTCGAGGTAGCATCGATTCCTAATCGGGTTGGTAAGGATTTAGTCCGAACGTTCACATTGAATGGGAATCGAGTCACACTGAAAACGCCACCGACCAACACTGATGGAGTCCTGAAGGTCTTTGAACTGGTGTGGGAACGTGTGGAGCTATGATGATATCGACTCGTATATAATAGGTAGTAAATATGGATCTTTTGATAGATGACCTTGTAAAGAATCAGAAAATTGATGGCAAAAATCTAACTATTCCCGGTTACTTTATCCGCAGCACTGCACCTATCAATATAGAAGATGATAAGTTGAAAGTGGATGAAACTTTGCCGACAATTGATGATGTTATAGACCATCTTTTTCAAAACAGTCAATCGCAGACAGAAGAGTTAGGATTGATTATTCAAATTCATGGTTATAATACTGGTGTTAAGGACGGACAAAAAGACTATGTACGCGAAGATTGGCAACAAGTTTGCAAATATCTTAATCAACAAGACAAAGCTCTGAAAGATAGAAAAAGTAGCTTTGTTTATTTAGGTTACCGATGGTCATCGGAAAGTGTTCCTTCAAACCTGAAAAATGCATTTAATTCTTTACCGAGTTTACTACAATTTTTACTATATAGTGGGTTAGCAATTACTGCCATTGGTATTTTATTATTAATTTTATTCTCGTATTCTTGGTTTGGGATTTTGATTTTAGTAGGTCTGTGTGTCGCTTCTTTTGTTGGAAGTTTATTCATTTTGAGAATTATTGTTTATTTTCGAGATGAATATCGTGCCAGATATTATGCTGTGCCAGATTTAATAGAATTTATTCGACAATTAGACCAAGGTTTAATCGAGCGTTATACCCAACATTTTCTTACGAGCCAAGCTTTTTTAGATGATGAAAAAGAAGCCAAAAAAAAGGCCAAAGAGGAGTTGAATCAAAAAAGAATTAAGTTGACATTTATTGGTCATAGTATGGGTGGATTCATCACAACAGAAGTCGTGCGAGTTCTCTCTGACGCCTTTGATCAAAAATCGATTGGTAATGTCAAGAATTTGAACAAACAACCATCATCTAATATTGGTCGTGTTTTCAGTTTAGGTCGGTTGATTTTGGTTTCTCCAGACATTCCAGTAAATACTATTCTTTCAGGACGGACTAATTTTTTACGCTCTTCTTTGCGTCGTTTTGAAGAAGCTTATCTCTTTAGTAGCGAGGGAGATGTAGCATTACGCCTTGCTTCAACAGCAGCTAGTTATTTCTCTTTCCCAGCTAGTACTCGTACTCAAGGATATCGACTTGGTAATCTGACAGTTAATTTGCCAGATACAAATGTTTATGGAATTGTGAATCTAAAGCAGCTCTTGTCGCCAGATAATCAGGTCTTTGTTTCGGATAAAAAATTCGACCATCTACTGAGATATCTTGGGGTTAAGGTTTTAAACAAGGGGGAAGAGCGAAACCTCTTACAGAATAAGAAAGACCCGGAATCTTTAGTCCCTAAAAGTGAAGATCCAGAATCGATCGCTGATTTGTTTACCTATTTTGATTGTACAGAATATCAAGATAAAACTGACTACCCAGGTCGTGAGGGCAAAACAATCAATGTTCTCATTTGTCCAAATCAAAAATCTCCGTTAAAACTTTGGCAGTATATAAGGCTTCTCAAGGCTTTTCTTGACTCTTTTAACAACAGTTCAACAGGGATAGATGTTCATGGTGGTTACTTTCACGGTTATTTTTGTAAATTGATAATTTACCGTCTGGCTTTCGTGGGATTTGAGGGTTTACTAGACTCTTTAATATTAGAACAACCCAATGAATTTAATCTGATAGCACCTCCTGATTTACAAGAAAAGCTCAATAGAAGTAGAGAATTGAATACAGTGGAAAAACATAAAATTGCTCTGGAATATTTTTCTTGGATCTGTGAGCAAAAAACTATTCAAGTTGCAGCTTCTTCAGAACGTTACTATGTCGATGTTTTAAATGAACCTCGCAAGGAAGTTAGAGATGCATTCTTATCACAACAAAAAAATGAGTCTTGATAAGCATCTATACTTACGGAGCGAGAGTCAAACTGCATAAGTTAGATTAGCTTACATCTATTACAGGTTAAGTAGTGATCTGGCTATTAAACCCAATACAGTTGCTGTTAGTGGTATTTAAGATCCCCCAACCGACGCCAGGTGCTACAACGGGGGGAACCCCAACGCCAGATGCCTACGGAGGGAAACCCTCCTGCAGCACTGGCTCCGCAACGCACTGGCTCCCCTTAAAAAGGGGGCTTAGTTCCCTCCTTTTTAAGGAGGGCAAGGGAGGAGCAACCCTTAACAGCAAGCGTATTGAATTTAAGCCTCGGAACAAAGATGATGGCAGGAAAAGTCAGACTCACTTGAGCCGGATTCGCTCAAATTAATAAACGGTAAGCTGATATGACTAACGTAATTCCAAAGTCTATTTTGAGTGTTCGCCAAGAAGAACTATCAGATACTCAGATGATTGTTGATGGAACACTACCAGATGACTTGTCTGGTCATGTTTTTATCTTAGCTCCAGTAGGACATGTCAACTCCAAACGAGATGGTAATCTTGTCTTTCCATCTAAGGATGGTACACCACTTCCTAATGGCAATGGGATGATTTATCGGCTTGACTTTGATAAAGCCGGGACAGTGGGGTTAAAGTCAAAAATTGCTAAAACGCCATGCTACTATGCCGATGAGGCAACAATATCAGGAAGTGAATATCAAGAGTATAGATTCCGCAATTTTGGCTTGGCACGTTTGTCACCCTCATTAGGTGTTCGCAGTGTCGCAAACACAGCATTGGTGCCGATGAAATTTGGGGACGAAAATGAACGTATGATGGTAACTTGTGACGTCGGTCGTCCCTACGAAATAGATACACATTCTCTTGAAATTGTAACGCCTGTAGGATCGAACACAGAGTGGAGAGAACAATTACCACTCAATCTTCCTTTTGAAATGGTGATGAATACGGCACATCCTTACTTTGATACCCACACCAATGAGCTGTTCACAGTCAATTATGGTAAGTCATTACGGACTCTTTTATCAACTATATTTAAATCTGATGTAGAAAATTTATCACAAGTTTTCAAAGCAATTATTGGAAGGTTTGCAAGATTACCGGCAGATAAGCAGAACATAAAAAACTTAGAAATCGAAAAAGAAATTCCTCGGGAAATTGTCAACCAAGAAATTGATGAAAGTCCAGAACGTCTTAAAAGTCTTTGGCAAAGATTGGGAGATCTAGTCAAAAAAGAGAAAGAAGAGATAGAAGAAAAAGAAGAAAATGCTCGCGAACTGTTCAGTGAATTAAAACAACTGATGGGAATCAGCCTGCAAATGCTGGGAGGATTGGATCAAATTGACGATTTTGTTTATCTGATTCGCTGGGATGGTAAAAGTGAGTTAGAAAGATGGCACGTGACCCTTCCTGATGGTTCACCAATTAAGATTAGGCAAACAATACATCAAATTGGGGTGACGCAGGATTATGTGGTGTTGGTGGACACAGGCTTCAAAGTTGGTCCGGAACAGCTGATTACCAAACCAATTATCAAGAATAAGAAGCTAGAAAATCTGGTGAGAGAAGTTCTAAATGAACCAGTATCAGATAATACTTCATTATATATTGTGCGCCGTGCCGATTTGACAGCTGGACAGCGTCCAGCATCTAGTCAAAACGAAGTTAAAATCGTCGCACAGAAGGTGGAAATACCGGGAGCAATTATTCACTTTCAAGTTGACTATGACAATCCTCAAAACCAAATTACATTTCATGCTGCTCACAGTTCTGGCTGGGATGCATCTGAATGGCTGCGGGAATATGATACACCATTAGAGCTACAGCGTCCGGTAGGAATGATATCTGGTTCAGCAGACATTCACCCTTTAGGGCGATATGTGATTTCTGCGGAGAATGGAGAACTGGATTGGGAAAAATCTAGAATTATTAGAGATCCCGAGGAACTACAGCACTTGACTTGGGCTGCTGCAATCAACACATATAATGAGCACACGACCTCGAAAAAGATCGATAATCTTTACTGGAACTCTTGGGGATGTTCAACAGAACGGCTATCTGATTTTCTTGTGAAGCTGTATGAGAATTATCCTAATCGGAATTTACCGATGCATGAAGTTATGAAAATAACACAGGAGGGAAGACCAGCAAACATATGTCGGTTAGTCACAGACTCTAAGGAAAAGATGGCGATCGCCGACAGTTACAAATTCGATCCAGGGTACTTTGGTAACTCAATTCAGTTTGTACCACGAACTCATAGTAATGGTAGCTCAACTGACGGTTATATCGTGTGTACGGTTCTTTCTGACAACCCTGAAAAAAGCGAAATTTGGATTTTTGACGCCAATCATTTGGATCAAGGTCCCATTTGCAAGCTGAGTCATCCCCAACTTAAGTTTGGATTTACCACCCACACCAATTGGTTACCCAAAATTGCACCACGTACATCAAACTACTACATCCCTGTGCGTGAAGATTATCAGGATCGGGTGAAACAACAGCATCGTGAAATCCAAAAATTGTTTGAAGAAGCCGTCTATCCCAAATTTCCTTTCACAACTTGGGCGTCTGTTCCCGATTCTGTAACTAACGCCAGTCGCCAAGAAATCGACATCAAGCTGAATATTCTTGAGTCAAAATTGCCAGACAAAAAACTCCCAGAAGGACTGCACGGTCATATTTTCATTATGGGTCCAGTGGGTTCTATCAATTCTGGCGGACTTCCCTACAGTAGTGGCGATCCAATCTTCAACAGTGATGGGATGATTTACAGACTCGATTTTGATCAAAAGGGAGAAGTTGGTTTAAAGACACGAATTACCAAACCACCATGTTACTACGCCGACATGGCAACTCAACCTGAAACAAAATATGCTAAATATGGATTCCGCAATTTTGGCATCTCACGATTCTCCACTCAGCTAGGCTCTCGCAATCAGTTAAATACTGCTTTTGTGCCGATGTATGATGGAGAAGAATCTGAACGCTTGCTAGTTAGTTGTGATGCTGGTCGTCCCTATGAGATTGATCCCGAAACTCTTGAAGTTATCACACCTATTGGAACAAATAAAGAGTGGCGTCCAGAGATTAAGCTGAACTTTCCGTTTCCACCCGTTTTAACAACAGCCCATCCCAGTTTTGACGCTCACACTCGTGAAGTTTTTACCGTCAATTATGGGCGATCGCTGTCTAATTTTATCGAAACTATACCTTCGGTTGAGGAATTGGATAAATTTCTTGATGAAGTTGATGATTTTTTGGATAAAGGTATTTTCAAAACCTTTTCTCAGGTTTCTGATAAACTTCGTCAACTCTTTGGTAAAGTTGTTTCACCAGTTACCAATTTTGTACCTCAGGATTTTGTTTATATTATCCGTTGGGATTTAGTTAGTCACCTTGAAAGATGGAAGTTAGTGCTGGCGGATGAAACTCCTGTTGAGATTTCGCAATCTTTGCATCAGATTGGAATCACTAAAGACTATGTTATTCTCATAGACACAAATTTCAAAGTTGGAATTGCTCAAGCATTCAACAATCTTTGTCCCTGGAATCAAAAAGTAGAGAAACTCACAAGAAAGTTACTCACACTGCCCGTGTTACCTGAGACGACACTTTATATTGTCCGCCGTGCAGACTTGAAAAACGGACAACGCCCCCAAGTGAGTCAGCAGGAAGTGAAAGTTGTCGCGCAGAAGATAGTTCTTCCAGAAGCTACAATCCACTTTGTATCAGATTACAACAATCCAGACAACAAAATTACGCTTCACGTAACCCATAACAGTGCAGATGTCGCTGAGTGGGTGCGTCAGAGTGATAATTTCGCCTCTAATCCTGAAACTTCCGTACCCTCGAATCTAGTAGGTATGCTGACTAGCGTCACAGACGTTAGCCGTAATGGTCGCTACATTATAGATGGTGAAAGCGGAGAGATTCTTGAATCAAATGTGTTATCTAATTCCAGGTATACTTGGGGGGTAGGACTTTACACTTACTGCGATCGCTTATCAACAGGTCTACCATCAGGACAGCTAGAAAATATTTACTGGCAGTCTTCAGGTTTTTGGCAAGAACTATTCACAAAATTTATCTTCGATTTGTACAAAGATAATGAAAACCGGATAGTGTCACCAAAGAAACTACTTCAAGCAAACAATCGACAAAACAGACCTTCGTGTCTATTCCGTCTAAATACAATAGACATGAAAATTGCTGACGCCTATGAGTTCCCTGTTACTTATGAAGATGGTAAATCGAACAGTCACATGATTTTATCTCCGCAATTTGTACCCCGCCTTCATGGTGATGGAAGTTCAACAGATGGTTACATTGTTTGTACCGTTGCTTCAGAAAACAGCGATGAAATCTGGATTTTTGATGCTAATAATCTTGCTCAAGGACCTGTTTGCAAACTTGGTCATCCCGAGCTAAATTTTAGTTATACAATACATACAACTTGGTTACCAAAAATTGCACCCCGTACAGCTACTTATAACTGTCCCGTGCGCGAAGATTATCAAGAGCAAGTCAAGAAAAATTCTCCAGATATTCAACAGTTGTTTGAGACGGAAGTTTATCCGTATTTTGAGGGAAAATCAGTTAAGTGAACTGTTGAAATTGTTGAATAGTTATTCATGACAATACCATTTATCTCGTTTCCATGCTATGCATGGAAACGAGATAAATTTTGTAAAGATACAAAATACAGATTTAGATAAGTACATCCTGGACTATGATTACAATTCCTGGCATTGAAGTTAGTACGCATATCTACGAAAGTGCTAATACCCTGGTTTATCGAGGTATCCGAACTCAGGATAAAAAACCTGTTATTCTCAAGGTTTTGAACAAGGAATATCCCACTCCTGAGGAACTGGCTAGGTACAAACAGGAATTTGAAATAATTAGTTCGTTAAATATATCTGGAGTGATAAATGCGTACACGTTAGTTAAATATCAGAGGACTTTAGTTATTATTTTGGAGGATTTTGGTGGCGAATCTTTAAAATCTTTCATCAATACTAGAAAATTAACACTAGCAGAATTTCTTTTAATCGCCATACAGAGTGTTGATAATTTAGCAAGAATACACTCGGCTAACATTATCCACAAAGATCTTAATCCTTCCAATATCGTTTATAACTCAAAAAACGGAGAAATCAAACTTATTGACTTTGGTATTTCGACAGTTTTTTATCAAAAAAGTTTCATAACTAAAAATGTCGATACTTTAGAAGGTACTCCAGCCTATACTTCGCCAGAGTTAACTGGTAGAATGAATCGTTCATTCGATTACCGTGCTGATTTTTACTCTTTAGGAGTAACCTTTTATGAACTGCTAACCAGTCAATTGCCTTTTGAAACAACTGATTTGATGGAGTTAGTACATTGTCATATTGCTAAACAACCTGTACCTCCTCATAAAGTCAATCCAGAGATTCCCCTGGTTATTTCCAATCTTGTGATGAAATTGTTGGCGAAAAATGCTGATGATAGATACCAAAGTGCCTGGGGAATCAAAGCAGATTTAGAGCAAAGTTTATTCCAACTCGTGGCAAACGGTAAAATTTCAAATTTACCCATCGCTTGCCAAGATGTTTCTCAGAAATTTCAAATTATCCAAAAATTATATCACAGAGAACGAGAAATTGAAACTCTACTCACAGCATTTGGGAGAGTGAGTGATATAAATCATGATACACCTCCTAGAAGTGAAATGATGTTGATATCTGGATATTCAGGAGTTGGAAAATCAGCTTTGGTTCAAGAATTTTATAAATTCTTGAACCAACAGCAAGGTTATTTCATTTCTGGTAAGTTTGATGAATTCTCTCGCAATATTCCTTATTCAGGATTGATTCAAGCCTTTCAGCAATTAATCAAACAACTGTTAACCGAAAGTGAATCACAGATTAATTTCTGGAGAAAAAAATTATTAGAAGCATTTGGCTCTAATGGTCAAATGCTTATTGATATCATCCCGGAAGTAGAATTAATTGTTGGTAAGCAATCATCAGTTCCTGTATTGTCATCGACAGAATTTCAAAATCGCTTTCATCTAATATTTCAAAACTTTATTCAAGTTTTTACCCAACCAGAACATCCACTAGTCATATTTATAGATGATTTACAGTGGGTAGATAATGCTTCAATGCAATTGATACAACTGCTGATGACAGCAGAAAATAGTCAATATTTATTTTTGATTGGTTCGTACCGTGATAATGAAGTGGATGGGAACCATCTATTGAAGCTAACATTAGATAAAATCCAACAATTTGGGACGATTGTCAATTCTCTTCACCTTGAGCCTTTGGATTTAGAAAATGTTAATCAGTTAATTGTAGATAGCTTTAATTGCTCTTTTGATCAAGGAAAATGCCTAGCAGAATTAGTTATTCGTAAAACGAATGGCAATCCTTTCTTTGTCAACCAGTTTTTGCAATCATTATATCAAGAAAGATTAGTAGACTTTGATTTATCTCCTGTTACCTATGAGAGAATATGGCGATGGAATTTGGAGCAAATTCAAGCGAGAGACTTTACAGATAACGTCGTTGAACTAATGGTGAGCAAGATTCAGAAGTTATCTTCGGATACGCAAGAGGTGTTGAAGCTAGCAGCTTGCATAGGTCATCAATTTGATATTCAAACAATAGCAAATATTTCTGAAAAATTACCAGAAGAAATATTGAAATCACTGCGTGAACCAATTGAGGAAGGTTTCATCTTACTCTTGAAAGATACTTACAAGTCGATTGATTCAGATTCGTCACAAGAAACAGACTCTGTCAAGGGTGAATACAAGTTTGCCCATGACAGAATTCAGCAAGCAGCATATTTTTTGATTCCGCCAGAACACAGAAGCGCGGTTCATCAAAAAGTAGGTCAACTGCTGCTGAAAAATACTCCACAAGATAAGCAAGAACGGAAAATTTTTGATATTGTTAACCAATTAAACTTGAGCATTGAATTAATAAATCATCAGTCATATCGAGATGAATTAGCTTCGCTTAATTTAATGGCTGGTAAAAGAGCGAAAGGATCAGTCGCGTATGAACCAGCATTGAGATATCTGCAAATTGGCATAGAATTGTTGGCTGAAAATAGCTGGGATAAGCAGTATGATTTCACACTGGCGTTGTATGTGGAAGCGACAGAAACAGCATATCTCAACACTAATTTTGAGGAGATGGAGAGATTGGCCGAGGTGGTACTGTGTAATGCTAAAACTTTGCTGGATACAATAAAAATATATGAAGTTAAAATCCAAGCCTATATGGCACAAAATCAGCCATTGTTGGCTTTAGAAATTGTGCTACCAGTTGTGAAATCTTTGGGAGTAAATTTTCCAGATACACTGAGTCAATCGAATATTTTGATTGGTTTACTAAAGACAAAAATATCTTTGGCAGGACATCGAATTGAAGACTTGATTGACTTACCAACAATGACTGATTCCTATAAATATGCTGCAATAAACTTATTATCTCAAGTAAGAGTAGCAGCATATTTGGCTTCTCCACCTCTATATTCTCTTATTGTTTTTAAAGAAATTAATTTATTAATTCAATATGGAAATACTTTTGACTCTGCTTTTGTCTATGCTGCTTACGGGATGATTCTTTGTGGAGTTGTGGGAGATATTGATTCTGGGTATAGATTTGGTAAACTTGGTATAAAAACTTTAGAAAAATTTCATATAAAACGTAAAGAAAATAGAGTCATGCATATAATAAATGGTTTTATTAAAAATTGGAAAGAGCATGGAAACAAAACTTTAGAACCACTGGAAGAAGCCTATAAAACAGGCATAAAAAATGGAGATTTTGAATTTTGCGGTTATTCCGCATTTATGTATTGTTTTAATGCATATTGTGTTGGGGAAAGTTTGAGAGAACTTGAACAGCAGATTTGCTCATATAGTCAGGCTATGAATCAGCTAAAACAACAAACTATATTCAATTATTTACAAATATTACACCGAGCCATCTCGCAATTAATGGATCAATCTGAGGAGAAGTTTTCTTGCCAATTCAGAGGTGAACCTTACAACGAAGAGAAAATGCTTCCACTTCATTTGGAAGCGAATGATAAAACCGCGATTTGTAATATCTATTTCCACAAAATGATTCTTTGTTATTTATTTCATAATTACCATGAAGCTGTTAAAAATGCAGAACTCGCTCAAAAGTATTTAGGGAGTGCTACAGCCTCACTCCTTGTTCCTCTATTCTATCTCTATGATTCTTTAGCACGACTCGCCGTTTTCAAGGATGTTCCTGAGTCACAACAAAAATTTATTTTAAAACAAGTTACTAATAACCAGAAGAAAATGAAAAAATGGGCAGATCATGCTCCCATGAATTATCTACACAAATTTTATCTAGTGGAGGCTGAACGCGATCGCGTGTTGGGCAAAAATAGAGAGGCTAGGGAATATTATGATCGCGCTATTGCTTTAGCACACGAATATGAATATATCAACGAAGAAGCCCTCGCTTATGAATTAGCAGCAAAGTTTTATATAGATAGAAACCAAGATCATCTTGCTCGTCACTATTTGCAAGATGCTCACTACGCCTATCAACTCTGGGGGGCTACAGCCAAAGTAAAAGATTTGGAAGCCCAATACCCACAATTTCTGAGTCAAGCTCATAAAACTGATCTTAAGACGACTTTATCCACATCAACAACGGGGCAAAATACATCCCATGTATTAGATTTACTAAGTGTACTTAAAGGAACACAAACGATTTCCGGCGAAATCATTCTACACAACTTACTTGCAAACTTGATGAAAATCGTGATTGAGAATGCAGGAGCACAAAAAGGCTTTCTGATTCTGGGTTCCCAGATAAAGCCTCTTAACGAGGAGGATAACTGGGTGATCGAAGCTACAGGAAGTGCAGATTCGGATGAAGTTACCATTCTGCAATCAATACCAATAAAATCAGTAAATACCGATGATTTACACCCCCTTTTATCAACTGCCATCATTAACTATGTCGCCCGCACTCGCGAAAATGTGGTCTTAAATGATGCTCTGCATGAAGGACAATTTACCCGCGATCGCTACATTGTCACCGCTCAATCCAAATCCATTCTCTGCATTCCTTTATTGTATAAAGCCAAACTCAGCGGCATTTTATATCTGGAAAATAATCTTACAACAGGTGTATTTACTCCAGAACGTGTCGAAGTGTTAAGAATCCTTTCTGCTCAAGCCGCTATCTCAATTGAAAATTCCCGTCTTTACGAGCAGTTAGAGGATCATAGCCGAACTCTGGAACAAAAAGTGAAACAGAGGACTCAGGAATTACAACAGAAGAATCAGGAATTAGCAAATCTCTTGCAAAAGCTTAAAGCGACTCAATCTCAAATTATCGCACAAGAGAAATTGGCTTCTTTAGGAGCTTTGACAGCAGGTATTGCCCATGAAATCAAGAATCCCTTAAACTTTGTTAACAATTTTGCTGAACTTTCTGTAGAATTAACCCAGGAACTGCTTGAAGAGATTTCAAGTCAAAAAGACCGATTAGATCCAGAATCTAGAGAATACATAGAAGAAATATTAAACGATTTGAAACAAAATGCTAAAAAAATCAATGAGCATGGCACAAGAGCAGATAATATAGTGCGTGGGATGCTCATGCACTCACGGGGGCAAACTGGCGATCGACAACTGACTGACATCAACGCCTTGCTAGCTGAGGCTATTAGTCTAACTTATCACGGAATGCGTGCCAAAAACCCTTCCTTTAACATCAACATAGAAACTGAATATGATGATAACCTTGGTAAACTCAGTGTTGTGCCGCAGAGCATGAGTCGTGCTTTTATAAATATCATTAATAATGCTTGCTATGCAGCGTGTAAAAATAAAAAGCGTTTGTATGCTGAGCCAGGGTACGAGGGTGAGGGTTTTTCGTCTATCCTTTTTGTAAGGACAAAAGATTTGGGTGAGCAAGTAGAGATACACATCCGAGATAATGGCGAAGGCATTCCTCAGAAAGTGCTAGATAAGATTTTTAATCCTTTTTTCACCACCAAGCCACCTGGTGAGGGAACTGGTTTGGGTTTATCTATTACTCATGATATTATTGTCCAGCATCAAGGAAATATCAGGGTAGAAACAGAAATGGGTAGTTATACAAAATTTATCATCACTCTACCCAAAGTTGTTCCGTAAGGAAGATGAAACATGAAAATCATGGTTGTAGACGATGAACAAGATGTTCAATTTTTATTCGAGCAAAAATTTAGAAAAGAACTTAAACAAAATCAGATTAGTTTGCATTTTATCCTCTCCGCAGAGGAAGCACTCGAAAAAATACAAACTCAGAATAAACTTATAGAATGCTTATCTGTGATTTTAGCAGATATCAATATGCCTGGGATGAGTGGCTTAGAATTACTCAAAATTCTTAAAGAAAATTTTCCGAAGCTAAAAGTTTTTGTAATTACTGCTTATGACGATGAATTTAATTATTTAATTGCTCAAAAATATGGTGCAGATGAATATATTACAAAACCAATTGAATTTGACAAACTGAAGCAAAAAATCTTTACTATATAAACAATCCCAATCAGAGAAAAAATATGGCAACAAAAATACTGGTTGTGGATGATGAACCTGACCTAGAAACACTCCTTTGTCAGGCATTTCGAAAAAAAATTCGGCAAAAGCAATTTCAATTAATTTTTGCTCAAAATGGTTTAGAAGCACTAGAAAAGCTACAAGCCGAACCGGATATAGATATCGTTTTAACTGATATCTATATGCCAGAAATGGATGGGCTGACTTTACTGACTAAACTCAATGAGTTATATCCCATCATTAAAGCAGTTATTATTTCTGCCCATGGCGATATAGAAAATATTAGAACGGCAATGAATTGGGGTGCTTTTGACTTTCTGACTAAGCCGATAAATTTTCAAGATTTAGAAATCACAACCAACAAAACTCTGCACCATGTGCAGCGAATGAAAGCAGCGCACGAACAAGAGCGTTTAGCACAGCAGGCTCAAGCAGAGTTATTAACTCGTTTACAACAAGAGGTGGCGGAACGCCTGCGAGCTGAGGAAGCATTGCGCGAAAGTGAGCAAAAATTGACTCAATTTCTGGAAGCTGTGCCAGTAGGAATATTTGTCATTGATGCCAACGGTCAACCCTACTATACCAATCAGAGGGCACAGCAGATACTTGGTAAGAGAATGGTAACTGAAATTACAGCCACTGAATTTCCGGAAATTTATCAAGCTTATGTAGCGGGGACAAATCAGTTATACCCCTTTGAGGAGCAACCCATTTTACGAGCGTTTAACGGCGAAAGTGTAACCGTCGATGATATGGTGCTTCAGCAAGCTGACAAAATGGTTCCCATAGAGGTGTCAGCAACCCCAATTTATGATGATAAGGGAAAAATGATTTATGCTATAGCCGCCTTTACTGATATTACCCAACGCAAACAGGCGGAAGCTGAACGGATTTCGTTTTCCCAAGAACTCGCACACAAAAACGCAGCTTTGCAGCAGGCAAAAGATGCATTAGCCCAGTCCAACTCTACCTTGGAAGAAAAAGTCGAGGAACGTACTCGCCAACTGTCTCAAACATTAGAAATTCTGAAAGCGACTCAAGCTGAACTGGTTTTTGAAAACGCTTTGCTCAGAAGTACAGAAGAATCCTCAACGTTTGATTATCAAGTTGGGGGTAGTTTACCAATGAATGCTCCTACTTATGTGGTGCGTTCTGCAGATCGTCTCCTGTATCAAGCACTCAAGCGCGGAGAGTTTTGTTACATTCTGAATGCACGCCAAATGGGTAAGTCAAGCCTCATGGTATGCATGATGCATCGTCTCCAGCAAGAGGGGTTTAGCTGTGCAGCGGTAGATATCACTCGCCTTGGTACTGAAAACGTCACTCCTGCTCAATGGTACAAGGGATTTGCTGTGGAGTTATGGCAAAATTTTAATTTGTTTGGAAAGGTGAATCTGAAAGCGTGGTGGAATGAACAAAAAGATTTATCGTCTATTCAGTGCTTGAGTCGGTTTATAGAGGAAATCATACTAGCTCAGGTTGAGAGTGAAAAGATATTTATCTTTGTCGATGAAATTGATACTGTTTTGGGCTTGAATTTTCCTGTTAATGACTTTTTTGCTTTGATTCGCTTCTGCTTTAATCAACGCGGTATTAATCCAGAGTATCAACGTTTAACTTTTGCTTTGTTTGGAGTCGCAACACCTTCTGATTTGATAACTGATCCTCAAAGAACACCCTTCAATATCGGTCAAGCAATTCAACTTAATGGCTTTCAAATCCATGAAGCTCAACCTTTGCTTTATGGATTGACAGATAAAGTCAGTAATCCACAAGTTGTGCTCAAAGAAGTGTTAGCCTGGACAAACGGTCAACCTTTTCTGACTCAAAAGCTTTGTAAATTCATACGCCGTTGTTCATCTCCTATTCCGACAAACGGTGAAGCGCAATGGGTTGAGAATTTAGTGCGAAATTATGTGATCAAGAATTGGGAATCTCAGGATGAGCCAGAGCATTTGAGAACCATACGCGATCGGCTTTGCCGCTGCGCAGAGCGCAATCGCATTCTCAACACCGAGCTAAAATCATCTCGCCTACTAGAACTATATCGACACATTTTGGATCAACAAGAAGTCGTCTCTGTTGATAGTCCAGAAGAAAAAGAGTTGCTATTGTCAGGTCTAGTCGTCAAGCAACAGGGTGTTTTAAAAGTGCATAACCGGATTTATCAATCAATATTTGATCATACTTGGATCAGTGAGCACCTGTGAACAAAATTCTTATAATATAGGACTCCTATTTGATTGTTGAACAGAACTCTGTACAGTTTATGTTAACCAGTTATCAGTTATCAGTTATCAGTTATCAGTTATCAGTTATCAGGTAGGAAACCGACTCGTCCACCCCTTGTTCACTGTTCACTGTTCACTGTTCACTGTTCACTGTTCCCTGTTCCCTGTTCCCTCTTTACTTTGAAAAATTTGCCTTTGCGCTTCGTACAACATTAAAGCGGCAGTAATTGCCACGTTTAAAGATTCTACCCCTGGACTCAGGGGAATTTTTACTTGTAAATCTGCTACTGCTGTCAATTCTTTTGACAAACCAGCACCTTCATTCCCTAACAAAATTAAACTGGGTTTGCGCCAGTCTACATCCCAATAAGTCAAAGTAGCACTGGGTAAGGTTGCAACAACCTGCATTCCTGCTTCCCTACTTTGCTGGACTGTCGTTTTCAAATCGGGACTCATCGCCATTGCTAGGCGAAACCACTGTCCAGCAGAAGCACGTAATACTTTTGGATTGTCTAAATCCACACTATCTTCACTCAGCCACAACCCAGAAGCCCCAGCTGCTGCTGCGGTCCGAATTATCGTACCCAAGTTGCCTGGATCTTGTACAGTTTCCAACCCTAGCACTATACCAGTAAACGGCACTTCCCCAAGGCGATCGCTTCTTTTTGCCGTCGCAACTACGCCATCTGGTTGTACTGTGGTGGCGATCGCCTTTAAAACCTCTTCACTTACAATTTCTGCTCGTTCGCAAAGATCACAAGCTTTTTGCCATAGCACAGCATGGGTGTCTTGCCATTCTGGTGTACTGCACACTGCTTCCAATGGGTAATTCGCTGCACAAGCTTCCTCTAACAAGTGCGTCCCTTCTACCAAAAACAACTGCTGCTGGTGTCTTTCTTTTGAGGAGTGCAGTTTGCGAATTTGCTTGACTAGGGAATTTTGTAAACTTGTTAACATTAAAATTCTGAGTCATGAGTGGTGAGTCAAGATAGTCTACCAACAAATAACCTTTTTTACTTGTTACTCAGCACTTCCCTCTCGTATGCGGAACCCGGGACTTGAACCCGGAAGCCTTTCGGCACTAGAACCTGAATCTAGCGCGTCTGCCAATTCCGCCAGTTCCGCAAATTTTATTGTTGATTAACAGTTTTTCATTGTCACTCAATTGTTTAGATCTGTCAAGTCCTAATTTCTGACCAAAGCTAAGGGTGTAGGGGTGTAGGGGAGCCACTGCCCTATGGCTTACGCCACGCCTTACGGCTATCGGGGATGACCTCCGGTCACGCTGCGCGCTCCGCAGTCGCCGTGAGAGCGGGAGACCCTCCTGTAGCGCTGTCTCACCGTGCGCGGGTTAAGCGCGTTGAGGAGCCACTGCGTTGCGCAGAGCAGCGCCTTGCGGGGGTTCCCCCCGTTGTGGCGACTGCGGAGGGTTCCCCCCGTTGTAGCAAGTGGCGTGCATGTGGCGTGAGCCAGAACTGAAGCGCGTTTATCCTTTGAGTGCGCTCCCAAAGGGAGCGATCGCGCCCCCTATGCCGTAGGCACAGATCTTGCGCAAAGCGCACGAACCCGACCAAAATCTATGATTTTGCTCGTCAATGATAGCGTGGTGGGTTCAAGCCCCCACTAATCACTCCCTTACACCCCTATTCCCTTACACACGCCACATGCCTCAAGTCGGGAGACCCGCCCACGGCAGTGGCTCCCTTACACCCCTAGTTTTTGACATCAGCGGTTTCTTGATTTTTAGGTAATTTTTGTTACTATTATCTAGTTTTCGGAAAAGATTGTATGATAGGTTGTTGATTCATTATCTGCTGTCAAAAAACCATAAATGAAATTTATCAATTTCCGTTGAAAGATGTAGACAATCAAAAACTATCGTGTAGAATCGAAACCAACTTCAAACTTATAAAATCAACAGTTTTTTTGGAGGGTAAGTTTATTATTCCTTCTGGCGGCTTACCAGATGCCAAATCTTCCCCGACAGCAGACTCCTCAGTCCTGCAAATATGGGGTGGGCATCCTTTGCAAGGTCATGTAAAAATTAGCGGAGCCAAAAATTCAGCACTGGTGATCATGGCTGGAGCGTTGCTCTGTTCAGGCGAATGTCGGCTTCGTAACGTGCCGTTATTGGCAGACGTGACACGGATAGGTGAGGTTTTATCAGCTTTAGGCGTTGGCTTGAAGCAAACAGGAGACATTTTAGAAGTTGATGCCAGAGAAATCAAAACATCAAAGGCTCCTTATGAACTGGTCACACAGTTGAGAGCAAGTTTCTTTGCTATTGGTCCGATGCTAGCACGACTGGGAGTCGCGCAAATGCCTTTACCGGGGGGCTGTGCTATTGGCACAAGACCTGTGGATCTGCATGTTCGAGGACTGCAAGCAATGGGAGCGGAAGTACAGATTGAGCATGGCATTTGTAATGCCTATGTTCCTGGTACTAGTCGCCGATTGAAGGGAGCAAAGATATATTTGGATATTGCCAGCGTGGGAGCAACAGAAACTCTGATGATGGCGGCGACTCTTGCAGAGGGCGAAACCATTATCGAAAATGCTGCACGCGAGCCAGAGGTCGTTGATTTGGCAAACTTCTGTATTGCAATGGGAGCAAAGATACACGGAGCAGGAACCAGTAAAATTACGATTGTTGGTGTTCCACAGTTGCATTCAACTGAATATACGATTATTCCTGATCGCATTGAAGCAGGAACGTTTTTGGTTGCCGCAGCAATCACTCGTTCAGAGCTTACCCTCTCGCCTGTGATACCAGAACATTTGACACCGATCATTACCAAGCTGCAAGATATTGGAGTGCGCATCATTGAGGAAGGACCTAACTGCCTACGTACTCTGAGCGCAGAAACGCTGAGGGCAACTGATATTGAAACTTTGCCCCATCCAGGTTTTCCTACAGATATGCAAGCGCCATTTATGGCTTTGCTGGCACTGGCAGAAGGTGACAGCCTGATTAATGAATCTGTGTTTGAGAATCGTTTGCGCCACGCCTCAGAGTTAAATCGCTTAGGGGCGGATATTCGTATTAAAGGCAACGTTGCCTTTGTTCGAGGAGTGTCGATGTTATCAGGTGCACCCGTACTAGGAACAGATTTGCGAGCATCAGCAGCGTTAGTTTTGGCGGGACTCGCGGCAGAAGGAAAAACCATAGTTCAGGGACTACAACACTTAGATCGGGGCTACGATAGACTTGATGCAAAGTTGCAGCAATTAGGAGCAAGAATCGAGCGGGTGCCAGTAGCAAACGTAAATGCGGAAGTTGCTTGTACCCCCATTGAGCCTCAAGCGCGAATCTCTATTTAGATACAAAAAACCACAAAAGCGACAGGACAAGGAAGAAATTCTTCCTTGTTCCTTTTGCTATGGCTATACTGTTTGTGTGGGGCTATTCAAAAGACCAGTCCTACATTTATTTAATTCCCTTATTTGCCCAGCAAGATTCCGCCATGTTAACGCCAAAGACTCAACTGATTGGTCTCAAAGCAGATTCATTTCGTCATCCGCTAGATCTAGACGCAACCAAAGCACTGAAGCAGATACCTGGTTTGGATATGATGGTGCGGAATCTTTTGGGTCCATTGGCTGAGCAGATTTTTTATGTAGAAAATATCGCTTCTAGTGTTCTAGTCGGCGAAAAACAACTGCCCCATCTTCATAAGTCGCTGTTAGAAGCCTGCAAGATACTGGATATTGAACCTCCCCAGCTTTATATTAGGCAGCATCCAGCACCAAATGCATACACTTTTGCGATGCGGGGAAAACAGCCTTTTGTTGTGCTGCACACCTCGCTGATCGATATGCTCGAACAAGAAGAAATCCAGGCTGTGATTGCTCATGAATTGGGACACCTTAAGTGTGACCACAGTGTTTACCTAACTCCAGTTAATATATTGATATTAGCTGCGACAGTGGTGCCTAATGTTGGAGCATTTCTTGCTCAAGCAATACAGGCGCAACTTTTGGAATGGGTACGCTGTGCTGAGTTTACGTGCGATCGCGCAGCATTGCTGGCAACCCAAAACCCGAAAGTTGTCATGTCGGTGTTGATGAAACTTGCTGGTGGTTCGCCCACCATCGCACCACAACTTAACCTTGATGCTTTTATTGCCCAAGCTCGTGCTTATGATGATATTAGTAAGACCGAGATAGGTGAGATGGTCAAAGCTGCCCGCACAGCTCAGTTAACTCACCCAGTGCCCGTTTTGCGTGCCAGAGAAATTGACCGTTGGGCAAGTAGCAAAGATTATCAAAAGTTGTTGCAAAATCAAAAAATAGAGTATAATAGTGAAGTTGCACCCAAGGGCGGGTGGCGAAACTGGTAGACGCACCACACTCAAAATGTGGCGACCTTGCGGTCATAGGAGTTCGATTCTCCTCCTGCCCACTTTAAATCAGTGAACAGTGAACAGTGAACGGTGAACAGTGAACAGTTATCAAGGAATTGATGACTGATAACTGATAACTGATGAACAACCGAGTAGAAGCTACCTTCTTAAACTGCGAGGGTCTAAAGCATCTCTTAGCCCATCACCCAGCAAGTTAAAAGCCAACACTGTAAGAATAATCAACACAGCTGAAGGCCAGATTAGCCAAGGTTGCAGTACTAAAATTGAGGCGTTAGTTGCAAGAGATAACATATTACCCCATGAGGGGTCTGGTTGTTGAATTCCTAACCCGATCAGACTGAGTACTGCTTCTGCCCCAATAAAGCTAGGAACAGAAAGTGTGGCTGAAATAATGATATAAGTGGCGGTTTGCGGCAATACGTGACGCACGATAATGTAAAGTGGATTGCCACCCATTGCTTTTGCTGCTTGAACGTATTCTCTCTCTTTAATAGAGAGAACTTGTCCGCGAATAACTCGTGCTAATCCAGCCCAGCTAATAAACGAAGTAATCACGACAATCAGCAAAAAGCGTTCGGTACTCGATAACCCCGGCGGTAGTACCGCACCCAAGGTTACCAAAAGATAAATACTAGGGAAAGTCATTAGCACTTCGCTCAACCGCATAATGACACTGTCAAGCCAGCCACCGAAATAGCCAGAAATTCCCCCAATCAACATCCCTAAGGGAAAGGTTAGGGCAACCCCAATAATACCGATAAACAGACTTATACGACCACCATACAGCAGGCGACTGAGTTGATCTCGACCTTGGTCATCTGTACCTAAAACGTTAAACTTTGCCTCACCGACAGCACCAAACAAATGTATATTTAACGGGATACCACCAAATATTTCTGTCTCCTCCCACTTTGGGGGTAAAGGTAAATTCAACTGCAGTAGACGATACTCAGGTCCAGTGACAAATAGTCTCAGGGGACAAGGCTTTTTATAGTTTACGATGATTTGGCGATCGCCCGTTTCTAAATTTGTGTCTCCCTGAGTTGTTGGATAAATGTGAGGCCCAATAAACTGCCCTGATTGTTTAGAAACCCAGTAAACACGCGTTGGTGGTAGTAGAGAACCATTTGGTTGTGAGGTGTAAGCGTTGTAAGGGGCGACAAAATCAGCCAAAATGACTGCTATATAAAAAACCAACAGTAAAGTTGCCCCAAACCTTGCTAAAGGATTTTTGTTTAGTCGATGCCACCAATTCATAGCAATTACCAGTTATGACTCATAAATGATGAATTATAAATTATCAATCATCAATTGTGAAAGCTTTTTCGTTGTGAAAATTTATAATTATCAATTTTTAAGCAGGGAGTTTTTCAATCAGGTACAAAGGCTCTTCTTGAAGTTTTTCATGTTCTATAACAAATACATTTGAGTAGAGATTAGCAATAATTTGCTTTCCTTGCTGTGTGAGCGAGAGGTAGCGCAATGCATCCTTGATATAAGGATATACGACGTTCCAGTAGAACTTGGCATAGTTCTTGCGTAAATCAGCAGGATTTTGATAACCCAACACCTTATTCATTCCAATCTCTTCAAACTCATAAAATAAAGAGGTAATCTTTTTTAAATAACGTGGATCGCTCAGTTGTCCAATCAAATCTGCAGCACGCACTAAACCTGCAAAATCATTTGTATCTTGGTGGTCATCTACAGCTGGTACTGGAAACCGAGTCAATTCAATATTGTTCTTTATGACTTCTGAATCTATCAATTTGTGACCGCCAAAACGCTCATCAATAAAAAGCTTTCCCCGATCAACATGATAAGGTGTCAGACTCGCATCAGAAGCTCCAGAACGAAGAAAAATCATTTTCCCATCTTTACCTGTTGCGTACAAACCTTCATCCTCTCGGTCTTGTCGGCAAACTCCTTTAACATAACCAATATCATGACAGACCAAGGATATAATAAAATGCAACCAGTCTTCATTAGAAACACCTCCTTCACGGATATGTTTGCCACGCAAAATTTCTTGTCCAACCAAAGTAACTAGGATAGAATGTTCTACGTTATGATAAAGGGCGTCACTGTTGGCAATATTTTCCAACGCCATATTACCTGCCCAGCCTATAATATCTTGATAATCATTTTTCAGGCAGCCGTAGGTGCGACGGTAGCCTTCACGAATTTGAGCGACAAACGCATCAATCAAGATTTCAGTGGCATTAAACATATTGGTGACTCTGTTATATACCAAATTATGTATTATTGGTTTATCTCAAATTTAGATAATTTGATGACCGTCGGAGTACTCAAAAAAAGGCAAATAACTCTTTATAACTGTTTATAGTTTAAGCATATCTGCTAGCAGTGCGTGTATGGGGGTTATAGCAAATCTTTACGAATTGACCAAAACATCAATCATGCCTTCGTAGTTATACATAGCCCTAAACGAGTACGGAAGTGGTGATACAGGTTTATCTTGATCACTTTTACCCCTACTTGACAAAATCATGACGATAATCATCCGTAACTTTGAGGAATATGTAGAAATCACGGCAGAGATAATACCTTATAGTTAATATACATTAATTAATTTAAAATTTTTTTAAGCACAACTGCCTAATGGCGCTTGGAAAATTGGAGAGACAACTGTGGAAATGGAAAGTTTTTCATAACTAAAAGTGGAAGAACCAGTGGTATTTGAAGATGCAAACTGATAAAAAAGAGGAGTGTATCTAAAGTCACCTTGATGAATGATACCACTGTTAGTAAATACAGGTTTGGGAGGTATTATTCCCTTTGGGGGAATGCGTCTGTTAAGTCAAAGTGTATCTTTAAAAACAATAGTTGCTGAGAATAAATCAGTAAAAAAAGTTGTACCGACAATGTCAAGTGATGGCTGTGGTGAATGATTCGGTACTGCAAGACCAAATTCGGCAAGCAAAAGCGGATAAAGCAGCATCCGTCCGCAGATAATTCGGTAACTCAAAAGTGTTTGCTAAATCTCCTTGGCGATCACCCACATAAAACAATCCCAAACCAAACCCTCATTGGTCGGAATACCTGGTAAGATTAACACTATACAACGGCACTAACCCTGACTTGCGGGTGTAGTTCAGTGGTAGAACGTCAGCTTCCCAAGCTGAATGTCGTGGGTTCGAGTCCCATCACCCGCTTCAAAAAATCCTCAAATCGTTTGCTTTTCAAGGGTTTTTGGCGTTTTGCTAACCCCTTTGTCTCATTGATTATCAAGTCGCACCCAGAAAGACCTCACCATAATCTTTAATTTAGTCAGACCAGTGCGCATGAGGCGGGTTTCCCTCCAAGTGAAATAGAAGTTGGAGAAGAGTTAGTGTGCTTACTAAACCCCTACTTTGCTAAAGGATGAGTCGCTTTTTAATTTTTAGCAACTATCCCTCTTCTGTCACTTTCCGGGTATTCTGAATAAAAGAATCATGGATAGAAAACTCTGGAAGGTAAGCAGAGCAATGGATGTAGAATTACAAATCCGGAAACATTTGTCGAGAGATGCCCACC
>JAESFI010000131.1_pt1 | contig 59244 bp, 54 predicted proteins | sample 9269361 | NCBI WGS metagenome assembly JAESFI01 (sample SAMN14504119, study PRJNA617095) | algae metagenome | isolation source: Brasilonema angustatum HA4187-MV1 and co-occurring heterotrophs from moss... | place: USA: Manoa Valley, Honolulu, Hawaii | collected 2009-07-20
CTGGGGATTTATTTTTTGATACGAAACAAGTGAGAATTTGGCGGTTTTTGTCCGGAACACCCTAGTTATTCATAGAACATAGAATTGGTAGATGCACCCTGATAACTCACTTCCCTAGTTGGCTACTCGCTACTGGGGATTTATTTTTTGATACGAAACAAGTGAGCATTTGGCGGTTTGCACCTAACGTTCAATCGCTGACTGGTAATATTTGGTATTCTTCTATAATATGTTATTCCACAAGCCAGTGTTAAGATCTCAAGAATTTTGATATTTTGCCACCGCTAATCCTTGGGGCAAGTGCGGGGGGATTCCAAAAATCACTATTCAAATCGAGCACCGCCAAACGGAGTACCGTTATAGTGGGAGGCTTCTTATGGAGTTAGGTAAATCTATGAATTTAGCTGTCATCAAGTTTTCTTCCGAAGACTGCGGTCTCTGCCACAAGATGTCTTTCTATGACAAAAAGGTGACAGAAGAATTGGGTTTGCAATTTATTGACGTGAAAATGCAGGATACAGCGACTTATCGGAAGTATCGTCAGATTCTGTTGAGTCAATACCCTGATAAGTCACAGATGGGATGGCCCACCTACATTATTTGTGATTCGCCAGAAGGAGAATTTGAAATTTTGGGCGAGGTCAAAGGTGGTCATCCCAAAGGCGAATTTAGAAGTCGCTTGCAAGAAGTTCTCAATTCACCAGCGTCTAAGGAGAGTTAATCACCTCAAAAGATTTTACTTCTAGCACTGGGCCAATCATAGCAGCAGTCATAACATCTTCACGTACCTGTCCAGTGACTTTTGCTTTTTGTCCTTGTTTGAGTAAATTTTTGTCTCCTCCTCTAAGGATTTCGTATGTATCACCCTTATCAGTAACTAGCGCCCAAGCGCCAGTACCAATGTCACGGCGTTCAACGGTACCTGTAACTGTGATGCTCATATCCGTAAAACTGCTCCTAATTGCTGAGGGGATGAGACACAGAGGGAGAGAGGGAGGAAAACTTCCCTACTTCCCTCCTATTTCTGTTTAAGCTGGTTGTTCTTCGTTTTTGACAGCTAAACGAGCTAAACCGAAACATAACACAGCATTAACGATGAGGAATATACGGGCTAAGATACCACTGCCCAATCCCAAAACTGCAGGATCTAAAACTGCACTTACCGCTAAACACGCTGCTACACCTAGTGATGAACCAATGGCAAACCACTTCCATTTAGGATTTCCTAGCAAGAGCGCCATTAAGCCTAAGGGAATTAGTACGCTGGCAAACAGTGGGTTAAAAGCATCTGTTCCTTGAAGGGTATTGCCTAATTCTGGAATAGAACTGCCCAACACACGGAAAGGCCATTGGGGAAGGTCAAAAATATAGATTCCCTTGAGAAAGAATAATCCTGAACTACCAGTGATCAATCCCCAGGATAAATTCCAGCCCCAGCGGAACGGGAAGTAAACCCGTAAAAACCAAGCCAGGACATAAGAACCGACGACCATCAAAATCTTGGGTAACAACGCTATAGCACCGCCATCAATCCAAAAACCAGGGTTGAGATAGCCGCTATCCCGTAGCCAACGGAAGAAGTCTTGGAAAGAAATTTGCCCTTGAGTGGCTAATTGCACTGCTGCTTCTGCGTTGAGTTGTCCAGCGCCATAGTAGTTCAAACTGTCATCTTGAACACTTCGTGCTGACTGCTTGAGGACTTCGAGAATTTGGTCTGGTTCTTTGACGCCAGAGGCTTTTACTAATGCAGCAACACCAGCAACGTGGGGTGCTGCCATGCTTGTCCCCTGGAAACCCATAAACACTGCTGTGCCTTTGTTATCAGGGTCGATGGTTTCTTGCAAAATCTTGCCTGCATCACTACCACCAGGGGCGGAGATATCTACTCCAGCACCAAAGTTTGAATAGGGTGCGCGATCGCCATCCGGACCAAATGCCGAAACACCGATAACATGGGGATAACGCGCTGGGTAAGAAGCAGAGTTCTGATTTTCATTACCAGCAGCAGCAATGATGATCACTCCTTTTCTATGGGCATAGTCAATAGCATCTTTCATCAGGTGACTGTCACCGCCACCGCCTAAGCTCATATTTATCACATCTGCACCATTATCAGCAGCAAACTTAATCGCTGCTGCGATATCAGCAACAGTACCACCGCCATACTCATTCAGAACCTTGAGAGGCATCAGCTTGGCTTCGTAGGCAATTCCAGCTACGCCATAGCTGTTGTTGGTCGATTGGGCGATCGTACCAGCAACGTGAGTGCCATGTCCATGATCGTCCTTGGCTTCTACTCTGTCGCTAACAAAGTCATAGCCAGGGACAAATTCTGTCTCTATAAGATCACGCACGCGAGTGACGCCGCTATCAATCACTGCAACCGTAATGTCTTTGCCTTTGGTTTGAGTCCACGCGCCTTCAACATGAATATTATGGAGATTCCACTGCTTGCTGTAATAGGGATCGTTGGGACCTTTCAATGTCGGTTTTGCTTCGTCAGCCTCTTGCGAGGGTTCTAATAATTCTCCCAGCCAAGTTGCTTGACCTGGTTTGGGAATTTTGTAGATATAATTTGGTTCAATAAAATCCATGACTCGGGCAAGTGGCGACTTTTTCAATTCTTTGAGTCGCAGCTTATCGCCCTTGATGATATAAACATTGTCCTTGGCCGAATATTGATTATCTAGTTCGGGAGTGACGTTGTACTGTTGAGCAATAGCTTGCAGATCCTGCTGCAATACCTCTTTGGGAATATCTTCCCGAAAATTTAGGACTATTGTCTCAAACTCGCCTTTGGCTGCGAGTCCCTGAAAATTCATAAAATTAAACAAGGCAACGCTCAGCCCGATGACAAATAAGCAAAATAATATTAACTTTCTCATTTCAAACCATTACCGCTTTTTGCCAGTTTGCTCACTACCATAACTCATACAAGCCCTTTGGTGGTGCATCTGGCACTAAACTTAGGATTTTTATACAAACTGGAGGACAATTTTTAAAAGATGGAACGTGGTCTTTTATGGTTACCGCTGTTATTCGCATTTTTTTGGTTGGCTTGGCAAGGTTCACAGGAATATCAAAAGATAGAAGCATACCGCACTTGGGCAGAACAATTTGAACAAGCTAAGTATGATATTTATGCAGTTTTGGGTCACAAAGGCAACAATATAACTTGGGGCAAACCAACGCCAAAAGGACCAATCAAGTTAGAATCATTTTCTTTGCTTGATGTGCAAAGCATCACCCTTTTGGTAGACTCAAAACAAGTAGAAGTAGAAAAACCACCCGAAAAAGGTCGTACTATTGAGTTGGAATTTTTATTTTCCGAACCAGACAAAACAGTACGTGTTCCTTTTACAGAGATTCCCTTAGCCGCAGAATGGGGCAAATATTTGCAAAGTCAATTGCAAAGCCTTAAAAGTTAAAAGTCTAAACTTAAAAACCAAGAACAACCACCATTAACACCAGATGGGGAAGTGAGGGAAGTTTCCTTCCCTCCCTCTTTTTCTCCCTCTCTCCCTCCCCTAACCTATGAACTCCGAAACAACATCCAAGGTGCCCGTTGCTTTAACTATCGCCGGATCTGATAGCGGTGGTGGTGCGGGTATTCAAGCAGATTTACGCACTTTTGCCTTTCACTGCGTTCACGGAACAAGCGCTATCACCTGCGTGACAGCACAAAATACTTTGGGCGTCATGCGGGTTGATCCTATACCACCAGAGGCTGTTGTGGCACAAATTCGCGCCGTGTATGAAGATATAGGCGTCCAAGCGGTGAAAACGGGAATGCTATTTAACAAGGAAATCATTACCGCTGTTGCTGAACAGGTGGAGGCTTTACAAATTCAAAACTTAGTCGTCGATCCAGTGATGGTTTCTCGCACAGGGGCACAATTACTAGATAATGATGCTGTGAACACTCTGCGTCATTTGCTCATTCCTAAGGCTGCTATTGTGACACCAAATCGCTATGAAGCCCAGATTTTAAGCAGTTTACCAATTAATTCACTAGATGATATGAGAGCAGCGGCTCAAATCATTCACAGGAATGTACGGGCAAAGGTTGTTTTAGTCAAGGGTGGAGGTATGCAAGGAAATTCACGTGGTGTTGATATTTGGTTCGACGGACACAAGATGGAAACTTTGACAACAAAACACGTAGAAACAAAAAATTCTCACGGTACTGGTTGTACTCTGTCTGCGGCGATCGCCGCCCATCTTGCACTTGGAAGCGACTTGATAACAGCAGTACGACAAGCAAAGGAGTATGTCACTTCAGCCCTTTCTTACGCTTTAGATATTGGCAAAGGACAAGGTCCTGTGGGACACTTCTTCCCACTGTTGAATAAGTAAGGGAGTCACAAAGTAAGGAATGACAGAAGTTGCAAAATCGTTTAAACTTCTTTTTTACCAACATTCCTTTTTAAGCTCATACTTTACAAATTTATATCCTATTTTTGATAAACTTGTATCTTTCTCCTCTTAAATTGTAAATTCATCATTTTTAGCTTCAAGAATATCTTTCTATTATTCTTGGGCATACTTTCACCAGACTAATTGTCTCTGGTAGCAAATTCGCTTAACTGACTGACATTAAATTTTGATTGAAATTTACCAATGCGAACAATCTCAAATTCAGTTCACAGCAATACACCAACAGGAAATACACAAGTCTATTCTCCCTCTGTACCGCTTTCTGTCTATCGGGACTTGGCAACAGAATTGCAAACTGTCCAAGGAAAGTTAGACACTCTCAATGCTCAAAATCAACAAGTCGTAAAAGAAAATCAATTACTTAGGCAAGAAATTACCAAAGCTGTTGAGTCTGTTTCGCGCTTGCAAAAGCTGGTTGATTCACAAGCCAAGATTAATTTTTCTCAAGCTTCCCAAGCATCTTCTGATTCTAGAACCCAAAAAAAACCACCTATTACTGAAGTAGGTTCTAAAGAGCAAGTTTCCCATCCGCGTGCTTTTTATGCAGAAAATTTCCAGACACCTGTTTTTTCCCAAAAAATAGAAATTCCAAGTTCCATTCCAGAACCAGTCTTTATAGAGGAACAGCAAGTTAGCTATGATTCTTACAGAGAATCAGAGCCTTTACGAATTAAGGGCTGGTGGTTAATAATAGGTATCTTGTTCATTATTGCTCTTGGTTTTAGTGCTGGGTATTTGGTAGTACGCCCTTTACTTCAAAGTCATAGTCGTTAAGTCAAATCATTCTTAAACTAAAAGTGTGACACATCACACTTCATCTTTGTTTAAAAGTTAAATAAGCTACGAAAAAATGATAAATTGAACGTAGAAACCTCATAGAATAACTGAAAAGATGATTAAGGTAGATAATGCTTATACCAAATCCGCTTTTATAGTCTCCTTTGTCCCCTAAAACAGGTGGAACGAAACGAGACTTGTCCAAAAGTCGTGCAGACTAATGGAAAAAAGAAAGTATCCGGATTTAGTATTACTAGTTTTACTTTTCTTTGATAAGTAAATCATTTACTGTTAAGTCATCTGGCAAGTGATTCAATATTTATTTGAGGTGACGTTGCTAAGCTAATGAGCATGCTGATTGCAGTTTTTTGTTAAGACTATCTACGGTTAACAGTAACTTTTGACTTTTGAATCTTAACAAATCTCACAAGTTAAATCTGCAATCTGTAACAGCAAACGCAAAAATGTTAGACACTGGATCTGCTTTGATAGATAAACGTAGAAGTCGGGAGAAAAGAAATGAGAAAAGTAGAAGCTATTATTCGTCCCTTTAAGCTTGATGAGGTAAAAATTGCCCTCGTTAATGCTGGTATCGTTGGTATGACTGTGTCAGAGGTACGGGGTTTTGGACGTCAAAAAGGTCAAACAGAACGCTATCGCGGTTCTGAGTACACAGTTGAATTTTTGCAAAAACTAAAAGTGGAAATAGTTGTTGAAGACAACCAAGTTGATATGGTTGTTGATAAAATTATCGCAGCTGCTCGCACAGGTGAAATCGGTGATGGCAAAATTTTCATCTCGCCAGTTGAACAAGTTGTGCGAATTCGTACCGGGGAAAAGAATACAGAAGCTGTTTAGCCACAAAAAGTTAGTCGTTAGTCGTTAGTCGTTCATATTTAGATAGAAGTTGAACTAACAACTAACAACTAACAACTAACAATCAGTGTTATTTAAATGAGGCAACTTTTGAAGTAAAGATGCAAAAGCTTTGCCTCTATGGCTAACTGAACGCTTTAACTCTGGCGTCATCTCAGCAAATGTCAATTGCTTTTGTTGAACGTAAAAAATTGGATCATAGCCGAAACCGCTATTTCCACGAGGCGTGTAGAGGATTTCACCAGGACAAACCCCTTCTGATTGTAAAGCGATTGTACCATCTGGACGAGCGATCGCCACGACACAAACAAATTGGGCTTGCCGATTTGGTGTGTCGCCTAATTCCCGCAACACTCTGGCAATTCGCTCTTCATCAGTTTTGCCATAACGTGCAGAATACACTCCTGGTGCACCATCAAGGGCATCCACTTGTAAGCCAGAATCATCAGCGATCGCCCAGTTTCCTGTTGCAAGTGCTACTTGGGATGCTTTTAAGCAGGCATTAGCACTAAAGGTATCTCCTGTTTCCTCGATTTCCAATTCTTCAGGCTTGAGAGTTAAGTCCCAACCAGAATCAGTTAGGTAAGCTTGCATTTCTTTCAACTTACCTGGATTTCCTGTCGCTACTACGAGTAATGTCATAAGTCAGTTAACAGTTAACAGTTAACAGTTAACAGTGATCACTGACTTATGACAACTGATAACCCTTCGGGTATGCGCAAAGCGCACGCCCAGAGGGCTAAAGCGAAGCATCTCCAGAGGAGATACGCCAGATGACTGTTGTCGGGAAACCTGCCCACAGCACTGCTTCCTCAGTTTGAGTTAAGGTTTCAATCCCCAACTCAAACTGTCTTTAATTTTGAATTTTGAGAGAAGTTGGAGCGGAGGAAACCTCCGCTCCAATCTTCGGTGATTTTGAATTTTGAATTGTTAATTCTCTGCCCAGTCTTTTGCCCAAGCTAGAGTTTGATGTACTTGTTGAAGTGTGGGTGCTTCGCAGTACAACCGTAAAACGGGTTCGGTACCGCTAAAACGAATCATTAACCAACTGTTGTCCGCTAGGCGGAATTTGTAGCCATCAATTGTCTGGCAATCAATGACTGGTTTTCCTGCGATTTCTGTTAAAGGTTGGGTTTGCAATTGTTGTAAAAGACGCGATCGCACTTCCATGCTGGCGAGGGGTAAATCGATGCGATCATAGGCGGAGGTGAAATCTGTTTGTTGTTGTAAATGGCGATAGTAATCACCTAAATCTAGCCCAGATTCCACGATCGCTTCTAGCACGTACAATGCTGATAAAAGTGCATCGCGTTCAGGTATATGGCTTCCGTACCCAATTCCTCCCGATTCTTCGCCACCCAACAAAACTTGTGCTTCTAACATTCTGTCAGCAATGTATTTATAACCGACGGCTGTTTCAAACACTGACAAGTTGTGGAGTGCTGCTACGCGAGGAATCAAGTCAGAACCACTCACAGTTTTGACTATTTCGCCTTTGAAATTGCGGCGTAGGGTTAAGTGGTCGATTAATATTGGGATTAAGATTTGTGAACTTAGGAAATTGCTGTCTCCATCAACAGCGGCAATGCGATCGCTGTCCCCGTCAAACACCAACCCTACCGCTAAACCTCCTTGATTCGTTTTTTGGTGATTTTGCATCACCTCAAATAGATGCGAAAGGTATTTGGGTAGTGGTTCTGGTGCGCCGCCACCAAACAGGGGATCACGATTGCTGTTAATTTCTTTGATCTCATTGCCAAGTAGCATTGCCAATCCACCAGCAGCCGCGCCATGCATCACATCGGCAAATACTGTGAGTTTACCTGCGGCTATCGCATCGCGGATTTTTGCAATGTTAACTTTACCTTCGAGTGCTTGACAATAACTGCCCCAGGGGTTGAATTTCTCTATTTTGCCTGGAGTTGATGCGGGTGGTAGTTCGTCTGATAAAAGTGCTTCTATCTGCTTGGTAACTTCTGGCGGTGCAGAACCACCAAAAGCACTTTTGACTTTTAATCCCAAATATTTGCCTGGATTATGACTCGCGGTAATTACGAGTGCACCCAAGGCATTTTGTTCCTTCGCCGCCCAACTAAAAGCTGGAGTTGGGGCATAAGTATCCGTGAGTAGTACATCAAATCCAGCAGCACAGACAACATCCGCGACTTTATGAGCAAAATCTTCTGCCATAAACCGTCGATCGTGTCCGACAATAATTGTACGGCTGCCTGTTGTTTTTCCGTATGTATCAAGTAAAACTTTTGCGGCAAGTGGCGCAACTAAGGCTACACGCTCAAAGGTGAACTCATCGGCAATGACGCCCCGCCAGCCGTCTGTACCAAATTTGACTACGTTAGCTACTACTGACATTGAGGTATCCCTACTTTCTAACAGTGGATTCTAGCATTCACACAGGGCACCCGGTAACAAGACTTTTAGTATAAAAAGTGTAATAGTAATTATGATACTATTGATGACACACAAATAACTAAATGTGTTCCTAACTCATTGAAAGTTTGCAAACTTATCTGTTGCCGAAATCAAAGCGCTAAGAATTCCTGGTTCACTCATTGAATGTCCAGCATCAGGGACAACAACAAATTCAGCTTCTTCCCAAGCACGATGTAATTCCCAAGCGGATATCATCGGACAAACAACATCGTAACGTCCTTGAACAATCACTGTAGGAATATGGCGGATGCGCTCAACATTTGAAAGTAATTGATTCTCTGATTCAAAAAATCCTTTATTAATAAAATAATGACACTCAATTCGTGCAAAGGCTTCTGCAAACTCATTTGTGCCAAACTTTTGCATCAGTTCTGTATCTAGAAACAATCGACTTGTACTAGCTTCCCAAATTGACCAAGCACGGGCTGCTTCCAACCGAGTTTGTGCATCTGAACTGGTTAAGCGTTTGTAATAAGCTGTTAGCAGATCATTACGTTCTGTACGCTCAATTGGTTTGAGATATTCTTCCCAAGCATCAGGAAAAATATAACTAGCTCCCTCTTGATAAAACCATTGCAATTCTTTGTGCCTTAACATAAAGATGCCACGTAAAATGAGTCCCGTGCATCGAGAGGGATGAGTTTGACTGTAAGCTAATGCTAGAGTGCTTCCCCAACTTCCACCGAAGACAACCCACTTTTCTATACCCAAATGCGATCGCAGCTTTTCAATATCACTAACCAAATCCCAAGTGGTGTTTTCCCGTAGTTCTGCATGAGGCGTACTTTGACCACAACCACGTTGGTCAAACATTACAAGACGCCATTTTTCTGGATTGAAATATTGTCGATAAAAGGGCGGACATCCACCTCCTGGTCCTCCATGTAGCAAAACAATTGGCTTGCCATGTGGGTTGCCTGACTCTTCAAAATGAATAGTGTGCAGGTCAGAAACCTTTAACTTGCCTTGTTTGTAAGGTTCGATGGGTGGATAAAGTTTTTGAATTCTTTGCATTTGACCGCCTAAATTATGGGACTAGTATATTAAATTACTTTAATTTTGGATAATTTTCATACTAGATCTCATGATCTATGCTGAACAGAGGGAGTAAGCAAGGATTTTATGAAAAAACTTTTCTCACAGACGGCTGTTGCCATTGTTGCTTTGGTTTTGTGCTTCACAACAGTACTAGGCTTGCCGACTAAGGCTGAGGCTAGCGTCAATACTAGTCCACGGGGAGTAGTGATTAAAGACATTTTCTATAAAGGGGTCGTAAAACAGACGGAGTCAGATGAGTATGTTGAAATTACCAATCAGGGACTAGCAAAAGTAGATCTATCAGGGTGGCGACTCAATAGTGACGATGGTCGGCAAAACTTTTATTTTCCCAAAGGGACGCTGTTGACACCAGGAAAAAGTTTGCGAGTTTATACCAATGAGATACACCCAGAAAGCGGGAGTTTGAGTTTTGGCATTAAGCGAGCACTTTGGAACAATAAAGGGAATGTGGGGCTACTGTATGATGGACAAGGCAATCTGGTGGATAGCTTCAGCTATGGTAATAAAAAAACCGATAAAGCAACTGCCGTCTCAAAGCAGCCACAAACACCACAAACTAGCCCTGCTAAGTGGTTAACACAAAACAATAAAAATTCATAAATATAAAACCTCCTTAAGAGAATTCTCATTAAGGAGGTTTTATACCAGTCAAACACATTCACAGCCTGAAATGTCCTTAGAAATCATCCAGAAACTGGCTAATACGGCTGATAACTGGATCAACTTCTTGAGAAGGAGTGGCAGCAGCATGATTAGGAATAGAAGTATGATTGATTACTTCTATGGCTGAGACCTGTTGAGGGGTTGGAGGGGAAGTGGTTGAAACATTGTTCAGCATAATAGCCAATTGAGCCACTTGTTGACTCAGTTGTATTAGCTGCTGTTCCAGCATTTCCAACCGATTAGCTTCCTTGGCAAAAAAACGTTCCTCAACGTTAGCTATCTGACTTTGCAGTGCAGCAATTTTTTGTTCCAGAATTTTTTGTTCCACCCCTTGTGTTACTGTTGCTGCTGCTGGTTTCGGGGCTGGTCGTACAGATTCCGGTACGCATAAAGATTGCCATAAGGCTTCTTTACAGAGGTCGCTGAAAGTTTTTTGGGGATCTTTCTCCAAATGACTTTCCACAAGAGCTAACAAGCTTTCGTCAGCCACCCCTGGCTCAAACGTAACGGATTTCACTACTTTTTTTGACCATTGGAACATCAGTGTTAAGTTCTAGCGCGAGCGTTGGATAACTGTGCCTCTCCATAAATATATTGCCCTAAAGCGTTTGCTTGCCGAGACGGCGAAGCTAAGTGGGCATTAATTTTTGCTTCTTTGAGCAAGCGTTGAACATCTTCCCAGAAGAATTCTCCACCTCCTCCGGTGAGAATCACATCGGTAACGCGCTCTGGTAGCCATGCTAGCACGCGGTTACAGATTTCGCGAGAAAACATTTCTATCAAATTGGGAAGAAAGTCATCTAGATTGGTAGGCTTGCTTGCACCTCTAGGACGGTAGAAGCGATCGCCTTTGATTCGGTTGACTGCAGCAATCAAAGATAGAGACTGGCTATCTGCGCCCTCAATTTCAGCAGCAACCAGTTCATAAAACTTGCTCATACCGAAGTCTTCACTCTTTGACGCACCTCGGGCAAAGCGGAAATTATCAATCATCAAACAATCGGTGGTTTGATGTCCAATATCAACAATTGCTACAGAGACTTTGGTAAAGTCGGGCATTGCTGTACCTCTCTTTGGTTGAGCCTCACACCATAGTAAGCTGCCATAGCCTTCTGGCATGACCCAAACCTTGTTGATATTCAATGGTACGCTTTCTCCGCGAAAATTCATCACATGAGGACCACTGAGTTGGCTGATGAGCTGTGCTTTTTCCTTCTCAAATTGTTCTTGAGAAAGGTAAGGCAGACCGAGTACCACAGAGATCTCATCTTTGAGCTTAAAGTAGCCAGCGCAAGCCAAGACTTTGATCAGTGCGGATTCGACTTTAGATTGACCGACTCCTAAGTTAGCTCCGAAATCTGCTGCCAATTGACCTACAGCGTATCCATTGCCTTGATATTCCAACCACAGATCCATCAAAGGATCAGTTGCGCGGGCTTCAAAAACACCTCCACGCACTTGTTCCATTGACATTTCTTTCACGTTTGCGGAGACGAACGTCACATTATTAGACTCGCGGCTAATACAAGTCTTTGTAGAAGTTCTACCTAAGTCAATACTGAGAATCTTTTTCCCCGGAACACCAGCAACTGGTTGAGGGGGAGCAGCATTTATCGGAGTCGCTGCTGAAACTCTATTCATTGGAATAGCAGCGGCGTTCATGGGAGTAGCAGCGGAAGGTTGGTCTGTCATAAAAGCTCCTAGTACTTAACTTAGCTCTCACAAGTTATCATGCTCATCTTACAGAAATGGGTGTACCAGAAAACATCTGTTGCGTCAACTGTAGCAAGCAATATATAAACAATCACTTAGTTGTTGAGCGATAAACATGGCACGTAAGTTTCACTAAATATCATAGAATGACAAAACTAACAAGGAGAATTGCAAAAACTTGCTTTTATACAAATAGAAAGTAAGTAGCCGTAATGAATTCTTAGATAGCGGTAGTGAGAACAGGAAAGTTCCCTACTTTCTTACCACTGGGCGTTTTCCGGCCAGCACGACATTTTATATTTCATTCAAACCACCTACTTGCTTATTTTTCCAACGCTAGTTATAAATAATAATTTTTACTTTTTCCTGTTTTTTCGCTTACGCTTCATTACCCAGACGACAAATCCTAGGATCAGAACTACAGCCAAAATTTTAGAAACAGGAGCCAGATACTCGTCCACTAACTTATACTGACTACCCAAGGCATATCCTGAGTATGTTAGCAAACCAACCCATACAGCGCTACCTAAAGTTGAGTAGATTAAAAATGGTAGCAGCTGCATATGACTCATGCCTGCGGGTACAGAAATTAAGGTACGTACTCCCGGTACAAGCCGACCAATAAAAACTGCTTTGCTACCTTGCTGGTCAAACCAGTTCTTTGCCTTAGTGATATCTTTACTTGATATACTCAGCCACTTACCGTACTTATCAGCCCAAGCTTGTAAACGCTTTTCCCCTAATAATCTACCAGGATAGTACCAGATAAGTGCGCCGAATACTGAACCTAGCAGTCCTGCAAAAAATACGCCAATGATATTAAGCTTTTCTGGGGTTGCCCTTGCTGTAAATCCCGCCAATGGCATAATTAGTTCTGAAGGAATCGGGGGAAAGACATTTTCCAGAAACATCAGCACAGCGATCCCCCAATAGCCCAGAGAGTTAATAGTATTGGTTATCCATTCAAGCATCAAGTGTATTCCTGAAATTACGACAGAAGTTTCGTAGTCATTTGTTGTTACTACATCAAACTTGCTTTATTTACAGGACTTACGCAGCAATAAGCGAAAAACGTATCTTCGCGTATACTTAGAATGCACCACAAAGGACACAAACAAATACGAGTTTGAAAGAGTTTTTGCGTAAGTCCTAATCTAAATACTTTTTAGCTAATTTTGTGAAAAAATACACTTTACATAAATGAAAAAGGGTATGGGTTACAGGTTGTGGATGATAACGAGATTTTATTGTCTCGCCCCCTACAACCGATCCCCCATTCCCTTTCTATACATTATTGATGTACCCTGCTGTTAACTGTCTTTTGTTCCCTTAAACAGTGGGTGTCAAAGATTGCACTTTTGGTTCAGATTGCCAATCTAATGGGTTCCAAACACGATCTTCCAAAGCCATCTGCTCAACTAAGCTTGCCAATCTCAAGGCTTTGAGTGCTTGTTCTCCACCAACTGAAGGTTGATTACCTCCACGCACACAGTTGACAAAATGCTCCAACTCTGCCCCTAACTTGTCAGTATTGCTTGTAGAAACTCTTTCAATCACGCCATCCTGTCTGTAAAGTGCTTGCCGATAATCGTTAGTGTGTCGATGAACCAAAATTTCATTTCTAAGAAAATCTGCCTCAGTGAAGGAGTTTTTACAATGGGCAACAATACGGCGGATTTTGCAGTGAGTCACTTTACTGGCTGTCACAGTAGCAACAATACCATTGGCAAACCCTAAAGTAGCAGTTACGTAATCTAAATAACCAGAGTCTAATGTACGATTCCCACTAGCTGTTAACTTTACTACAGGTGCTGCCGCTAATTCCAAAAGGAGGTCGATGTCATGAATCATTAAATCCAAAACAACTGAGACATCGTTTGCCCTACTTGAATATGGACTGGTACGATGTGCCTCTAGCGCCAGCACTTCCTCGGTTTTCAACACCTTGCTCAATTCTTGAAATGCTGGACTGAACCGCTCTATATGACCTACTTGTAAAATACATTGAGAATCGGCGGCAGCATTTACGAGTGATTCGGCTTCAGATATACTGGCTGCGATTGGCTTTTCAATCAGAACATGAATTCCCGCCAAAAGACAGTTGATTCCAACAGCGTAATGCAAACGCGTGGGTACGGCAATACAAACTGCCTGTACATGCGGCAGGAGATCGCAATAATCTTCAAAAAAGCGTACCTTGTACTTGCTGGCTGTTTCTAATCCTCGTTCAACATTTATATCTGCTACACCAACAAGTTCAACGTCCTTCATTGAACTCAGTACTCGGACGTGATGCTGTCCCATATTACCCACGCCGATCACGCCTATGCGGATCGGTCGTGGATAATTGCGCTGTACTTGACCATTTTGTTCTCCCACTGACATACTTCTATTCTGCACTGTTATTCTCTCCTCAACCACCACACTTAGAGACGTTATAGTCCTTGAACTTGATACTCAGCTACCAATCACTATGCGTCTAAAACCATCCAGATGGTAACATAGAGGTTCTATTTATGAAGAATTTCAAAGTTTATTGTGAGTTCCCGCCATATGACTCGCTTTTATAAGAAGTGTTTAAATTGATGCTTTTTTTGTACTTTACAAAAACTATAATCACTTTTTTTATTAGCTTTTGAACATAACTAGGACGTTAGTCAAGTGCTCTTTGTTTCACAAAAAAATGATTACCGAATAGTAAATCTACAATAAAGCAGGAGGTGGTAGCCCCTAATTTTTAGTTACGGGTGCGGCTCAATTGGCTGACACAATCATTATTAGTAGATTTGAGACTGAAGTTAAAAGTTCCAGATTGTGCTTCCTCCCACACCTGTTCTTTGTAGCGTATCCGAAAGACACAAATACTGGGTTTCTACACGTATAGCAAGTTGATTATGAAAGCTGTCATTTTATTATCTGGTGGTTTAGACTCTTCTACGGTTTTATACCAAGCGATCGCCGATGGTTATAACTGCCACACCATTTCTTTTGATTACCAACAGCGACATCGACGAGAGTTAGACTCAGCTTTGGCAATTGCTGAAAAAGCAGGCGTGGTAGACCAGCAATTAGTCAAGTTTGATTTAAGACAATGGGGTGGTTCGGCTCTTACGGATGATGCTATAGAATTACCACTAAAGCGTGACATAGAGGAAATGTCTCAAAATATTCCGGTTACCTATGTTCCAGCTCGCAACACCATCTTTTTAAGTTTTGCCCTTGGTTATGCTGAAACGATTTCGGCTCAGTGTGTTTACATAGGTGTTAACGCTCTAGATTATTCTGGGTATCCTGATTGTCGTCCTGACTACATCCAAGCAATGCAGGAAGTGTTTCGTTTAGGAACAAAACAAGGACGCGAAGGGCAAAGCATTTCCATCAATACACCCTTAATTCAGCTAAAAAAAACTGAAATTATCCAACTCGGGAATAGATTGGGTGTTCCTTGGGAACTCACATGGTCTTGCTATCAAGGAGGCGATGTTGCTTGTGGTGTCTGTGATTCTTGCCGGTTGCGTCTTGCAGCTTTTGCAGAACTGGGATTGAAAGACCCATTGGCTTATGCGAAGTAGGGGTGTAAGGGTATAAGGGGAGTGGCTCCCCAATACCCCTACACCCCTACACCCCTACACCCCTATACCCTTAGTTTGTTGACTCCTGCAACCGTCGCACCTGAATTTGATGTAAGCGTGGTCCAGTGACTGAGATGACGGTAAATTCTAGATTTTCATAGCGAAAGATTTCGCTAAGGCTGGGAACTTTCTGTAACTGGTAAAGTAAAAACCCTCCTAAAGTTTGGTATTCTTTTCTCAAGGGCAAATCGAGATGCAAAACCTCATTCAGGTCTTCCAGATTTGTTTGAGCCTGCACAAGAAAAGTTTGCTCGTCTAAAATCTTGATAAGCAAATCGTTAGTGGTGTCTGGTTCGCCTCGATTACCGATGATTTGAGCAATAATGTCTTGGATCGTAACCAATCCCACAGTTGCACCAAATTCATCAACTACCATCACCATAGTTGGTTCCTCTCGCTGCATTGTTGGCAAGAGTTCCTTTAAGGGAGTATGTTCTGGGACAAATCTTGCAGGACGTATCCAGGGCTGAATTTGTGTTTCTAAAGTTATCTTTCTTAAAGCTAAAGGTTTTGCCAAGTCTTTGAAGTAAACTATGCCGCGAATATCATCCAAGGATTCTCCAATAATAGGGTAGCAAGAGTAACCTGTAGCTATTACTTCCTGTAGAAAAGTCGCAAAAGTAGCGATTTTTGGCAAAGCGATAACGCTGGTGCGAGGAACCATGACTGCTTGTACTGTCTCGTCCCCAAACTCAAAGACGTTTTTGAGTAGTTGTCGTTCTTGTGCTTGTAACCCACTAGATTCACGTTCTGTGGAAATAATGAGTTGTAATTCTTCAGGTGTAACAGGCGGCTTCCAACTTTGACCTGTGTATTTAATACCAAAAAGTCGTAATAGCCAGCGAGTTGATTGGTTAAGAATCCAGATAAAAGGGCTGAAAAATCTGACAGTTGCTCTGATCGAAGGTCCTAAAAATTTTGCCAGTTGTTCTGAATAGAGTATAGATACTGATTTAGGACAGAGTTCTCCTAAAACTATTTGCAAATAAGCTATGAAAAAAAAGGCAATTGGAATTGATAGAGAATGAGCGATGACTATACTCATTCCTATAGGTAGAGGTAAAGATAGTAGCCATGATTTTACAAGCACAACGATGGTGCTTTCCCCAATCCAGCCTAGTGCCAAACTAGAGAGAGTAATACCTAGTTGAGTTGTCGATAGCAATCGATCCATACTGTGTTGCAAAACTTCAACGGCGATCGCCTGAATATCCCCAGCCTCCACCAGTTGATGGATGCGCGATCGCCGCACTGTCACCATAGAAAATTCTGCTGTTACAAAAAAGGCATTGATAGCAATCAGCAGTAGCACTGATAACAATCGCAGCCCCACATCTGTCCAACTGAAGCTAAGAAAAGCACTCACTGTTGAAGCCGTATAATACTGATGCCCCATGAATCTTTTTCTTAGTGGTTAGTTGTGCTACTCACCACTAATATTTATCTTTCTACGGGAATATTTGACACTTCTAGGCGTAATCTTTGAGCAGGATAATCTGTCAGGGCGAGTGAAATACGCTTGACATTATCAAGTAAAGGCGCAGGAATGCTCACTGTACCAGAAACAGAAGGTCCATTTACCGGCAATTCAGATGGTAAACCCTCTGTGCTCGCACTTAAGGTTCGTCCTTTATCATCTGATACATCCAAAAAACTATATAGGAAGCGTACAGAATCTTTGCCTTTGTTCTGCATTTGTACTTTTAAAAGCAAAGCACCACCAGAAAAGCGAGCAGATTGTACAGAAAGGTTAACACCTTCGCTTTGGGCGTTAATGGGAAATCCTTCCTGAGGCTTTTCTTGTTCAGTGGCGGGCGTTGATTTTTGATCTTTCTTGGCCTTGCTGGTATTTACCTGCTCATCATCATCATCTTTTTTTCTAGATTTGGCAGCTTTAGTTTTGCCCTCAATTCGCGATTTGACAATTTTCAGGATTTCATCCTCCTTGAGAAAAGCAACCCCTGTGTGTTGCTCGTTAGTTGATTTAGTGCTGGAAAATTTGCTGGTAGGACGAGCATCTGGTGCTGTAACACCTTTGAGTGCTGCACTTCCTAAAGTAAATCCCCAAAATGCACTTACAGAACCAGCCCCCAACATCAGAACTAGCAAAATCAAAGTCAGAAGTACCGTAGAATTTAGTTTCATTGCCAACAAGTCATTGCAAAAGAATGCTGGTCTATTTAAAAGTATCGAAGCTATTTACTTCAATTTCTAGAGGAGCTTAATCAATATTAGTCTCCACTACTGTCACGTCAAACTATATGGTATGAAAATCTGGTATCTTATATTAATATTGTCAAATTCTATTGACTTGTGCTATACTCTAAACTCGACCAGGGTTGGCCGAGCGGTTGAGGCAGCGAACTCATAATTCGCGCTAGGCAGGTTCAACTCCTGCACCCTGGATTTAAAAATAGTCAGAAAAAACTTTTTGGATTTCCCGTAAGGAAGTGACCAGCATTCCTGAGTCGGGTTTGAAAAAAACAAATCACAGACTCAGCACTTGTTGTTGGGATGTCTGAGAAGTATATTTTTGTCATTATGAGCGGAACGTAGTGGAGCGTATTGTGATGACATATCAAGCCAAAACTCATGCCCAAGCGAATATTGGGGCAACAACTACTGATTTAGTAACCATTAGCCAATATTTACTCGATTTACTTTGTCAACTGGCATATAAAGAAGGTGATTTTGTCCTCTCCTCAGGACAGCGTAGTTCTTACTATATCAACGGCAAGCAAGTAACACTTCATCCTCAAGGCGCTTTGGCAATTGGTCGTATTCTCCTATCTATGCTGCCATTAGAGACTCAAGCAGTTGCTGGTTTAACATTAGGAGCAGATCCGATTGTCAGCGCTGTCAGTGTGGTTTCTGCATATGAAAATCGACCGATACCAGCATTAATTATTCGTAAGGAAGCCAAGGGACATGGAACAAGGGCATATATTGAAGGTCCCAGTTTGCCAGAAGGGGCAAAAGTAGTAGTTTTGGAAGATGTGGTTACAACTGGACAATCTGCTATGAAAGCCGTTGACCGACTTAGAGAGGCAGGTTATACCGTGACTCAAGTGATTTCCCTAGTAGATCGTCAACAAGGAGGAGCCGAATTCTACCAAAAAGCAGGCTTGCAGTTTGAGGCAGTGTATACGATTAAGGAAATTCAAGAGCGATATCGACAGTTTATAAACAGTTAGTGGTAGTTGGTAGTAGTTAGTTTTCTACTACCAGCTAATTACTGTGACTAACTATTGCCAATTCCTAACTTTGGGTTACCGTCACCTTATCCTTTGCTAAGAACTTCTCAAGTTCTGTGAGTGCATCAGCATCAACTTTGGTTTGCATGGGGCAGAATTTGGGACCACACATTGAACAAAACTCAGCAGTTTTGTAAATGTCTGCTGGTAGAGTTTCGTCGTGGTACTCCCTCGCTCTTTCCGGATCGAGTGATAATTCAAACTGACGGTTCCAGTCGAAGTTGTAACGGGCGCGGGAGAGTTCATCGTCTCTATCTCTTGCACCTGGGCGGTGTCTGGCTATATCTGCGGCATGAGCTGCTATCTTATAAGCAATCAAACCATTCCTGACATCTTCAGGATTGGGCAAGCCCAAGTGTTCTTTTGGTGTAACATAGCACAACATTGCAGTACCGTACCAACCAGCCATTGCTGCCCCAATTGCTGAGGTGATGTGGTCGTAACCGGGGGCGATGTCCGTTACCAATGGTCCGAGCACGTAGAAAGGCGCTTCAGAACACTCTTCCATCTGCTTTTTGACGTTGAACTCAATTTGATCCATTGGAACGTGTCCAGGACCTTCTACCATGACCTGTACATCATCCTCCCAAGCTTTACGAGTTACTTGTCCGAGAGTTTTGAGTTCCGCTAATTGTGCATCATCAGATGCATCATGGGTACAACCAGGACGCAGGGAATCACCAAAACTGAAGGAAACGTCATATTTCTTAAAGATTTCAATGATGTCGCGCAAGTGGGTATAAAGTGGGTTTTGCTTGTGATGAGCGAGCATCCATCTTGCCAAAATACCTCCGCCGCGAGACACAATGCCAGTGAGGCGACTTCTGACTAAAGGCAAATGCTCAATCAAAATCCCAGCGTGGATAGTCATGTAATCGACACCCTGCTGGGCGTGTTTCTCAATCACATGCAGAAAGTCCTCTGGTGTCAGCTTTTCAATATTGCCGTGGACGCTTTCTAAAGCTTGATAAACTGGTACTGTCCCAATTGGTACTGGTGAAGCTTTGATAATCGCAGTGCGAATTTCATCCAAGTTTCCGCCACCAGTGGACAAATCCATTACGGTATCAGCACCATACTTCACCGCTAGATTCAGCTTTGCCACTTCTTCGTCAAGATTGGAAGAGTTGGGAGAAGCACCGATATTGGCATTAACCTTACACTTGGAGGCTATACCAATACACATTGGTTCCAAGTTCGTGTGGTTAATGTTAGCAGGGATAATCATCCGTCCCCGTGCGACTTCGTCTTTGACGAGATCCACGGGGAGGTTTTCCCGCTGCGCGACATAATGCATTTCTTGTGTGATGACACCCTGACGTGCATAATGCATTTGAGTGACATTGCTCTGCCCACGACGCTTGGCAACCCATTCAGTCCGCATATTTGATTTCCTCGATAAACAGCTTCCCTCCGCCGGTATTACCCGGATTCAGGTGTTAAGAGTGTAATCTCAGCCTGATATACAGGCACCCCTAGCATAAGAAATCATCTTAGCATTTTCGTTATGGGTCGGAACAAGGAAGTTAAAAATTTGTAAGGTGACTTTCGCTGACGCGCAAATTCAAAATTCCAAAAAATAATTTTATGACTGATGTATTGATAAAAATTATTATCTATCAGAAAAATATTACCTAACTTCCCAAAGTTTAATAGTGCCTTCGCTACCAATACTGAATTATCAACGTCAGCTTTCCTATTTGGTATTGATAGCTGTTACAAGTCTTGCCAACCCAGCAACTTCCTTCGGCGAAATGACAATTACTGAGTGGAAAGCAGCAGGTTTACTAATTAAAATAAAATGAAAGTCAAAGAAATAATTAAAATGATAGAAAATGATGGCTGATATTTAGCAAGAACAAAGGGAAGTCATCGTCAATACAAACATCTGACAAAATCAGGTTTAGTTACGGTTCCTGGAAAATTATCTGATGATTTAGCACTTGGTACATTAAACAGTATTTTGAAACAAGCTCAATTAAAAAGTTCAACTGAAAAAATCGAAAATAAAGAATATCAAGAAGATATAGAAAATCAGGAATAAAATTAATGCGTTACGCAATAGTAATTGAGAAAGCTACTAATAATTATTCTGCTTATGTTCCTGACTTACCTGGATGTGTGGCTACAGGTTTAACGATAGAAGAAACTGAGGAACAAATAAAAGAAGCTATTGCTTTTCATTTAGAAGGATTACGCGAGGAAGGTTTACCAATTCCCGAACCAACAACTCTTTGTCAATACGTCGAGGCATAATTAGGAATTTAAATCGAGCATTAGATGTAGAAGTAGAAAAGGGGATATTGTGGTTTTGGATTGGCACACACGCGGAATACGAAAAATTAATAGGCAAATAATGGAGAATTGGTGCGATCTTCTGTTCGCGTAGCGTGCGCTTTGTGCACAAGGCAAGCGAAGCTATCGCAATCCTAAATCATTCATGAGAAATTTGGAAACAATTGGGCGAAACATAGACAGCAAAACCAAGGTTTACGATAGAATCGACTAGTGAAGTAGATTCATTGATTATGACACTGGAACAGCTAGAAGCCGCCATCCTGACACTTCCGCCTGATGAGTTTCAAAAATTGATGAAATGGTTTTTAGATTTAGATTATCAGCGTTGGGATAAACAGTTAGAAGAAGATATTGCTAATGCTAAGTTAGAAGAATTAGCTCAAGAAGCCATAGGAGATTTTAAAGCAGGTAACTATCGACAAATTTAATGCATTATACAACTGGTCGGTTTTGGGAATGTTACGATAAATTGCCTGAGGGTGTGCAACAGTTACTGACCAATGTTACGAGTTACTGAAAGCCGATCCAACTCATCCATCTCTCCATTTTAAAAAAGTTGGTAAGTATTGGTCAGTACGAGCGGGACAAAACTATCGAGCATTGGGTGTAGAAGTAGAAAAGGGGATATTGTGGTTTTGGATTGGCACACATGCGGAATACGAGAAATTAATAGGCAAATAGTGGAGGATTGGTGCGATCACGCTCTTAACCTTAAAGTGAGAGCGATCGCCTAAAATAATGGTGTTATTGAGAGTGCGATCGCTCTGAGCAACCTACTAATTAATCGAATCATTCCTATGTGCTATCAGGACTATCACCAGTGCGATCGCATAAAGTTATCGTGGTGTTGGAAAGTGCGATCGCCTAAAATAATCGTGTTATCGAGAGTGCGATCGCTCTAATAATCTACAAATTATCTACTGAGCATTGCGACAAGCTTGAACAGCAGTTTGCTCGCTCACATCAGTTCGTACATCCTGCGTCTGCCAACCTCCAAATCCTTCATTAGGAAAGTGGCTACACCTAGGAAAACCACTACGAGTACAAACTAATTTACGCTCGTACATCAAGCGTTTCATACAGTCAGTAATAGCCTTTGGCGAACCTCCAGGGGTTGAAGGTGTAGTTGGATTTCCACCTGGGACAACGATTATTGTGTTGCTTGCAGGTATAGGATTATTTTCAGGAGTAGCACGACTTATTGCACAAGCACCAATAGCAGTCTCTTCACTCGTCTCAGTTCTCTTTCTACCGTAATCGCTGTTTCTGTAAAGCAAGGAATCAACACAATTTTGAATAGAACTTGCTTCTTGCTGAGTTGTTACTCCTTTGCAAACGCTTGTTACGGTTTCCTCGCTAAGTTCTGTTCTCTTTTTACCGTAATCGCTGTTTCTGTAAAGCAAAGAGTTAATACAACTACTTATTGGAGTGTCTGCTAAGGCAATTTGAGTTCCAATAATTGATGAAAATGGATAAATAATTGCACAGGATAGTAAAACGATTTTTAATCCTTTCATGGCTTATTTGCTACGTGTGTAAAAAACTGAGTGATTGCACAGAATTATCGTGTCGTAGAAAGCGATCACTTCCCATAGATCCCCGACAACTTTTGCGAAATCAGGGATCTATCCGGGGATCTGAATGATAGTTATTAGGGAAGTCTCCTAGGTATTATTTTTTTTGCGCTTCTTCAACGATTTTGTAACAACCACTATGTGCAACAGTAGCTGCTCCTGCTGTTACTACAACACCTGCTGCTGTTAAAGTAGCTGGTGATGCTGCTACAGCTCCTGCTACCGCACAACTTACTGGGACGGCTTTTTTGACAAATCTTCCACCTGCTGAATTTGGATTAGTTGGATCTACCCGTGGTCCAACTTTCCTTATTCCACTGTTTTTATTGGTAACATCGGCTTCCCTTATAATTTTTGGAGTTTTCCAAGCGTGGGCTGGTTGCTCTGTAACAACGCTACTTAAAAGGGGCAAAACTAAAATTAAAGCTAATACTTTTCTCATTGTGTATTCTCCTAGTAAAACTAATGTTTGCTTGCGATCGCTTCTCCTAATATCCCCTCTAAGAAGTTGGGGATATGAAGACTGCTTGAAGTAATAGACAAAACATAACCAACCCGCTCCCGCCAAGTCACCTAACGAGCATTAGCAATTTCCGCAACACAAAACCCCAGCTACACTAATACAGCAAGTAACATTACAGTATAAAAAATACTTACATCTAACCAAACAATAAACAATGAGTTTGATTGTTCGATTTTATCTGATGACTAATTATATAAAGCTTGTAAAATACTGATTTGAGAAGTTAACTTGAAATACACCAGACAGTGAACAAAACAGGACAAAAAGTACAAATCCTGGAGATATAGCCAGATCAAGTCCTTCATCTTGATTGTAAAGCGTTCGCGTAGCGGCGGCTTCCGCATCGCCTGGTAAAGAGTGCATTACTCCCAGCTAAACGCTAATTTTCGCTTTCAGCCTAAAACTAATTTTCGGATTTTTGGCAATTTGCACAGATGAAATGTTCCCGCGCAAAACTTAAATCACATCAGTACAGCAACTAACACTACAATACAAAAAATACTTATCTCAAAGCGATCGCCTAATCTTGATGAAGCTAATAGCCTTAATTAAACTGAATTCTAAAGATTATGTGTGTTTAAACAACTGTATTCATACTGCTATTTAAAATAACCATAAGGAAAATTTCTTGTGATCATAAGTGTTATGACATTACCTTCTCATCTGCGAAGCGATAATTTGTCACAGAAGTTTGCTGAAGCAAACGAGCATTGGAACCTGGATAAGTTATACCGAGATATTGCGAATGCCAAGCAGCAAGAAAGACGCAGGGAGTGCAAACAACTGACTCAGACTGAAAAAGCTTGTCTGCGGGGATTGCTTTCTGGTTACAGTCCAACTGAGATTGCTACGCAACTTAACCGCGAACCAAATGGATTGAGGGTTGAACTTTCCAGAGGTTTGTATCGATACATTGAGAATTCAACGGATACGTGTATAAAAGGTTGGTATAATATCTCGAAACTGCTGGAAAATACAGGTTACAAACTTCAATATAAAAGTAAAAAAAGCTACATTAACCAAGTGGAGGAACCCGCGTATGCAACTGGGTCTGTTACATCTAACGTCTCTACAATCCAAAATCCAAACCCTTCTATTTCTGCCCTTGGTAAGGAGCGATTCAAGAAAGGTGTTCATTGGAGCGAAGCAATTAATATGTCTTTGATTATACTTTCACTAGGATGTAGTCTAGATGGCAAAACGATAGGAAGCGGCAACATAGACGATATGATGAAATTACGAGAAGTTGAAATAGGTCAATATTGGCAAGACATACAAAAATGAGTACTAGTGTTAGGTTTCGTCTTCTTGGGCGATACAGTTGCTAGTGCTTGTTACTTATATCAGTGGTCTAAAATTACTTGTAACAATTTACTCCTCCCTCTGTCTGCTCTGCGCCTGCTGCTCTTCAAAAATAGGTATTCTTCTGGCGGTTCGAGAGTATGATCTAACTATCAAGCTTTAAGACTGTAAAACAGAGAAATGCTTAAATACGATTCAAGTGTCAATATGTAAGTCCTAAAATTTTTATTTTTATTTTTATTTTTACTCATGACTTACCGACACATTCTGTTTTACAAACCCTATGGTGTCCTCAGCCAGTTTACAAAAGACACTCCCACTCGTAGCACCCTCAAAGACTATATCGACATACCCGATATATATCCTGTGGGTCGTTTGGACTGGGACAGTGAGGGGTTAGTGCTATTAACCGATAACGGGCAATTGCAACATCGCCTCTGTCACCCTCAGTTTGGACACGAACGAACTTACTGGGTGCAGGTAGAACGAATTCCTGATGCTGCGGCTTTGACGCAGCTACAACAAGGTGTGACGATTCAAGATTACCGCACTCGATCAGCCTTAGTGGCGCTATTGCCAATAGAACCTTCTTTACCAGAACGCGATCCGCCGATTAGGTTTCGCAAAAATGTGCCGACAGCGTGGTTAGAAATGACTTTGACAGAGGGCAAAAATCGTCAGGTCAGGAGAATGACGGCGGCTGTGGGATTTCCGACTTTACGGCTAGTCAGGGTAAGCATTGCCCACTTACGGTTAGATAACCTACAACCAGGTCAATGGCGTGAGCTAAAATCTGGTGAACTCAAGTTGTTAGTTGATTTAGCTTTTGCAGCCTCAAGAAAGTTAAAAAGCAAATGAACAACGCTTTTAGATTATAACTAAAGTATGAGTGTAGTTATCATTGTAGAGTGTATCATCCCAAATCTAGTCACCTTTTGAGTTTCCGAAACCTAAAGATATGTGTTGAAATATGCGATCATGCTTAGTTTTCATGGCAATTTATTGTAAAAAAAAGCTAATCCCAATATCTCAAGTTTATAGTTAGTATGCGTCAAAATTAAGACTGCCACTAAAATTCGCCAAAAGAATCACAATATATTGTAGATCTACTGTAGGCAGGTGCTAACAAATGTGGCACTTTTGGATTGTAGTGGCTAGAAGCACCTTGGAACGGGAATTAAGGAACTTCCACAATGCTGATTTGCCCTCAGTGTAAATTTGAAAACCCCAATGCTAACAAATTCTGCCAACGCTGTGGCGCTTCACTGACTCACAAGGTCTGCCCTGAGTGCGGCACTCATTTGGCTTTAAATGCACAAGAATGTGATAACTGTGGCGCAGCATGCGGAAGCGTTTTGTGGGCAATTATTACAAAAGAAGAGACTTTGCCAGTTGCGGAGGATAAGGAAGATTTTGCTTCCTCATTTTCTTTATCTCCTCTATCAGCAGGTTCTTACTTAGACTCACAAAAGCGTTATCAGCTGCTAGAACCACTGCCAGCGTTACAGGAAATTGCTCCTAACACTGAAGTCAGTGTGAGAGTTCTAGACTGCCAACCATACCAAGTGTCACTCCTTGAGGTTATGCTGACAAATCAGCACAAGGGGTTAGTCATGGAATCAGTTGGGGTTGATAAAATTCCCAGTCTCGCCAAACCTTATATTGCCTTACGATCATGCTGCCATCTGGGAATACCGCCCATTCATGATGCTTGGCAGCAGGATGACATGCAGGTGGTACTCATCGAAGACCGCTCAAATTGGCATGAATTACTTGATTTGTGGCAGGATGATTCACTAAGCTCGTTACAAATTGTACGTTTTTTTAACCAGATGACCCAAATTTGGTCAGTACTGGAAAAAGCTCACTGCCGTCAAAGTTTGTTGGAATTGTCCAATCTGCGAGTTGATAAAAACCTATCATTAGCACTACAAAGATTGTATGTAGAATCACCAGACAACACAGCTACTCAGTTCTTAGAAAATGCAGAAGCTACAGTACCAGCGGCGACAGTTGCGCAGCCTTTAACAATCCAAGCTTTAGGGGGGGTTTGGCACGCACTTTTTAGACAGTCTCAACGCACTCAATTTGGCTCTGTTTTGCACCTACTCGGAGAGTTAGAACAAGGAAACATACAAACGCTAGCGCAGCTGCAATCATGTTTGGAAGATATTGTGTCTGAATTACAAGGCAATTCTACAAGCGTTTCAATTCCCTCTACATTGCCTAAGAGCAATGCTGCACCCACTGTATTGCAGTTAGATGACCAAGAGAATGAGACTGAATTCAAAACCGATGATAAGTCCACAGTTACGCAACACATGCAATTAATAAGCCTGGAAAATGCAGGACTTACCAATGTCGGACGTCAACGCGACCATAATGAAGACTATTTTGGTATTGATACAAAAGTATACAAGCTAGAATCACCCAACAGCCACACCTTGCAGGCGCGTGGTTTGTATATTCTGTGTGATGGAATGGGTGGGCACGCGGGTGGCGAGGTTGCTAGTGCCTTGGCTGTAAAATCTTTGCGCGAGTACTTTCAAACTCACTGGACTTCTAACCAACTGCCAACAGAAGATAATATTCGCGCAGCAGTGCGGCTAGCCAATCAAGCAATTTTCAATGTCAATCAACAGGATGCCCGTTCTGGTGTTGGGCGCATGGGCACAACTTTAGTTATGGTTTTAATCCAAGATACTCAAGTTGCGGTAGCTCATGTGGGAGATAGTCGTCTGTACCAGATCACTCGCAAAACAGGACTTGAACAAGTCACATTGGATCATGAAGTTGGTCAACGGGAAATTTCTCGGGGTGTGGAACGTAGTGTAGCATATTCGCGCTCTGATGCTTACCAGTTGACTCAAGCCCTTGGCCCTCGCGATGAACAGTCTATTATTCCCGATATCCAGTTTTTTGACATAAATGAAGATACCCTTTTTGTTCTTGCTTCAGATGGTTTATCAGATAATGATTTGCTGACTCTTCATGGGCAGAATTACTTAGCACCTTTGTTAAGTCATTCTGCCAATCTCGAAAGTGGCGTTCAAGCTTTAATTGATTTAGCAAACCATTACAATGGTCATGACAATATTACTGCTATACTTATTCGGGCAAGAGTGCATCCAAGTATAAAACAACAGCAATAATTGAAAATTACTGACAAGGATAAACAGGATTAACAGAGGGAGAGAGTAACAGAACAAGGGAAACTTCTGTTGCTTTCTTACTCCTTCTCCCCAACTCCTTGTTTGCCACTTTCTACTCCCTTCTCCTTTATTAAAAATTACCTATGGTCACGCTGACCCTATTAGAACCGCAACAAAAAACACCTCTTGAGCAGTGGCACTTTGATGACGAGTCCATCATTCGGGTTGGTCGTTCGGCAGATAATGACGTGGTTTTAACTGATAGTTTGGTGTCACGATATCATTTAGAACTCCGGCAAGTCAATTCGGATAAAAATGGCGGTTCTTGGCAGGTCATTAGTCAAGGCACTAATGGCACTTTTCTCAACGGCGTTTTAGTCACTCAAATTTTATTGTCAGATAACTCTGAACTGCAACTGGCGCAAAAAGGTCCAATTCTGAGATTTGAAATTAACAAGCAAACAACTCCACAATATTTTCCTTCTCCAGCGCTGCCTTATACAAGTTGCACTCATGAAGGAAACTCACCTAACAATTTGTTTTGTATCCACTGCGGTCAACCTTTGTCCATCATTCAGACAATTCGCCAATATCAGGTATTGCGAATTCTGGGACAGGGAGGTATGGGTACTACTTATCTAGCTTGGGATGGGCTAGGAAGAATAGCTGGACACCCACTATTGTTGGTGTTGAAGCAGATGAATGCTGATATGGCAAAAATTGCTAAGGCACAAGAGTTATTTGAACGAGAGGCAAATACTCTTAAATCCCTAAGCCATACTGGAATTCCTAAATATTATGACTCTTTTGTCGAAGGTGGAAAGAAATATTTGGCAATGGAATTAATTCATGGACAGGATTTGGAAAAACTAGTTTATTCAAAAGGACCAGTTGTCCCAAATCAAGCGATTAATTGGATGATTCAAACCTGCGATATTCTGGAATATCTCCATAGCCAACATCCACCACTGATTCACCGGGATATTAAACCGGCGAACCTCATGGTGCAAAACTATAATGATCGTATAGTTGTGCTGGACTTTGGCGCAGTCAAAGAGATTGCTACAACGCCTGGAACTCGTATTGGTGCAGAGGGCTATTGTGCCCCAGAACAAGAACGGGGACAACCCGTCACCCAATCCGATTTATATGCCATTGGACCTACACTTATTTTTTTACTGACTGGCGAAAGCCCTTTTAAGTTCTACCGCCAGAGAGGGCGAAGTTTCCGGTTTGAAGTCGCAAATGTGCCCACAATTACTCCCCAGTTACGGCAAGTAATTGACCGCGCCACAGAACCTTTGCCATGCGATCGCTATCAAACGGCGAAGGATTTAGTGGCTGCTTTAGCAGTGTGCAAAGTTTAGGAAAAGCTATAAGAAACAAGAAATAGAGACCCTATTGCCCTAATTCTTATTCTTCATCCCAAGCTTCCACAGCTAGCAATTCGCTTACTGGGTCTTGCATACTAAACCCGTAGTCAAGCAATTCTTGCTTCAAGTGCTGCCATTCATTGCCGAAGAGCAAAGCGATTTTCCAGATACTATCTGTGGGCTTGATAATATTAGAATCTGCGAGTGAACGCACATTACGCTGCAACTTCACCATTGGGTGAATAACTTGCTGCTTACTCATAACCTCGATTAAATTCAGATTTGGTTGGGTAAATGCTTAATCAAAACTGCTTTCCGTATTGGAATTCTTGCCGATGCGTGGAGCTTTTTACTTTGGCAAAGCAAGTCTCAACTTTCTAACTATATCATAACTTAACTCAAGTGAGTAACTATTTCATTGGCTTTTGTACGGTAATCCCCACCAGCTAGAGTTACATTTTCTTACCATAAAGTCGTTACTTTCGGCAGATTTCAAACAGTACCTACTTTAGTATTTTCCACAAACAACATGTTTTGGGCACGTTCAGAGGATATATGCAAAATGTTATTTTTTTCTTTCACCATGAACTATGCAAGTTTTAAAAAACTTATGTTACGAAAGGTTTTTTGAAGGTTTTCACGGAACAGTGAACTGTACAGTTAGCTGGAGTTATGCCGAATTATTTAGTTATATACGATATGTTAAACATCTAGCATTATTATATAGAGGTCAGAAAAATTTATCTAAAAATTTAATATTTTCAGCACAGACAAAAATTCTGGAAAATACACTCCAAAAGAAGGAAGACAGAAAAATCATACGTAAACAAGATTTTTTAGCGGTATAAAATTTTTAGATTAGTTGTCTTGCTAGAATTCAAACCAAAATAAAAGTGGATAGTTTGAACTACCCACTTTTATCAACGATTCAATTAGAGATTGATACAGCTAAATTTTTTAAGAGGACTGATTCCTTATAATATCAGTTAGGCGACTTATTTAGCTCCGTGTAGTTATCAGGGCATTTTGGTTCTGATGAGTTTGCGTTAGTTGTGCTATTAGGCTGCTGTGCTGTTCCTTTACCGATATTATTAGACTCACACAAGATGGCTAAAGTCGCTCCTTGTTGTTCTGATAAAATTACAACACCTGCGTAGGATTTGAGAGTGTCTTTCAAAGAAACGCCATTGTTGACAACAACCTGATTATTGGTACTTAGTTTACTTTCATACTGATAGTTCTCAGTTTTTAATTTAATACCAATCCCCAATTGACTTATATCCTTTGCGAACTGACCATTTTCCAAGTAATAAGCTTGCTGCGATCGGTTCATGGAACCCACATAGGTTTTAGCCTCTGATTGTTTTGCTTTGTTGGCTTGGCTAAGGAACGAGGGCAAAGCAATAGCAGATAGAATACTTATAATAATAATTACTACTAGGAGTTCAATAAGTGTGAAGCCCTCGTCCTGCTTTTTTTTCTTAAGGACGTAATGCAGTAACTTTGCTTTTATTTCCGGTTTCATAAGTAGCGTTACGTACAAGCTGAGATATAAATCGTACTTAATTAGTTATTCTCAGTTTCAAATCACTTCTCCGGGATGCTTTGGAGAGAGGGTGAGGTAATTGAGGCGCAACTTCGTCTTAGTATTTCCAGATTGGAGTTTTCTCTAACGCCCTGTCTGGTATGCTATACTAACTCATAGTCGTTATGAGTTTATATAAATATATGACTAATCCAACAATAGAAAACGTAGTAATTATCGGTTCTGGTCCAGCAGGGTATACAGCTGCTATTTACGCAGGACGAGCTAACCTCAAACCAGTTGTTTTTGAGGGTTTCCAAGCCGGGGGGTTACCTGGTGGTCAGTTGATGACAACGACTGAAGTGGAAAACTTTCCTGGGTTTCCCGAAGGAATTACCGGACCCGAACTGATGGATAAAATGAAAGCTCAAGCAGAACGCTGGGGGGCCGAGTTATATACAGAAGATGTTATTGAAGTTGATTTGAGTCAGCGTCCTTTTACAGTCCGCTCAGACGAACGGGAATTGAAAACCCACACCATTATCATCGCTACGGGTGCAACAGCAAAGCGCCTGGGTTTAGCCAGTGAACATCAATTCTGGAGCCGTGGGATTTCTGCTTGTGCTATCTGCGACGGTGCTACGCCAATTTTTCACGGAGCAGAATTAGCCGTGGTTGGTGGTGGTGACTCGGCGGCGGAAGAAGCGATTTACTTGACTAAGTACGGCTCGAAAGTGAATTTGCTGGTGCGAACCGAGAAGATGCGGGCTTCCAAAGCCATGCAAGACCGGGTTTTGAGTAATCCCAAAATCACAGTTCACCGCAACACAGAAGCAGTGGATGTGTTTGGGAACGACAAGCATATGGAAGGGATAAAAATCCACAACACTAAAACTGGCGAAGAGAGTGAACTGCACGTTAAAGGATTATTCTACGCCATCGGTCACAAACCCAATACATCTTTATTTAACGGACAACTGGAACTGGATGACGTGGGTTACATTGTCACCAAGCCTAGTTCTCCAGAAACAAGTGTAGAGGGCGTTTTCGCTGCAGGCGATGTACAAGATCATGAGTACCGCCAAGCAATTACCGCTGCTGGTAGTGGCTGTACGGCGGCGATGTTAGCAGAACGCTGGTTATCTTCGAGTGGCTTAATTCAAGAATTCCATCAAAAACCGGAAACTCCAAATAATGAACTAGAAGAGTTAGCCCAGAAGAAAACACAGGAACAACAAGCCGCTGAATTTGATTTGAATACAACCCGCCATCAGGGGGGTATTGCTTTGCGCAAGTTGTTCCATGAAAGCGATCGCCTCATTATCGTCAAATACGTCTCTCCTGGTTGTGGTCCTTGCCATACCCTCAAGCCCATCTTAAATAAAGTCGTCGATGAATTTGACGATAAAATTCACTTCGTTGAAATTGACATCGACAAAGACCGAGACATTGCTGAAAATGCTGGTGTTACAGGAACACCTACAGTTCAGTTCTTTAAGGATAAGGATCTGCTCAAGGAAGTCAAAGGCGTTAAGCAAAAGAGTGAGTACCGCCAATTGATTTCAAGTAATTTGTAGGTGATGAGTAAAAAACAAAGGAGATGAAGCAATTTCATCTCCCTACCTACCCCTACACCCTATCCTCAGCTAGCTCGAAAACGACTTCATGTTTGCTAGCGGGCTTTTGCTGACGTAATAACCGAAGGTATTCTTCTGCATCAACGCGACTTCGGTGGCGGCTGACGACTACCCTTTGTGACGGGGATAGTGAATTGATAACCGCCCAGGGTTTGAGGCGTTCTTGATAAGCCATAATGAGATTATCTTCTCGAAAAAATTAGGAGGCAGAGCCAGCGCTGTCACTTTCTAGGGTTAGGTGCTGGCTTCTGCTACTTTAAATGATATTATTCCCATGTTAAATAATGTAACAAATCTTTATAAGTAATTTAATTTTTGATACTGGACACGCTGGCCAAGACTGAGGGTGTAGGGGTGTAGGGGGAAAAAATCGTATTTTTTGTACAACGCCCTAGTGGAAAACCCTCCTGCATAGCGCTAGTCTCAGCAGATCCCTAGGTCGGGAAACCCTCCTGCTTTCCCTGGCTCTCCTATCCCAAAACCGACAGGGTAAGGCTTTCACCAATCACACCCCTACCCCCCTAATTGTTGATTTGTCTTTGCACCATTACATGAAACCATCTGATATGTAGAATGGTCATTTATAGCTGATAGCCGCGAACTCCTCCCTTCGTTTATGACCATTACGAAAAGTTTCCAACTAAGATTTTTACGGTTTCCCGAAAACCCCACCCTTTCCCAGCAACTGATGCTGATTGGGTTAACTATTACTCTATTTTTCGTGTTCCTAGCTATTTTCGCTCCATTACTTCAGCTATTGGGTTTGGTGCAAAACCCCATAGATTCCTTAAGTAACCCCATTCAAGAACCGCCATCACTTCAACATTGGTTTGGTACTAGCCGCGAAGGTTATGACGTCTTTTCCCGCACTCTATTTGGTGCTCAAGCCGCCTTGCAAGTTGTTTTATTGGCTACGGCGCTGAGTATGTTTATTGGTGTGCCTCTGGGTATGTTGAGCGGTTACGCAGGGGGTAGATTAGATAAAGCATTACTATTCGTTATGGATAGTATCTACACTCTACCGGGGCTGCTGCTTTCGATAACGCTAGCATTTATCGTGGGACGTGGAATCTTAAATGCGGCTCTCGCGATCAGCATTGCTTATGTACCACAGTATTATCGTGTTGTTCGCAACCACACTGTGAGTGTTAAAACTGAAGTGTTCATTGAAGCAGCACAAGCAATGGGTGCTAACACTTGGCAGGTTCTTTCTCGATACCTGTTTTTCAACGTGATTCAAAGCGTACCCGTACTTTTTACCCTTAACGCCGCTGACGCAATCTTGATTCTGGGAGGTTTGGGCTTTTTAGGGTTAGGGCTTCCAAGAGAAACGCCAGAATGGGGACGCGATTTACAACAAGCTTTGCAAGCGCTACCCGTTGGTGTTTGGTGGACTGCTCTTTTCCCCGGATTAGGGATGACAATAATGGTTGTGGGGCTGTCGCTACTTGGTGAAGGGTTAAATGAGTATATCAATCCGCGTTTACGAAAAGACATCCGGAAATAGTCGAGAGGGATTTGTTATTAAATAGTGGTTAGTCGTCAATACAACAACTAACAATAAAAAAATCATACTTGATATCGTTTGCTACCCTAATATCTGTTGTACTTATCATTGAGAGATTTGTGTGAAAGATAATTTTTCTTTAATTGCTGCCGCTGCTGGTGGCTTCATGCTTTCCGTTGCCCTGACTGGTGTTTTAAGAGGTGCGCCAGTCGCATCTTTAGAGGGTAACCCCAATTTTCATCCCCTGACTGTCGCTACTTTACAAGCCGCACCAAAGACTAGTGAAAATGTAGAAATTTTTGGTAGCAAAACTGGTAAAAAATAAAGTAGCAGATTTGGCAGGGGTGGCAACGAATTTTCTAGCCGATGTCGCAGATTGTTTGTTGAGCATTTGCTCATGCAGCCTCTTGCAAAAGTCAATTTCTTTGAATTGTTAATTGTGAGCGCCCAAGGGGCGCGATTACACGCCCGCAATGAATAAAAGAAACACCTTTTTCCCTATTCCCTGTTGCCTGTTGCCTGTTGCCTGTTGCCTGTGTTTCTTCAGAGGGGTTTGAAAGTGGCAGATTCTCAAGTCATTGGCATTGACTTAGGTGGAACAGCAATTAAGTTGGGGCGTGTTGCTACAAATGGCACTTGTTTACAATCGTTAACTGTAGCAACGCCGCAACCACCAACACCAGAAGCGGTTATGCTCGCAATGGTAGATGCTATTTCCATTCTGGAACGTTCCGCTAACGCTCAAGTTGACAACCAAAGTCATACTATTGCTATTGGTGTTGGGACTCCAGGACCAGCGGATGCAGCAGGACGTATTGCCAAAGTCGCCATAAACTTGCCAGGATGGTATGATGTTCCGTTAGCCGACTGGCTGGAAGCAAAGACAGGAAAACCTACCATTATCGCCAACGATGCTAACTGTGCAGGGTTGGGAGAAGCTTGGTTGGGAGTAGGTAGCCGCTTTCAAAATTTTATTCTACTCACTTTAGGAACTGGAGTGGGTGGTGCAATTATCTTGGATGGTAAACTGTTTATTGGTCATCTAGGCGCAGCAGGTGAGTTGGGATTAATCACCCTCAATCCAGATGGTCCAATGTGTAATAGTGGTAATCAAGGCTCTTTGGAGCAGCATTTGTCAGTTACAGCAATTCGTCGTTGTACGGGGAAAGAACCAGCAGAACTGTGCGCTCTTGCAAAAGCAGGAGATACAAAAGCATTGACTTTTTGGCAAGAATATGGTAGACGTTTAGGCATTGGATTGAGCAGTTTGATTTATGTGCTCACACCAGAAGCTGTTGTCATTGGTGGCGGAATGAGTGCAAGTGCTGAGTTTTTTATACCATCAGTCAAAGCAGAAATTGAGCGGAGAGTGCAGCTTACTTCACGTCTGGGTTTACAAATATTGCCAGCAGAGTTAGGCAACTTTGCTGGAATAGCAGGTGCTGCAAAGTTGGCTTTTTCAAAAGTAGGGCTGGTGTGAGTTATCAGTTATCAGTTATCAGTTATCAGTTATCAGTTATCAGTTATCAGTTATCAGTTATCAGTTATCAGTTATCAGTTATCAGTTATCAGTTATCAGTTATCAGTTATCAGTTATCAGCTCATCTTGGCTTGATAACTGATAACCGTTCCCTGTTCCCTGTTCCCTGTTCCCCCTGTTCCCTGTTCCCTTTGTTCACTGTTTGATTCTGAGTTCTTTACTTGGTAACTAAAACCTCTTGTGATACTCAACGACAGCACGATTATCATCTAAGAAATTGGTAGTTGCACGCAGACGAATGGAATTATTCAGTCGATAATTAACACCCCATTGGAAAGGATCGTTTGTTGTCAAAATCTTGAGGGTAGAAATAGAAATCTTACGATTCAAGTCTACTCCAGCCTCCGCTGCCAACTCCAAACTTGAACTCGTCCTACCTGTTTGTACGCTGTCAGAAAGAATAGTTGGGAATAAACGCAGTTCACTTAAACCCAGTGCAGTCCCAATTTGATTTAGAGGTTCTTGAAGATTGTTTAGTACAGCCGAACCTGCTATATTAATAAGTCCCAAAGTAGCATCGTTGTTGCTTCCTTCTTGATTATTTACATATCCACCCCCAAGCAGGGCAACAATTTCTGTTTCGGTGCGTGCAGGACTGCTTGTCAATTCTACACTTTGATCGAGTTTACTTGCAGGACCTTGTACCCTAGCTTCGACACGAATATTTTCTAAAGCTGCCAACCCTGTAATATTTGGTTTATTGAAGTCAGTATTTTGAAGAACGTCGAGTACTTTGGCAAATAGTTGGATGTCTAAGTTGGGGTCACGAGGTTGATTTGCCCGAAAAATAGCTTTATGCTTATACCCATTAACAAGGTTAAATCGAGTAGTAAATAAATTGACGCTTCCCCCCTTCAGCCGGATAGTTCCTTCTGGTATTGGATTGCCAAATGAACCGTTGACAGTTAGGGAACCAGTTGCGCGGAAACTAAGAATAGGTGGACGGGTAATTTCTACGTTTTTGCCTAGCTTTAACTTTAAATCGTGAAACTTAGTGGTTGTATTGCTAACTTTCGGACTATCTTTAGGAGTATCTTGCTTTGCCGCCTTTAGGCGTGAGACATTCGTATCATTGCTATTTTCAGGGGTAGTTGGATTTTTAGATTCTGCAAGTGATACCTGACCATTATCTAACTGCAATTGACCACCAACCATTGGGTTAAGGGCAGAACCAGTCAAGAGCAAGTTACCACTGACATCTCCCTTGTAAAGTTCCTTAATATTCAAAGCCAATTGGTTAAGGGTAACGTTGAGAGGATTATCTATTTTCGTTCCCTGGTTAGCGACAGGAATTTCCCCTTGTGCTTCAACACTACCTTGGTTATTATACTTACCTCGAAGATTTTGTACGATGATGCGGTCTAAATCAAACTGCACTTTTCCTGTAATATCTGTCAACTTTCCTGGTAACGATTGAGATGAAAAGGTAGCATTATTAACAGTGGCAAGTCCATCTATAATCGGCTGTTGCCTTGTACCCCGTACCATGAGGTTTATTTCTCCCTCACCTTTTTCAAAGGCTACCTGGTTGGTTAACAGGTTTAAGACTGCTAATCCTTCATTTTGGACTTTCATCTCCAGACTAATATTATCGTTGTCTGGTTTTACGGAAGCAAAAGGTAACTGATATGGTATACTGCCAGCAATCTTAACAGGTTCTGAACCAGAAACCACAACGTGACTGCCAAAGTCCAAGCGACCATTGCCATAGTTGAAACTCGCAATTGCTGACTCTACTGCCTTTTGATTCAGAGTTCCTTGTGCAATTTGCAATTCTCCCTTTGCCTGTGGATTTTGAATACTCCCAGCTAAAGCTGCTGTGCCGTTAAGATTACCTGTTATACCAACTGGCATTTTGACAAAATTATTCAGCACTTGTACGGGGAAGTTGATCACTCGCAATTGACCAGATTGTTCACTACCACCAATGTTACCTGTCAAAGCGATAAGCCGGTTCTGAGATTCAATTCGCAAAGGTAAAAATCTGAGAACACCGTTTTCAAATCTGCCTTGAGCAATCACTTGGTCTGCTTTATACAACTGCTCTAGTTTATCTCCCTTACCCCAAACAAAGTTTTGACCATTTAAATTAAAGCTGACATCCAGTCCGTTCGCAGCAGCAGTATCTATGGAGACTTCACCATTGAAAGTTCCTTTTAAATCTTCTAAATCTGGTATGGGGGAAGCATCGCGACGCTGTTGTTTTTGTTGTGCGAACTGGGATTCAATTGCAGCAAAGCGGTTAAGTTGGGTTGACAAAGGCTCATTAGCTGTAAACCCGACTGACTGAATAGAACTCAAATCCGCTGCTTTGCCATACTTTGGTTCTGACAAACCGCGTTGGACATCTTGGAATTCGTATATCTGTAGCGCACTCAAGACATCTTGCACCTCACCCTGAGTCACGTTCAGTTTACCTTTGATTTGCGGACCTTTGGGAGTTTGGGTGAAAGTTCCAGCCAGGGCGTAACGACTAAGACCTTTGACAAATTCACCATTGGAAATGGTAGTTTGACCATCGCCGTAACTAAACTGTGCATTCAGGCGATCGCCTTTAATCCGACCAACTTGAGGCTTAGCAATGGCAACATCCCCCTGTGTCACGAATGTCTTTTGATTAACTTGAAAATTCCCAGTCAAAACTCCTGCAATTGTACCTTTACCAAGATGACTGTTAGCAGGCGGGGTAAGATTCAATATCGCCAAGGGGAAATTGTCTACTTTGATTGCCAAATTATCCCCTTGACTTTGACCGCTGGCTAATGAATCTTGCCACCGCACTAAGAAAGAGTTGGGGCGATTGTTTGCATCTGCGTTTAGTGTAATGCGATCGCGTTTGCCTGCAACATCTAAATTTAAACCCTGTCCCTGTCCCGACTGAATATTTCCAGTTAACACCGACTCAAAAGGTAATTGATTCACCACTAAGTCACGTAACCTTAGTTCCCCTTGTATATTTGGTGCTGGTAGTGTGCCATTGATTCTCCCACCAAAATCGGCTTTACCCGTTAAGCCCACACTCTTGGATAACTGTATTGGCAACTTTTGCAGATTCAAATTTTGTGCCTGAACGTTCAAATTTAGTTCAGTAATTTCTGGTATACCTTCCCTACTAGATTTGGCTAAAATGTAACCATTAGCATTCAAATCCGGGGAAGTGGCTCGCTCAATGTTCAGCTTTTGTCCATCCCAACCAACAGCTGCTGTTAGTGGTTGCTCAATACCACCAATACCTTGAGAAAACTGTACCTGACCAGAGGCACGCACGTTAGATATATTGAAAGCTCCCACGGTGCCTGCGACTTGTAGCTTACCACCAAACTGCCCCCGCAACTGCTGCGACAACCGTTTTAATTCCACACCAGAAGCATCAACCACAGCCTGATAGCGACCATCTGCCACTTGGATATTGGAAGCAGTCACAGTGCCATTTGCGACATTTAGTCGCGCCTGACCTGTCGCTTTTATTGCTTGTGGCTGAGGCGAATTAATTAGACCAGCAACATTGAATTGACCACTTAAATTACCGTTCAACTGCGGTGATACTTGTGTCAAACGCTGCAATGGTACGTTATTTGCTTGAAGTTGCATTTGATAACGACCGTTAGCAAGTTCAATGTTGGAGGCGGTGACTGTGTTGCTTCCAAAATTCACACGTGCTTGTCCTGTCGCTGTCACAGCTTCTGGTTTGAAAGATTCAACCGAACCAGCAACGTTGAACTGTCCGGTTAACCTTCCCTGAAATTGCTGGGGTGATTGTGCCAACTGTTTCAAATCAACGTCATTAGCGTTAAGTTGTGCTTTGTACAAACCCTCTGCCACTTGAATCTTAGAAGCGGTAATTGCGCCACCAGCAACTAATAGCTGTCCAACGCCCGTCGCACGCAATGTTTTGAGGTTGAAAGCGTCTGTGTTTCCTGAGACTTGGAACTTACCCGCCAATGGTCCTTGTAAACTTGGGGGTGCTTTTTTTAGTAAGCGTCCCAACTGTACACCATCTGCAACTAATTGAGCAGAAAAGCTTTCTTCGCCAAATTGAATGTTAGAAATAGCAACAGTGCCACCTGCAAGTTGAACTTTTGTGTTATCTGTGGTGCGAATCGTGGCAATTTTGAATGGGGCTGAGGTTCCTGATAAGATCAGACGACCGTTGAAGCGTGCGTCATCAATAGAGACATTTTGTAGTTGGGTGGGGTTGACAAAACGCTGCACTTGCACTTGTGAGGCATCGGCGATCGCCTGCCAACGCTGATTAGCCCAATTGCCAGCAATTTGTACTTTACCACCACCAACATTAACAGCAACATTCCGGAAAGAAACAGATTTGTCTGGGGCGATGATAGTTTCTCCGCTTCCGGGGTAAGTTGCTTGGGGTGCTTGCCATTGTACTGTTGTCTGAACGTTTTGATCTCTGCCAGTCAGTTGAGCTGTACCGGAGACAGTACCAATTTGAAATCCTGGTTTTGTCTGGTAAACAGAGGCGATTGCATCTCCCGGAACGTTCTTTGCTGTGACGTTAAAATTGATTTCAGGAATTTTGTTAACAAATTGAACTTTACCAGCGCCTGTGATTTCACCACCGACTGTGGCTTTGCCCTGAATATTTTTAAAAGTAATCACAGAAGCAACAGGAGAAAACTCAAACTGTGACTGAACAGTATTAAAATCGACTTTATCAATTTTTGCTGTTTTGATGGTGGCGACTGTACCAGAGAGAATTGGGTTTGTGGTTGGTCCAACAAGCTGTAAGTTTGCCTTAACTTCCCCAATTGTCGGTACTGGCAATTTTACCTTGAGAGTTTCGCGAGCATCTACCAAATTCACGGAATTCACACGTGCAACCAGGTTGTAGCCTGCTTTTGGGTCAATGGTACCGTTACCAACCAAGGGGATTTTGCCATAATTAGCAGAAACATTCTCTAAGTGCAGCTGAGTTTTTTCAAACCGCAGATGACCTTGAGAATTTACAAAAGGTTGTACCATTCGGGGAACTTGAAGTTGAACCCCTTGCAAAGTAGCATTACCGAAAATGAGCGGGTTTTGCTGTTTTTGTTTGAGTTGAATGTTGAGAATTTTCAGATCACCCTCAACTCGACCTGCTTGAAATTGTACAGGTAACTTAACGATGCGAGAAATCTCAGCAGCAAGCAAGTTTTGCCCACGCAGCGACTCTAAATTAATTTCTTGTGTCTTTGGACGAAAGTCTCCCTGTATGGAAAGGTTACCACCATTATCTGGTTCCGCACCTAAATCAAATTTAATCAGTTTGTTGTTTTCTAATAGTTGTGCAGTTCCATTGATTTGTGAGAATGCTACGGGGGAGGCGGAGAGGGAGGGGGAGAAGGAGGGAGGGAGAGTTTCTTTTCCTTTCTCACTCTTCTGTTCTGTCGTTCCTTGTACCCCAAGTTCTCCTACTTTCCTCAACTGCGGTACCAGGATCAGCTTGGCATTGCGAAACCGCACTTTGTCTAAATTTGTTTTAATCGGTCCTTTTTGAGGTGAGGGGATTATTTTTGTGGTTAACCAGCGCCCTTGTTCATCTTGTTTAATGTAAACATCTGGGTTGACTAAGGTGACGTCTAAGTTGAGCTTTCGCTTAAACAACAACTGTAATGGATCAAAACCTACCTCCACACCCTCGACTGTGACTTTATCTGGATCTATAGATGTTGCTGGGATGGCTGAAGCCCCAAATTTCACTCCTGTAAGCGATAGTTGTTTGACCTGTCCCAGTTCTACTGGACGGTTCAGTGTAGTGGTAAGATTGCTTTGTGCCAGCGGCACTAACTCTTTATGAATCAATTTCCACAGTCGCCAAGTACTGCCGAGAATTCCAAGAAACAAAATTCCGCCCAAGGCAATGCCACTACGATTTAAAATCAGCAGCCATTGATGCTTTTTATAAAAATGGAGGGATTGGGAGTGATCATCTGGATTACAAGCTTTGGTCATGTCGTCTCTCACTACTGACTCACCGAAACAGTCTTGAGCGCCGAGTGTAAATTCTGAAAGTGTTATCAGTTTACATTCTTTGAGAGACTCAGCGCTCAGAAAGAGGTTTGAAGCCTATGCTAGTTGCATAATAGTCGCTTTTGGGAAAACGCCACTTGCACTGAATACTGGGAAACCCAAATTCAGCAGTGGCTCTTCTACACAGCATTGTCCTGTGTAACGTGCTTGCTGCCTTAAGTTTGGGAACTTTCTTAAACGAAAAACTAACGGCATTTACATCAAGCCGGTACAGCCGCTCACAGCACTGCGTCCCGAATTTATTTGTGGAGCCATCATAGCCTTTTTTTCTGATTTAATCCCCCGAATGTATCTGTAAGGATTTATTCAGAACTTAGCACCAAGATACGGATGGAACTGCCACACTGGTAGAACTGATTGGTACGCAATTGGATTGCGCCTACTCCAGGATAACCGACGACACAAAAGACCGCAGGAGTTTTTGATCAGTATTCGTAAGAAAAGAGGGAACAGGGAACAGGGAACAGGGAGTAGACAAGAAGCGGGATTCAGTTTCTTGAAAGTACCCCATTCTTAGGCGTACCGCTTGTTATGGATGAAAGAAAGACCTTTTCCACCCGTACACCCGTACACCCCTACACCCCTGTGTTTATCACTTTCTTGAAGAAAATTATTGATATTGTCGTCTTTACCTTGTCAGGAAAATATTAAGATTTGATAAAAAAGTGAAAATTTTTGCTTCGACCTTTCATTGGACGCCTTCTAGAACTTTAATTAAAAATAGATCAAAAATGTAAGATTAATGATTACACCCATGCGTGTTTTTGTACTACTGTTTAATGCTCGGACAGAAAATGAGGGAATCCACACAATTCAGGTGGGCGAAGCTCCAGCAGGGAGCGGCGCAGAGCGCTATCGCAATAAAGTTCTGATGTTCGAGTCAGAAGACGACGCGACACGCTTTGCCCTCATGCTGGAAGCTCAAGATTTCCTCTCACCAACTGTAGAGGCGCTTGATTCAGAGGAAGTGAAAGAATTTTGTCAAGCTGCAGACTACGATTGGGAAATTGTCCCAAATGACAGTGCTTTGGCAATTCCCCCAGAAGTTAACGTTGAAGAAACAGATTGGAAACTAGAGTCGCAGGAGAATGTTGCTGAGCAAACTCCTCCTCGCAATGAGGAGTCCCAGGAAAAACCGGAAATTTCTGATTCGGAACTAGATAGCATTCGCCGCAAACTGGAAGGATTACTATAGTGAGTCATTAGTCACTAGTCATTACTGATGACTGATTACAAATAAACGGCAGTACTTCGGGAAAACCCGATCTCAGTGCTGCCTCCCAATTGCAGTTTGGACAAAAAAACAAATGACGACGAATTTGCAGGGGCGCGGTCATCTTTTGACAGAGCAGGTTAATCCTGACAGTCTGAATTTAGACCAGCTGAGTTCTCTTGAACTGGTAGAGTTATTTAATCGCGAAGATGCAAAGGCAGTGGCTGCAGTTGCTGTAGCTAAAGTTCAGTTGGCTCAAGCAATTGAACGTACTGCTGAATGTTTGCGTCACGGAGGACGCCTTTTTTACATCGGCGCGGGGACAAGTGGTCGATTAGGAGTGTTAGACGCTGCAGAGTGTCCACCTACTTTTTGTACACCTCCAGAGATGGTACAGGGAATTATTGCTGGTGGTGCGGGTGCATTAGTACGCAGTTCCGAAGATTTGGAGGACAGCGCTGAAGATGGTGAAGCGGCGATCGCCCAACGACAAATCACGCAACTTGATGTAGTGGTTGGCATTACAGCCGGTGGAACAACACCTTTTGTTCATGGCGCTATGAGTGCTGCTCGTCAACGAGGAGCGACTACTATATTTATAGCCTGCGTTCCTGTTGAACAGGTCGAGTGTGAGGCTGATATTGATATTCGCCTGTTAACTGGACCAGAGATTCTTGCTGGTTCAACTCGTCTCAAAGCAGGTACAGTCACTAAACTTGCCTTAAATACCCTGTCTACGGGTGTGATGGTGAAGTTGGGTAAAGTTTATGGCAATCGCATGGTGGATGTGGCGGTAACGAATCAAAAGTTACGCGATCGCGCTATGCGTATTTTACAAGACCTAACAGGTTTAAGTCGAGAAGCCGCTGGTTTTTTATTGGAACGTAGTGGTAAGTGGGTAAAGTTGGCGTTATTAATGCATTGGACTGGTTTGGAAAAAGAGGCGGGTTTACAACTCCTGTCACAATACCAAGGTAATGTCAGGGCAGCTGTTGCTAGTTATAAAAACAACGAGCAAGCCTGAAAATTCTACTTCGAGTTACAACTAAAAAAGTGAGAAATGAGGAGTGACTTATTCCTCATTTACAATTTGTATGTTTTTTGATTGACAAGCTTGTGACCTATTTTTTCTAATTATCTTAGTTCAATCACTAAAACTTTATAATTAATTAATAAATCAAACATAAGTATACTTTACATAAAAATTACTTCTTGAGAGATACGTAAAAATGATTTGATTATCTCTTGAGGATGATTGGCTAGTTTGTTTATAAATTAGAAAATACTCATGACTGCCGGAATTCATTCAACACTTGCTAATCACTAGAAGTTAATCGCTTTGAGCCATTATCTTTATAGTCATTAGTAACATAATTATTGTCTTTTTTCAATGCATCTCCTTCTCTTCTTTTTATATACTTACTATGGCAAAGCCAATTGAATTTAATTTATTTGCACCTTACAACGAAGCAGCTTCTTTAATTGGTTCTTTTTCTGATTGGGAACCAATTTCAATGAAAAAAGGTGAAGATGGTTATTTTCGCACAACTGTTGAATTAGAAGATGGTGATTATAAATATAAATTTCGTGTGCAGTCAAAGTCTTGGTTTTTTGAACCAGACCAATGGGTAGATGTGACAGATCCCTATGCAACTGACATTGATGAAATGAGTGGCAAGGATGACGGTGTTGTACACATCAAAGATGGGAAACGTGTTGTAGATACTTGTGTTTGGCAACACGACGATAAACATCTGCCCGCAAACCAGGAATTAGTTATTTATGAATTGCACGTTGGTGACTTTTCTGGTGGTGAAGATGATCCACATGCACGAGGAAAGTACAAGCATGTCGTTGAGAAGTTAGATTACCTCAGTGAACTGGGAATTAACGCGGTTGAGTTAATGCCAATTAAAGAATATCCAGGAGATTATAGTTGGGGTTACAATCCACGTCACTTCTTTGCCCCAGAATCGAGTTACGGTCCGACATCAGGATTGAAAAATCTTGTTGATGAGTGCCATGCAAGAGGAATTCGTGTGATTATGGATGGTATTTATAATCATTCAGAATCATCAGCTCCATTAACACAAATCGACCACGATTATTGGTATCATCACGAGCCTCGCGACCCCGATAATAACTGGGGACCAGAATTTAATTACGAACACTATGACAAAAAATTAGAGATTTATCCCGCTCGTAAATTTATTGGTGATACAGTTCGTTTTTGGGTGGGTGAGTATCACCTTGATGGAATTCGCTACGATGCAGCACGGCAAATTGCTAACTATGATTTCATGCACTGGATAACGGAAGAAGCCAGAAATACTGCCAGCATGAAGCCTTTTTATAACATTGCCGAACATATTCCAGAAACGACTAGCATTACCAACGCTGATGGACCAATGGATGGCTGTTGGCATGATAGTTTCTATCATTGTATTAAGGATCATATCTGTGGTAAGACCTTTGATTTAGAACGCCTCAAAGATGCGATCGACGCAAAACGTCAAGGCTTCATGGGTGCTACAAATGTTGTGAATTACCTCACCAACCATGATCATGATCGCTTAATGGTGGAATTAGGTAACAACAATATCTTTGATGAAGAAGCTTTTAGGCGGTTGAAGTTGGGAGCTGCTATCCTTTTAACAGCGATGGGTGTACCCATGCTTTGGATGGGTCAGGAATTTGGCGAGTATAAGCCGAATACACAAGAATCATCTAAAATTGAATGGGGATTGCTAGGTAATGATTTGAACCATAGCTTGTTTGAATACTATAAAGGCTTAATACACCTGCGTAAAAGCAATCATGCTCTCTACACAGAAAATGTTGATTTCATCCACGAAAATCCAGAAGATAAAGTATTAGCTTATAGCCGTTGGAACGATGAAGGTTCTCGTGTTGTGGTTGTGGCTAATTTTTCAGAAAACTTCTTGGGCGAGTATCAAGTTTCTAACTTCTCCAACAATGGCAAATGGCACGAGTGGACAGGCAATTATGATGTAGAAGCTAACGACGATCGCATTACCATTGATATTGGACCATATGAAGCTAAAGTGTTTGTTTGGCAGTAAATCAGTTATTAGCTGTCAGCCATTAGTTGTTAGCCAAAGGTAATATAGAAATCCTAAATTATTCGTGATTTAGGATTGCTATATGCATAACTTTAACTAATTACACTTGGTTGTTAAAAAAGCTCTTACATCTCGGTGCAATGCCTGTTTACTTTTGATTTAATACTAAGCACTGAGTTGAGTCATTTCAACGGGCATGGGTTGGATGGAAATGATGGGAATAGTTTCCACCAAAGAAACCGTATAAGCGGAAAGGTGTAAAAAATCGGACACAGGGTCAGACAACAAAATCTTAAAGATCATCTCTCTAAGGTCGTTCGATATCTGGGATAAACCAGTCAGGGGGAAGCTGCGGCTTCCCATCTCTGTTTTTTGCGCCAACACCGAATACTCAAAAAAAACGATACTTACCGCCTGACGCTGTTGTTGATTAATTCGTAACAAGATATGGTCGGTCAGTTCTATCCCCGTTGCTTTTGATCCTGGTTCAAAGCAAACAGTCAGCGTATCGCTTGCTTCATCATATTTAACACTTGGCTTGCTCATATACTTAACCCATCACCTTTTGATATGCCGTGACTACGTAGTTATTTGGTATAGGTTGACCCAATTCCCCTTCTTTAAAGCGACACAGAACAATAGCGACTATGTGGGTATTGTCAAAGGGTAAATCATCAAATGCCTTAGTAGTAACGATATTTTTGCGGATTCAATGGGTCTTGAGTCCGACGACCAGAACGAATGGTTTGTTTTAGTTCATCCTCACATTCTTCCATCTCTGGATGGTTTTCTGGATCAATAACGTGTTCCCATCGCTCCTCAGTTATATAAATATTGTTACTGTAGCGGTCGTACACACTCCAACGTTTATCATCAATGTTCATGATATGGCTTGTGTCATTATCAAGCGTTTACGACGATATTTTTAGTTTAGAGCAAACGGGCATTTAGCCAAGAACCGTAGGAAAATCATTAAGGGATATAGGCGAATACATCTAGCAAGTTTCCAACTAATCCGATTTAACCCAATCGGTAGGGGATGCTGGATTTTCTGATGGTACGTTTGATGCTGGCGTTTCCAACTAATCCGATTTAACCCAATCGGTAGGGTTTTATTTACTGCAAAAGTTGCAGGTACAATGAAAATGTTTCCAACTATAGCGCTTCTCAGTTGCGTACAATACACAGCTGTAGAGACGTAGCATGCTACGTCTCTACATTATTCGTGGTGGTGTATGTGATTCAAATGAGAACCGCTATAATCCGATTTAACCCAATCGGTAGGGGATATAAATACTACCCATGGACGTGGGACTACAGAGTTTCCAACTAATCCGATTTAACCCAATCGGTAGGGAATTTGTCGTCTTAGGTGCATTACTACCCTCTCTAGTTTCCAACTAATCCGATTTAACCCAATCGGTAGGGTCGTTTTATTCTAGCCCCCTAGGGTATAGACTCGAGGCACTTGTTTCCAACTAATCCGATTTAACCCAATCGGTAGGGAGTTCGTCTAGCAGCCCTTACCCAGTAAGAGTTTCAGCCGCCAAATCGACACCACTCTCAAAACCATTATATATGTTGTGCAAAATTGAGCAACACACATACCTCAAACCCTTACCCTACAAGCAATCGACACCACTCAACGAAAAATATAGGGTTTCAGCGATTTGGCGAGTGGTGTCGATGCACCACCTAAAAATCACCCCTAATCTTCCCCAAACCTAGATTACGCAATACTTTTAGGTGTTGAGTGAGTGTAGAGACATAGCCCTATGGCTGACGCCACGGCTGCGCCTAACGGGTTCGTCAGTCGCTACAACGGGGGGGAACCCCCCTTCGGGTTCACCAGTCACCTACGGCGGTAAACCCGCCTGCAGCGCTGGATTCACCGCAACGCGCTGACTCACATGCTACATCTCTACATCTCTACATTGTTGGTGATAGTGTATGTGATTCAAATGAGAACCACTCTATTCACATCAACTTACAAAACCGTTCCAATCTCCTTTAAATAAACCCGTGTAAAAGGTTCATCTACACCAAGAGTATACTCTTCTATCAAACCCTTGCGCCTAATAGAAATGTTGTCTCCATTTTTGATCACAACAGTTGAATCATCAAAAACATCCCGCGTTAACGTCATCTCAGTTTCTGTAGGATTGTTTAAAACTACCATGTTACTTCCGTAGTAAAACATTCCTTCATTTTCCAAAACGTCTTCTTTGTATTCAGCAATCAGCATATCAAGCTTGGGATTACGCAACAAAGAAAGGATATTGGTGTTGTAATCTGGACTCAAAATTTTTGCCGAACGATTTATGAAAACACCATCACGACAAACAGCGCCTATTGTCCAATCTGGGTGTTGTAAAAGAATATGGTCAATTGTTTCTTGAATTTGCTGAACCGAGATATTGTTGAACGTGACTATTGGTATTCTGGCATCTGTACCCACTTGATAAAAGGTTTCCAGAATGTGTGAGGGTACATCAACGCTTTCACCGATAGAAGGCTTGAGATGCATCAAAATTCCTGGCGCAGCGTTGATTTCTAAGATAGAAAAGTCGTTAGACTTCCAAGATTCGCTAAGATTTGGTGCAATAACATCAATCCCCAGGCAAACAAGGCGGAAGTGTTGGGCAATATCTTGTGCCAAAATGATATTGTCAGGATGAACAGTGCGGGTTGCATCAATGCTCACACCTCCAGCCGAGAGGTTAGCAACTTTGCGAAGAGAAACGTTGCGATCTTTCTCAACGACGCTGTCCAATGACAAGCCCTGTTGTTCAAGATACTGTTCCATCGCTTCATCCGACTGAATTTTCGTCATCGGCGAGGTGGGTGTATCCAAACGCCCAGGTTTTCGGTTTTCGTCTCGGATTAACTGTTGAATGGTTGATTTTCCATCACCCACAACCCATGCCGGACGACGTTCAATAGCAGCAACAAATCTGCCATTCACACACAACACGCGGAAGTCTGACCCCACAATGCTTTTTTCAACAATAACTCGGGTTGGCTCGTTTTCTGGAATTGCCTCAAGCGCCCTTCTAAAAGCAGATTTGAGTTCATACTCGTCTCGTACTTCGGCGGTGACTCCAATTCCTTTGTGACCAGCCACAGGTTTGACTGCTACTGGGTAGTTAATGTCTCTAGCTACTGCAAGAGCCTGCTTTTCTGAATTCACAATATCACCTTTCGGCACTGGAAAACCCAAGGTTTTTAGAAACGCTTTGCAGTCATCTTTGCGCGTGGTGAAGTCGGAATCTAGATGGCTATCGCTATCAAATGTCGTTGCTATTCCCCGAACCTGTTTTTTGCCGTATCCGTACTGTGTCAGTCCTTCATCCCATAGATAAAAAGCGGGAATACCTTTTGTGTCAGCTGTACGCAGTAAAGCGTAAACTGTAGGACCACCGTAGACTGATTGCCGGAACTTACTTTGAAGTGTTAAAAGTTGCTCTTCAAAATTAATGTCTTTGTGCTGAGTTATGGCTTCAAACCAATCCCATACAAAGTAAAGTACACCTCTAGTAGTACGCTCGTGAAGCGATTGTATGCTAATTGTCGCATAACTTTCATATGACTTGATACCCCAATGGTCGAGGTGTAAGCCCATATCTAGCTTTCCGACTTCTGACACGGTGCGGGCAAACAGATGAGCATAGGAATCAAATGTTTGGTCGCGCAGGTTTGGGTAGCGATCGCTAATAATTGAGACGTAATCCTCAATCGGCAGAGGTTTTGTGAACTCAGTTACAGCAAAATCAAAGACCAACGCGCCTGCGTCCAAGTAAGGATTTGGTCCTATGTAATGCTTGAACTTGAAGATGTCGAATGCATCAGTTTTTCTGGCATTGATGCGAACTGTATTGGTGATTTTGTCTTGAACCATAAGACTATTACCTCTGACTAAACACCCTGAAATCTGAACAAATACTAGCGTTTCCTCAGACGTCTTTACTGTCTATGAGTTTAATACCCTTTTGTAAGCGAAGGTCAATGCCTACGCTACATCTGTGCTTTATAGTGAACACTGGCATTAATAGCTACTTTTATATAATATTATTGTACTCAGTATCACCAAGAACATTCAGCTATCTAAAGATATAGTTAAGCTGTTATACTAAGTGAATAGTCAATAGTCAAAATAACAGATGCATCAACATTTAACCATTGCTATTGACTAGTACCTAAATATATAACCTTTGAAGGGTGCAATTAAACACTAGTTAATTTATAAATAGTAAGCACTAAGAAGCGCTAAGGAGACGGCAAGTATGACTAACGCAAAAGCTGTTCTCAGAAAAGAGGTTCAGCATCTTGCTGAGGAAGCTTTCCAACACAAACTCATTTCTGGATATGGAGATGGTCCAGACGGTAATGAGTATCAAATTGTATATCAAGGTAAACCCAGGCATTTCGCTTTAGAAGAGGCACGTTCTTTTTTATGCGAGTTACTGTTTGAAACACAACAGGGTGACCAACATTCTGAAGAATTGAGTATTTGAGATTTAACTAGAACACCACAACTCACCATGAATAGTATACGGCACTCAGTCAGATAGACCTCCGGAACATTATTGAAATCGGGAGGTGTTTTGATTTTTACAACCATCCTGATTTTACAAGGAGGCACGCTCAAAATCTGAGGGGCTGGCACCCGTATCCAACACAGCGAGTTATGGAATTGTCCAAAGTATTCTTGGTGTTCTCACTATAAAGATATGTGGATTCCACAGACTTGTTTTGTCACGTAAAGCGCAGTTATGCTACCTGTGCTATATTTCTATGGGCTATATATTACTGTCAGTGCTATGGGAAAACCAACAAATTTTGTTACATTCCGAGTGAATGATCTAGAGAAAGAAATCTTACGTAATTACTGCGAAAAACTAGGCAGAACGCAAACTGATGTACTGAGAGAACTTATACGTAACTTGCAAAAAGAAAACATTACGTTAGGTTAAGTCAACCTAAAATAGTTTATCTTATCCCACGGCTTTTGCTGTTCGCGTAGCTCGGCGCTAGCCATAAATCAGTGATCTTGGTATTTTCAATGGTCGTGGGATGAGTTAAAAAAGTTGCCTTTCAAATTTATACAAAAGCTAATACAAGCCTCTTACGGGTCAAAAGTCATAACAGTTAAATGTTTCTGACTTTTGACCTTATTTATTTAGTTGAACTTGAATGAAATAAAGAGTCACTATTTTTACTCTAGTTCTACTTTTTTTACAGAGAAATATGTGGTTGTTTACTTTGCATATTATAGTCTGCATTAATTTTTTGTATCTTTCTCTACCAAATGGTAGTTTTTAACACTAAAATCATCATGTTTTATAGAAATAGACCACTTGTATCAGGAGGCTCTATGGTAGCTAGTGAGATTAAGCGACAACTAGTCATTATTGGGGGGGCGGAAGATAAGGAGGGAGATTGCCAAATTCTTCGGGAGTTTGTTCGCTACGCTGGGGGTACAAAAGCCAGAATTGTGATCATGACAGCCGCGACAGAACTGCCAAGAGAAGTCGGAGAGAATTATATTAGAGTGTTTGAACGCTTAGGTGCTGAGGATGTTCGTATACTTGACACTGAAACCCGTGAAGATGGGTCTTCATCTACAGGGTTAGCAGCGATAAATAAAGCTACAGGTATATTTTTTACTGGAGGAGACCAAGCCCGTATCACAAGTATTCTTAAGGATACCGAAATAGATGCAGCTATTCATCAGCGCTTCTCTGAAGGTATAGTTGTAGGAGGTACAAGCGCAGGAGCCGCTGTCATGCCAGATGTGATGATTGTCGAAGGCGACTCCGAGACAAACCCTCGAATGGAAATTGTAGACTTAGGTCCTGGTTTAGCTTTTCTCCCAGGAGTAGTGATAGACCAACATTTCTCACAACGCGGACGCTTGGGACGCTTGGTTGCAGCTTTAGCACAGCAGCCTGCTGTTTTGGGATTTGGTATTGATGAGAACACTGCTATGGTAGTCACCGATAACCAGTTTGAAGTCGTTGGGCAAGGTTGTGTAACAGTTATCGATGATTCAGAGGTTGTGCACAGCAACGTTGGCGAGATTTTGAAAGATGAACCTTTAGCAGTTTGCGGAGCAAAGCTTCATATCCTACCACATGGATACAAATTTGACCTGAAAACCCGTAAGCCTATCCTAGATAGTCTTACTGTAACGACTGTCCCTGTACCCGCTGCTTAAAAAATACTTATATTTTCACCAAATGCATTGACAAACAAGTGGGAATTAGAGAATGCTAGTTCCCACTTTTTTGTTACTTTTGATTCCTCTTTCTCCATCGAATGGCAAAAAATATAATGTGTATTCTAACTACCAAAAAATTATTAGGTATCTGAGAGAATAATTTATTAAGAAAAATAAATGTGACTCAAGAAAGAAGATTGATTTATCTTGATATGAGAATATATTTGTATATTCTTGATTTGAGTTTCTTATACTGATTAAGTAGTTTAAATGGCAACTAATCTTGAATTTTATTTATTTGCTCCTCGTAATCAAAAAGCTGCCTTAATTAGTTCCTTTTCTGAGTGGCAAGAAATACCAATGGAAAAAGGAAATGACGGCTTTTTCCGTACTCAAGTAGAATTAGAGGATGATATCTATCAGTATAAGTTCCGTATTCAAACGAAGAGTCCACAATTTGAGCCAGAGCAATGGATAGATGTTATTGATCCTTATGCAACAGAGGTTAATGAAAAACTAAAAGTCGGTGTCGTAAGAATTCAAAATGGAAAAAAGATTGTTGATACTTATGTTTGGCAACACGACAATATAAAATTACAAAACAATAATGAGTTAGTGATATACGAAATACATGTAGCTGATTTTACTGGAGGCGAAGTTGACTCTGATCAGCACGGAAAGTATGTAGATGTTATTAAAAAATTAGATTACCTGCATGAGTTAGGAATTAACGCTATTGAATTAATGCCAGTTAATGAACACTTTGGTGATTATAATTGGGGATATAAAGTATGTCACTATTTCGCGACAGAATCTAGCTACGGCACAACAGAAGATTTAAAACGATTTATAGACGAGTGCCATGCGAGGGGTATTCGCGTTTTGCTTGATGGAATTTTTAACCACACGGATGAAGAATGTCCGTTAATGCTAATTGATAGGAATTATTGGTATTACGAATATATGCATTATCCGGAAGATCCAGGTAATTATTGGGGTCCGGAGTTTAACTATGACAACTACGACGAGAAGTTAGACGTTAAGCCTGCATGGAAGTACGTTGGTGATATTATACGGTTTTGGGTTCAGGAGTATCACATTGATGGAATTCGCTTTGATGCGGTGCGTCAATTAGCTAACTATGAATTTTTAGATTGGGTGGGTAAACAAGCTAAAAAAAGTGCGATTCCTAAACAGTTTTATAACGTTGCTGAACATATTCCTGATAGCAGTAAAGTGACGACTCCATCAGGACCGCTAGATGCTTGTTGGCATGAAAGTTTTCGCTATTTTGTGATTCCACATATTTGCGGTGAGATGTTTGAACCGGAAAAACTCAAGGAGGTTATAGACCCAAGAAAACAGGGTTATGAGGCTAGTATAAACGTAATCAATTACTTAGCGAGTCATGACCGTGAACATCTTTTGAGAGAATTGGGCGATCGCGGTATCTTTGACGAAGATGCATTTAGACGAGCCAAGTTAGCAGCAGCGCTATTGCTAACAGCAATGGGTGTACCTATGCTGTGGATGGGGGAAGAATTTGGAGAACACAAACGTAAAAGTGAAACTGTCACTCAGCCTCAAAAAATTACATGGTCTTTATTAGAAAAAGACCAGAATCGGGATTTATTTGAATACTATAAAAAACTGATTGCGTTACGCAAAAAAAATTCTGCTTTGCAAAGTGAGAACATTGAATTTTTCCATGAGAGTCTAGACGAAAAAGTACTGGCATATGTTCGTAGTCAAGAAGATTCTCGCGTTGTTGTAATAGCAAATTTTTCCGATCAAAACAAGAGTGGATATCATATTCCTGACTTCCCCTGTGCAGGGACATGGCATGAGTGGACTGGTAATTATAATGTCGAAGCTGGGAAACACGGCATCAGAATTGATATAGAGTCATTCCAAGCCAAAATTCTTGTCCAGCAGTAGGAAAAATCTAAAAATCCTCGTCTTACTAAACTGCACACTCTCAAATGACTCCATGTCGCTGGATTTCGCCTTTGCGATTTCTCATCACCCAGTCTTTTAGCAAAATAGGCCTGCTCCCGGATGGCTATGATATTATGGGAAACTGCTGCATACATTTAGAAATTGATTAGATCATGGCTTTAACGCAAGAGCGCAAACAAGAAATACTGACACAGTACCAAGTTCACGAAACCGATACTGGCTCTGCTGATGTTCAAGTCGCTATGCTAACAGCGCGTATTATCCGTCTTAGCGAACATCTCCAGGCAAACAAGAAAGATCATTCTTCGCGTCGAGGATTGTTGAAGCTTATTGGTCAACGTAAGCGTCTATTATCTTATATTCTGGAAGAAAACCGAGAACGTTATCAAGCTTTGATTGGTCGTCTCGGCATTCGTGGATAGAGACTAGTACTTATGTCTGCTGAATCTGAACGCAGTCAGTTGCCTTTTGAACCAAACAAAAAGCGCCAAAAACCCGCAAAAGCAAAAGGCAAACAACCAGATACCAAGCAGGAATCTGGGAAAAAGGACGAGAAGAAGCCATCTTTTACCAAAGAAGAGATGGCTATACCCAAAGTTATTAGCCAACGAATGATTCGCCGAGTGGCTGTTTTTTGTGGTGTGCCAACAGCTTTGGGAATCAGCACCCTGATTGTGAGTTACTTCCTATTGATTTATGCTGGAATTAAACTAGCCCCCATCGCCGTCTTACTCGTGAACATGGGTTTTTTTGGTTTGGGGGTGTTGGGGATAACTTATGGTGTTCTCTCTGCCTCTTGGGATGAACACAGAGTTGGAGGTTGGCTGGGCTGGAATGAGTTCACGACTAATTGGGAACGAATGATAGCAGCTTGGCGTGAAACTCGCCAAAAAAACGTTTGACGAGCAGTATTCAGTGAGCAAATCACTGTGACGTTGGGTAAATATCAAAAAAAATAATGTTGAAGTTTAAATTTTGTAACTTCAACATTACAAATTCAAAATTGATGAATTTTTTGAGACAGAACATCTTCAATAACGGGACTAGTGAGCGCTATATTGAAAAGTTAATTTTGGTTGCTCACGCTTTCTAATTTGAAACCACTGATTCATCTAGAATATTTTCAGCTAGGACTCAACTAGGCAGGAATTTTAGCATGATTATAGTCATGAAAATTGGTTCCCCTGAGGCGGAAATAGACCGTCTGGGCGAGGAACTTGGCACTTGGGGACTGACAGCAGAAAAAATTGTTGGTAAGCATAAGGTAGTAATTGGTCTTGTTGGTGACACCGCTGACTTAGATCCGCTACAAATTCAAGAAGTTAGCCCTTGGATTGAGCAAGTGCTGCGAGTAGAACAGCCTTTCAAACGGGCTAGCCGTCAGTTTCGACATGGAGAATCTTCTGAAGTCATCGTTGACACTCCTAATGGACCAGTTCCTTTTGGTGAACACCATCCTGTGGTTATTGTTGCAGGTCCCTGCTCAGTAGAAAATGAAGAAATGATCGTAGAAACGGCGCGGCGAATCAAAGCTGCCGGGGCACACTTTTTGCGTGGTGGCGCATATAAACCCCGAACCTCGCCTTACGCCTTCCAAGGACACGGCGAGAGTGCTTTGGAATTGTTGGTAAAAGCGCGAGAAGAAACTGGGCTGGGCATTATTACAGAAGTTATGGATAGTGCAGAGTTGGATAAAGTCGCAGAAGTCGCAGATGTTGTCCAGGTAGGGGCAAGAAACATGCAGAACTTCTCGCTGTTGAAAAAAGTAGGCGCACAACCAAAACCAGTTCTTCTCAAGCGAGGAATGTCTGCAACTATTGAAGATTGGTTAATGGCGGCGGAATATATTCTAGCAGCAGGAAATCCAAATGTGATTTTGTGTGAGCGTGGTATCCGCACTTTTGACCGCCAGTACACTAGAAATACCTTGGATTTGTCAGCGGTGCCAGTGCTACGCAAACTAACTCACCTACCAATTATGGTTGATCCTAGTCATGGTACGGGCTGGGCGACATATGTCCCTTCAATGTGTTTAGGGGCGATCGCCTGTGGATGCGATTCTTTGATGATTGAAGTTCATCCCAACCCAGCAAAAGCCTTATCTGATGGACCACAATCTCTCACACCCGAACGTTTCGACAGTTTGATGGAAGAACTTGCGGTGATTGGTAAGGCAGTTGGGCGTTGGCAGCAGCCAGTGGTTGCCATAGCATAATAGATCCAATAAGTCAATTTTCAATCATCTAAAAAACCCCTTCCAGTAACGGGAAGGGGTTCTTTCAATTATTGTGGTTAACTGCCGACTTTTCTACCGCCTTCTACCAAAACCACTTGAACGGGGGACTCGCGAACGACCGCCACTACCAAAACCACTACCGCTAGGACTGCGTCTGATATTAGAGTTACCAGAAGGTCTTAGGGTACTTCCGCCAAAGCCAGAACCAGTCGAGCGACTGCCCGTATTTGGGGTAGTCCGTCGTATAGTTGAAGAATCACCAGGATATGACCTTCTAATTGTGCCTGTGCTACGGAAAGCAGTACGGTTTCTCTCTACTGCTGGGGCTGCATTATAGCGGCTGCGGTAACTACTAACCGCATCGCCATAGCTACTACCATAGCCACCGTAGCCAGTCAGCACTCCACCAGGCTGGTATACAGGTGGTACATAATGTTGGGGTCTAAACAACATGTTACCAATTGCCTGTCCCGCTATAGCACCAGCAACAGAACCAGCAAAAGGTGCCCAGAAGCTATTCTGTTGACGGACGACTACTGTTTCCTGTTGTCCAGTTTGGGGATTGGTTTTCGTCTCAGTAACGTTGTGGACGTACGCAATTTTGAAGTCTTCTGTTAAATATAAAGCTGGCTGTCCATTCTCTACCTTTAGATAACTTTTCTTCCCTTGTTTGACCTCATCATCAGTCAGCCGCGCCATTTGTAAATTTTGGCTTTTAAAACTTGGGGGCGTAGCGTTGAGTAAAAACAACGTGTACTCCCCGTCAGCATCGTTGTAGGTAGCTTGCTGTACAGGATACTGACCATCATTTAGCTTGGTGGTTGCTGTTGTCGTTTGAGTGGTATTACTAGCTTGAGGTGTAGTTTGATCTGATCTCCCACCACCGCAGGAGACAGTTGTTACACACAAACTCAAGGCCAAAAAAACCGCTGTTAGTTTACGCACGATTGTCATGAACATTTGACTATCATCCTATCTCCGAGCTTAACAATTTCTTACTAGGGTGGTTGGTACGGACAACCCAACCAATTACAACGGAATTAATTCCGGGTAATATTGCAAGAGTTGGTCGTTGGTGAGTTCATCGCCCAATCGAGCTGGTGAAAAATGCACCTGAATTGCCCGCAATTTATGTTTGTAGTGTAGGTTTATTAAAGCTTTAAAGCCTTCCTTAAGTGCCGTAATATTAGCCAAGTCAGTTTCTAAATCAGGGACTTCTCCTTCGCTAGCGATTGTCATCATGATCACGACATTGCGCGTTACAGGAAGAGATAAAGGTTCATCATACCCTGAGTCAGAACCAAAATCTGGTTCACTGAGGTAACGTTGAGCGGAGTCTGTAAATAATTCATTTACATAGTCTCCCGCCTCTCCTTCACTCCAAAATACGTCACCTTCATTAGCAGCAGAAAGCCAATATTCATCGTATTGCAGTAGAGTTTGGCAGATTTCTACCAATCCTTCTCCCAAAACTTCTATGTCACCATCGGTATCTATGGCTTCCCTAGCAGCACGGTTTAAAACTCCCAAAATAGGTGCTACCTCAGATCCACTTAAATGTAACATGATACGACAGACCACATAGCGCGTCTTGCCGATCATTTTATTAAAAGTACTACGCATGTTTCTTCCTCCTTTTGAATGTTGTTAGCTGTTAATGACTAACCGCTCACTCATGACTTATATAATGTAATCCTTGCTCGTAAAAAGCACGTGCATGGAAAAATCCGCTTTCTCGCTCCAGATTTATAGTTTTTGATCACCAAGGTGCAAAATATACATGATATAAAATCTCAAAATGACAAATAGATGAATATTGGTATTTTAGGACTTGGACTGATAGGTGGCTGCTTAGGTTTAGATTTGCGATCGCAAGGACATCATATTTTAGGCGTTAGCCGACGAGAATCAACCTGTAAGCGAGCAATAGCCCTTGGTAGCACAGATGAAGCGTCAGTTGACATCAGCCTGCTAGCAAAAGCCGAAGTGGTATTTATCTGTACACCCATAGGGCTTATTGTTCCCACATTAGAGCAGCTCATGCCTCATCTGGCTTCTCATACAATTGTCACTGATGTCGGTTCAGTTAAAACACCGATAGTTAAGGCGATCGCTCCCCTCTGGGACAATTTTATCGGTGGACACCCAATGGCGGGAAGAACCGATAGTGGTATAGAAGCAGCTATCCCCAATTTATTTGAAAAAAAACCTTATGTCCTGACACCAACAGAAACGACACCACCAGATGCAATCACAATCGTAGAAAAAATTGTACATGAACTTGGGGCGACTCTGTATCATTGTTCTCCAGAAGAGCACGACCGAGCAGTCAGCTGGATTTCACATTTACCCGTGATGGTTAGTTCCTCGTTGATTGCTGCTTGTATGAGTGAAACCGACACGAATGTGCTGGAATTAGCCCAGAAGTTTGCTAGTTCTGGCTTTAAAGATACAAGTCGTGTTGGTGGCGGTAATCCAGAATTAGGGCTGATGATGGCGCGGTACAATCGTGCCTGCTTGCTCAATTCACTCCAGCAATATCGTCACAATCTAGATGAATTGATTCATTTCGTTGAGCAGGAAGATTGGGTAGCTTTAGAACAACAGATACAGTCTACTCAAAAGGCAAGACCGAAGTTTGTTGAGTAAGATTTAAAAAAGAATTCAGCAATTCCTGAGTCAGGAGTCAGAATCACTTTCGATAGCGGGATTAAAACTTACTCATCTCCTAACTTGCACATTTTAGAACCGTTATACAGTAAGGCTTTGAGAAATCTTATAAAAATGTGCTTGTTTCATATTTTGCGGGAGCGTTAATCGCGCCCGTTGGGCGCTCACATCTTGCACCTAACCGGAGTACGCCTGGAACTTAAGTTCCAGGCTAATAGCTTAAGTCCGTTAAAACGGACTAAAAGACTAACAAGAGTCCGTTTTAACTGAGATCTTGCACCATTCTCAATTACCCATACTGCCAGCCATTGACAGCAAGGTCTAAACCATTTTTGCGAGCCAATTGTCGAAGTCGTTTGATCTGGAGTAACACTTTTAAAAGTACTAATTGTGGAAACAAAGCTTCAGCAGCGATCGCTGCCAATTCACCCCAATCAGGTAGACCAGTATAATCTGACCATAAGTATGCCCAATGAGACAACAAGTAAGTCACGATTGACAACACCAAAAAGCGATACACTCCTTTGAGGGTACTTTGAC
>JAESFI010000132.1_pt1 | contig 58134 bp, 45 predicted proteins | sample 9269361 | NCBI WGS metagenome assembly JAESFI01 (sample SAMN14504119, study PRJNA617095) | algae metagenome | isolation source: Brasilonema angustatum HA4187-MV1 and co-occurring heterotrophs from moss... | place: USA: Manoa Valley, Honolulu, Hawaii | collected 2009-07-20
TCCGGAGGGTGCCGAGTTCGTTGGTCAGGGCCTCCGTCTTGTCCCGTGCCAGTTTCAGTTCGCGCTCGAGAGCTTGCTTTTGCGCAGCCTCGGTCGCATTGGATTTCGTGGATTCTGATGCTGCGCTTCGCGCGGCGTCCAGTTCGGAGCGAAGAGAGGTCAGCTGGCGGACAGCGCTCTCCGCTCTGTCCCGCTGCTTCTCGAGCTCGCGTGTCAGTTCTTGCTTTTGACCGGCATCTGCCGCGCTCGCCTTGGCGGTCTCCGAGGCTGCGGTCCGGAGGGGGCCGAGTTCGTTGGTCAGGGCCTCCGTCTTGTCCCGTTCCAGTTTCAGTTCGCGCTCGAGAGCTTGCTTTTGCGCAGCCTCGGTCGCATTGGATTTCGTGGATTCTGATGCTGCGCTCCGCGCGGCGTCCAGTTCCGAGCGAAGAGAGGTCAGCTGGCGGACAGCGCTCTCCGCTCTGTCTCGCTGCGTCTCGAGTTCGCGTGTCAGGACCTGCTTTTGATCGGCATCTGCCGCGTTCGCCTTGGCGGTCTCCGAGGTTGCGGTCCGGAGGGTGCCAAGTTCGTTGATCAGGGCCTCCGTCTTGTCCTGTTCCTGCTTCAGTTCGCGCTCGAGAGCTTGTTTTTGTGCAATCTCGGTCGCGGTGGATTTCGCTGATTCTGATGCTGCGCCTCGCGCAGCGTCCAGTTCAGAGCGTAGGAACGCAAGCTGGAGCGCAAAACGTTTCGCTCCGTTCCGCCGGTCGTGGGGGAGCTCTTGCTTGAGCTCGGGTGCGGACGCCTGCATAGCCTTCGAAGCCGCGACCCGCGCGACCTCGAGTTCCGCTTTCAGGAAGGAGAGCTCACGCGATAGATTGTTCGTCTTCTCCCGTTCCTGTTCGAGCGCCTGCGTCTGCTGGATGCCGATCTCAATGGCGCGGGCGTTGTGCGCCTGGACCTGCCGCATCGAGCCGAGCTCCGCTCGGACCGCGGCCAATTCGCGCGCAAGCTGGTCCCTTCGTTCCCGCTCCTGATCCAGCAACAGCCTCTGGCTGACCCGCTCCGCTTCAAAAGCCGATTGAACGGCGCTTGGGTTGGCGGGCAATGAAGGTGCCGCTTCGCGCGCAGGACTGTCAGCCGGAGCGGGTTGCCTCTCCTTCGCAGTCAGCGCCCCGTCGGGGCCGGCTGCCGCGGGCCCGCGGACTGGCTGTGCTTCGGCAGGCTGCGCCTTGTCTGTGCGTTGAGCCAGGATCAACTTCCGTACGATCCCGTCGATCTGTCGTTGTGGGGGGGCGGAGCTCGTTCGTTCCAGCTCGGCCATTGCGATCAAGTGCGCGCCACGGTCTCCTTCGTCCCGGGATTTTGCGTCGGCGGCTCCAATCGGAAGCGGCAGAACACAGGTCGCCAGAAGCACTGCGAACGTGCCAGCCAGGGCGCATGCGTGCGGCCGGCGCGCGGTGGTCGGCGCGACAGCTGCTTGTCTCGGCGAATCGAATCCGTGCACCCCCATTACTGCAGCCCAATGCTCGATGGAGACCATGACATTGCGTTCATGACACCGCTTTCATTGGCGTGCTGTCGATATCGCAGTCGCGGTAGCCAAAATGGAGTAGGGGAGCAGCATAAGGGTATTAAGTAGATGAACCGGATCCGTGTCCAAATCGTATTGACCCCGGCGATCCAGCTTCAATAGCCTGCGGGCACAATTCATCACACGCGCAGGAAGCTCGACATGAGCAGATCATTCGCCATTGTTGCCGGCGTGACGGCAGTCGCACTGATCCTCGTCAGCGGAATCGAAGCCTCCGGTTCTGCGCAATCCGCCCCCTCGACCAGGCCTCCCGGCGCTTCAGCCAGAAACGCAAATGCCGCAATGACCAGGGCGACGTCGCGGACGCAGCTTCCGCACCGGCTTGTCATCCATGTCGACGTCAACGATCCGGCCGTGATGAATCTCGCTCTGAACAACGCCAGCAACGTGGCTCAGTACTACAGCGATCTCAACCAGAAGGTGGAGATAGAAGTCGTCGCGTACGGGCCGGGACTGCACATGCTGCGAGATGACACGTCCCCCGTAAAAGGGCGTATCAAGGCGATGAGCGAGACCACGCCCGGACTTACGTTTTCGGCATGTGGAAATACGCGCGAAAACATGACGAAGAACGAGGGCAAGGACGTTCCGATCATCTCCCAGGCGAAGATGACCAAATCCGGGGTCGTCCGCCTGATGGAGCTTCAGGAGCAAGGCTGGAGCTACCTGCGGCCCTGACGGTCGCACGCCGCACGCGGAGGAGAAGACGGTTCGGAGCCGGCTCGAGGGCTGCCGGCGCAACTGTTCCGTATCTTGCTGTCGCGCCACGAGCGCAACCTCAAACGCACTTGTCGTGGATCAAGGGCAGGACGCCGTGATCGCGCGCTCGATCACGGGTCGGTTGACCGAGAGGTGCGGCTCGACCACCAGGTCGAGATGCCCGCCGGCGATCGGAATCACCTCGAGTTCTTCAAAGAGAGAGTCCCATCCGAGGCGCGGCGTTACGCCCGGCCGATGGCAGGCGAAGACCGTTCCCTTGATGGGCAGACGAGCTTTGCTATCCGAAAGCCATCGTCCGAACGCGCGCATCCGGAGGATTTCTTCCAGTTCCAGCTTGAGCATGAAAGATGTGTTTGCCAGGCGAGACCAATGAATGGCGTCGATCAGCCTGCAGAATCGAACCTCCTGGCCCGTACGAGCGGCAAGCTTGGCTACGGAGCGGCAAAACATGCGATAGATCGTCACGCGATGAGATTGAATCCGCTGCAGCGTGCGGGAAAAAGCTTCGCGGTGATTTGCTTTGCGAGGACCCACATTGGTGTCGAGGATGCCCAGGAATTTGACCGCGCGCCCCTGTTCAATCAATCGGCTTGCAACCTCGAAAGCGACGCCGCCGCCGAGGGAGTAGCCGATCATGCGAACATCGCCGAGTGACTGGGCCGCATTGATCTGTTCAACCGCGAGGGCGGCCATTTCCTGGACTGAATCGGATCCAGCGAGGCTCCAGCTCAGGTCTGGATAGCGAATAGGTATGACCCGCGCCACCTTGCCCAGCTGAGCGCCAAAGGCTGCCATACTCGGGCCGTACCCCATGGAGCCCGGCAGTATGACCAGACTTGGGAGGAGCTGGTGGTCGGGACGCTGCTGCGCCGGTCCATCCACCGAAGCGACAGCCCGGATCATGTCTTCAGCGCTCATATCGACCGTGAACGCTGCCATGTTGAGTTCTCGGCCGATCAGCTCTTCGAGATCCATGACGCAGCGCAGAAGCTTCAGGGAATCGCCGCCGGCCTCGTCCCAGCGTCCGGCAGCCTCCGGGACGCCGAGGATGCTGCTCCACACCTGTTGCACGGCTTTGTTGGCATCGGCCATTCTCGGCGCAGCCGGCGCAGGCGCCGGCGAGCTCGTCTTGCTTTCCAGATCGAGCAGTTTCAGTTTGGCCTGATCGATCTTTCCTCCCGGAAGGCGGGGAATCTCCATGACTTCGTGCAGCCTGGTCGGATGCAAGGCCGCAGGAACGGCCTGTCGGATCGAGTCGCGAATTTCGGTCTTGAAGTGGGGCCTCAGTGGATTGACCGGCGACGCAAAAAGAACCAGTTCGTTCGCATCCGTCACGACGGCCACAGCATCTTTCACATAAGCGAGCTTGCGTAGCGCACTCTCGAGCTCGGCCGGCTCGACACGCTGACCGTTGATCTTGAGTTGCCGCCCTTTGCGTCCAACGATCCGCATCAGCCCATGGCTATCCACGACGGCGAGATCGCCGGTGTGGTAGATGCGGCATTTTGGGCCGTTCGGGGCCGGCAATGCCGGAGAAAGCCGTCCGCCTTCCCAGTATCCGAGCATGACGTACTTGCTCTTGATAACCAGTTCGCCGACTTCACCGCACGGGACGTTCTTTCCGTTTTCGTCCACCAGGGCATAGGAGATGCCCGGAAGAAGATAGCCCACTGGAACGCTGGCGCCGTCCTCTGGCCAGTCCTTGGGCAGAAACCACTGGGTGCCGGTGGTTTCCGTCGACAGATAGCTGACCTGAATGAAGCAACTCGGCTTCACCGCTTTTCGAACCAGCGCGATATCGGTCCACAGCACCTTCTCGCCGCCGATGCGAATCAAGCGAAGCGATTCGAAGTCGGCTTGCCGGCTTGCGCTGATCAGTGCGCGAACCAAGGCTGGTACAACGTAAGTAATCGTCACCTGTTGCGTAACGATCTGGCGAAGAACGCCGCGCAACCCGAGGAGCTCGACGTCGACGATGTGCAGTTTCGCCCCCGTCAACACGGCTGACAGCATCTCTCGGCAACCGGCGATCGTCGTGGGGCCGCTCAGAGGCATGAAAACGTCGGCGGCGCCTATGTGACATGCGTCCACATATTGCTGGACGCGCTGGAGCAGGTTGCGTTGGCTGTTCACGACGCCCTTTGGCGCACCGGTGCTGCCGGAGGTGTAGAGCACGACGGCGGGCGCATCGACGGAAACCTTCGCGATCGCGGAGTGTTCTGCGGAACGTTCGCTGGCACTCGCAGCGTCAAGCCAGAGCAAGCCCGTTTGCTCGACCCACTCGGCGGAATCGCCAGGATCCCGTCCGACCAGTACGGAAATTCGTGCGGCAGTGGCGATGCCGATGAGCCGCTGAACCGGATCGCGTGGATTGAGCGGGACCAGGATTCGTCCGGCCGCCATGCAGGCGAGCATGACGATTGGCTGCCAGGCCGATGCGCGCAGCAGCCATCCAACGGCCTCGCCCTCCGGGATGAGAGCCTCGATCGCCTGAGCCAAGGTCAGGACCCTGGACAACAGTTGTGAGTACGTAAAGGAATAGGTGCCGTCGTCGAGTGCGATCTTGTTGCCAAACCTCGCATTCACCGCGATCAGGTGGTCGAGCGCACAGATGTCGGCAAAGCCTGCGCCAAGAGGATCGAATGCTTGATCGATCGGGCCGTTCAGATCGAGAGGCACTTCCACGGGGCTCAGCCAGCGCTCAGGAAGTTGCTGAACGGTCGAGGACGGGTGCGTGTCGAGAGCGTCGCTTGAACCACCAGACGGATGGCTACCGCTAAGGGTTTGAAGCTGCATCACCGTCCCCGTCATGTTCCTGCCCTAACGTATGCCACCCCGGCTTGGGGACGCATACTTCAAACGAAGGATGCGGTTGTGTGATTGAGAACTACACGGCATCGGATCCAGGAGACGGCCCGCCGTCGCCGCCTGGTTATCGGTTTCTTGCCGCCTTAATGGGCCGGGTGATTAACGTTCACCCAGCTTGATCATTTCCGTGCCCTCAAACCAGGTTCGGCTCGCTCGGCAGCATTGATGACCGGCTCTATGCTCATCCACCGTGCCGCCGCCGTTGTGAAACGGTGGAAGTAGAGCATGAGAGTCGAAGTCGACGATCGCGTGGTGTCGGACGGGGCGACCTCGGTCGGCACGCCGTGCGCGAGGACACACCAGAACTTGATATGGCTATCCAGGTCCGACGACCGGGCGAAGCGGTTCAGAGCGCTCCGTACGACGTCCCGGCTCGTGCTTCCGGCGCGGACGCAAAGTAGAACGTGATCGGTCCAGGAGGCGAGAAGTCGTACTTCCGGCGCATCATCCAGCGAAGGCGCATTGATGACGACGAGATCGTAGGCATTTCTGAAGTGCTCGAACAGCGAAGCGACCTTCGGCCCCGCCAGCGGCCCCAGGCGGCTTCCCTCGGACAGGCTCGACGATATGTAGTCGATACCGAGCTCCGGGATGTGCTGGATGGCTTTGGCCGCGGCTCCGTCGTGCGCCAGCAGCTTGAACAGATCGGCAGATTCGCCGCCGGCGCGTCGCGGTATCTGGGCGAAATCCAGGAACAGGACGCGTTGTCCGAGCTGTGCCGCGCAAGAGCCGAAACTCCAGGCGATCGCGCTCTTGCCTTCACCCTGCAAGCTGGACGTCACCAGGACAACGTGCTGCGCCCGTGGCGAGACCCGATCCGCGGCCATGAGGGATACGACAGTAGAGCGGACGGCCCTGTCATACGAGATGGCCGAGTCCTTTATGAACCGCCGCGGCGAGCTGCTCAGTTCCAGAGGGATCGAAGGTATCAACCCGACGCACGGGATATCCAGGGCTTCAGCAGCTTCGGCCTCCGTGTGCAGGCTTCGATCGAAGTGACGCAGGATGATGGCGACGAAACAAGCAAGGAGAGCGAAGACAATCGTGATCGGGGGAACGAGGAGGAGCGGATTCAACGAGCTGGGGGAGTCCGATGCCGTAGCATCCGCGATGACCGTGATGTCCGGTTCGGCGACGACGCCCTTCGTGGTCAGTTCCTGCCGTTTGCGCAGCAGGGTTTCATATTGCTGCGCCAGGGTGGTGATCTTCCACTCCAACGCAGCGGCACTCTGTGATGACGGGGCCTGACCTGAATGGCTGGCGTCCCATTCCTCCTTCGCCTTGGACAGGTCATTCTGCACGATGGCCGATTGTGTTGCGATCGCGTCCAGGGCTTGCTGCTCCACAGCCTGTTTTTGCCGGACCAGCTCGTCGGCGTAGGATCGTGCAACCAGGTTCGCGAGATCGGCGGCCCGTTGCGGATTGGCGTCGCTGACAATGATGCTGATGACTCTGGACCTGCGTTCCTGACTGATCTTCAAGCGACTCTTCAAGGCCCCCACCGCCGCGCCATCGCTCGGTTGATGTTTCCGGAACGGGAGCAGCACCTTCACCCTCGACCATAAGGAGCCGAGAAGCGACTCGCTCGCTTTGCCCCCGGCGGGGTTGTCGAGCAGCCTCACTGCCGGGACAAGCCGCCGCAGATAAGCGTCGGACGACATGACGGTCACGTGCGTGTCGATGGTCGGATCGTCCGAGCCGCCGGTCGCAGAGGCATTCCCCGGCGCTCCTGGAATGGTTGCGCCTGGGGCGTTCACGACAAGCTGGGCCGTCGCGAGATAGGACGGGGACATGAAAAGGCTACCCAGCACCGCGAGCAGCGCGCCTGCGCTGATCATCTTGATGATGAAGCGCCGGTATCGCCTGATGCTCTCCAGAACGTGCTTGAAGGCCGCGATGGCGTCATCGGGAGGAGGCTCGTCGGCGCTCGACCGTCCCTGGGACAGGACAGTTACCGGCAAAATTCGTTTACCTGCGTACGCGTCCATCGCGTGCTCCTCTACTGCGCCGGTTCCATCGCGTCCGCCATTCGGGACGTTTCGGAAGCAACTGATGAATCGAGCCAGGACTGCAGCATCAGGATGGCCCATAGCGGTCGTGAGAAATCGCGGCGCCCGCTAAGATGTTGCTGCCAGCAGTCCTGCACGCGCGCGACGTCCAGAAGCTGCTGGTTACGAAGACGCGACTCGGAAATGAGGTCCGATGCCCATGAACGAAGAGGTCCCTTCAGCCAGGCGCCGATCGGTACGTCGAAGCCCTGTTTCGGTCGCTCGAACAGGTGAGGGGGCACGTAGCGGCCGAGAACCTGGCGGAGGAGCCATTTGCCCTGGCCGTGACGCACCTTCGCGGAGTTCGGCAGCGTCCAGCTGAACTCGACAACGCGATGGTCGAGAATCGGGCAGCGAGCCTCCAGGCTGGTCGCCATGCTGGCCCGATCGAGTTTCACGAGAATATCGCTCGGGAGGTATCCAAGCATATCCCGGACGATGAAATCGGACAGGAGATCGTTGAGCGGAGGGATCGCATCGGAATCGGCCTCCGCCTGCTCGCGCGTCAACTGTAGTTCGGAAAGTCGTGTCGATCGGCGGTACATCTCGTCGACGTCATTGCTGCCGATAAGGTCTGCCAGGCGGTTGATCCGGTCGCCGTGGGTCATCCGCTGCAACCAATCCGGGAGACGAAGCGCTTCGACGACGCTTTCGCGCATGCCGCGTCCAAGCAGCGCCACGCCGCTTGCGGCCATCGTCCGTATTGGCCGGTTGGACTTCAGCAGAGGCGCCAGGCGGGCCGACAGAACATGTCTGGAGTATCCGGCGAAGCACTCGTCACCTCCGTCGCCGGACAGGGCAACGGTGACTTCCCGTCTTGCAAGCCGGGACAGAAGCAGCGTCGGGATCTGCGATTCATCAGCAAACGGCTCGTCCCAGATGGTCGGAAGTTCGGGAATGACCGCTCTGGCTTCTGCGGGGGTGAGACGCAGCTCGGTATGGCTGGTGCCGAGATGCCGCGCCACGGCCGCGGCGTTGGCCGTCTCATCAAAGGCGCGCTCACCGAAACCGATCGTGTATGTCTGCACCGGCCGGGCCGACTGGGCCTGCATCAGGGCTACGACGGTCGAGCTGTCTATCCCGCCCGACAGGAACAGCCCGACCGGTACGTCGGCAACCATTCGGTCGGCGACTGCGGCTTCCAGCAGACCGTGAAGCTGGGACACGAGCTGCTGGTCATCCGCGGTTGCCAGTGCTGCGCGACCCGCGCGCGCGACATCGGCCAACGACCACCACGAGCGTGTGTTTTCCCGTAGCGCGGCGACGTCCCGCATGACCGAAAGGTCCTCGGCACGGATGGAGAGGACGCCGGCGGGGGGAAGCTTGAAGACGCCTCGCCATATGCACTGATCCTCCGGCAACCATCCGCGAGCCAGAAACTCCGCGACCGCGCGAGAGTCGATCTCCTGGTGGAAGTCGGGGAATGCAGCGATGGCCTTCAGCTCGGATGCGAACACGATCGCACCTGGCGTCCGCGCGACATAGAGCGGCTTCTTTCCCATTCGATCGCGGGCCAGATGCAGCATGCGGTTCCGGCGGTCCCACAAGCCGATCGCGAACATGCCGTTGGTGCGCTGGAGCGCCTTCTCAAGCCCCCATCTCTCGATCAGGGCCAGCAACACTTCCGTGTCGCTATTGCCGGTGAAGTGCTTGCCTTCGCGCTCGAGCTCCCGGCGCAGGGGCTTGTAGTTGTAGATCTCGCCGTTGAATGTAATGACGAAGCGCCCGTCGCTCGAAAGCATCGGCTGTCGCCCGGCATCGGACAGATCGACGATGGCGAGCCTGCGGTGCCCGAGCGCAATTCCGGCGTCCCGGTCGCTCCAGAAGCCGTCCGCATCGGGACCGCGGTGGCGCAGGCGAGCCGTCATCGGTCCGATCGCCGCCAGGTCGGCGGATCGAGAAGCCTGCTGCGTCTGAAGTATTCCGGTAATCCCACACATGGCCTAATTTCCAATGCGCGCATGCGCCGGTGATCGCCGCGCCGAGCCCAGGACGAGGCCCAGTGTGACTGCGAACCACACGGTCGGATGCCGAAGGACGAAATGACTGATGCTGAAGATGGCGAGCGCAAAGATCAGAACGGCCAAGGCGTCAAGCCGCGCGCGCAGCAGGAGCAGAAGCGTTCCTGCCAGCAGGCCGAAAATGATGATCACCCCGGGCAGACCGCCCTGGGTGAACACGTCCAGAATAGTGCTGTGAGCTTCCACCGGAAGCGGTACGCCCTTGTCCGTGATGCCGGTTGGTTTCTCCAAGTGCGGACCGGGACCAAGCCCAAGCGATCCGGACTCCAGTCCGGCTTGCAGGGCGTCCTGCCAAAGGCTCAGCCGCAGGTTGGCGGTGGCTTTCGTTGCCTCACCGCCACGATCCTTCATCATGCCGGCAGCCAGTCCCTCGACGTCATTCGCCGTTGCCACCCCGTAGGGGAGCAGCGAGAGAGCAAGGGGCACAAAGGCCACGACGGCGAGCATTGCGGCCGCAAAACGCAGACTCAATCGATGCTCGGGTGACGTCAGCCAGCCTCGCAACCGCAGCCCAACGAACAGGGGTATCGAGAGCGACATCGAGATGAGGAAGGTATCGCTCTTCGTCAGCCGGCCTACGACGAATGTGGCGACACAGCTGAACACCGCAGCGAGACGGCCAAATCCCTTGGATGTCAGAGCCATGTGAAGCGATAACGGCGTCAAGACCGCACAGTAGATCGCAAGCTGGTTGGGATTCTCCGACCATCCGCGAAAGCGGTCCCAGTACCATGGATCCACCGACGCTATGCGGACGTATTCCCAGCCCAATGCCAGCTGCGCAACCATGGCAATGATCCAGAATCCGATGAGGAACCACAGCGCTTGGCGCAGCGTGCCTTCGGGTTTCAACGTGGCCGCGACCAGGCAAGTGATGGCCGCCACGAGGAGGTATGCGAAGATATCGTGCGCAACGAGCTCGGGGTCGATGATCTCCGGGCGCAGCAACGCCAGGAATGCCCCGAAACTCTGGATGAAGATGAAGCAGACCCAGAATGCAAGGAGCCAGAGCAGCGCATTGGGGTTTGAAATCCTTGAATCGGCCAGGAGACGCAGGGATGCGAGACCGATCCACAGCACGAGGCAGGCCTCACCGAGCCCCAAGGGAACGCCGGGGAGGCGCAGCTGCGAAGCCGTCCCAAGTATGAGGCCAAGCGCAAGAAGAGCACTACTGATCATTGTACTTCACTGCTGCTGCAGGCTGCCGCCGGCATGTCATTCGAACGGCTTCGGGAAAGCAGCTGCCTGTAAAGCTCTGCATAGCGATCCGCCACGAAGTTCAGGTCAAACTCGCGGCGCACCACGCCGATCGAGCGCTGCCCCATTGTCTTTGCCCGCGCGGAATCCTGGAGAAGGTCGAGAATCGCGGCCGCGAGCGCGCGCGGGTCGCGCGGCGGCACAAGGTGGCCGTTCCAGTCATCGGTGACCACGTCGTCGCATCCCGGCATGCGGGAGGCGACGATCGGCACGCCGGCCAATCCGGCTTCCAGCAGAACGCGGGGAATACCCTCCCGATATTCGGTTGGAAAGGCGAAGAGGTCGGCGAGTCCCAGAAGAGCGGGAATATCCGTTCTGGCACCGGTCGCAACCACGTAGGGCGCGTGCCCCTCGATCAGTGCCTGATCTATCGCGAACGGACCCTCGCTTTCGCGCGGACCGACGAGCAGAAAGCGAACCTTGGGGCGTGCCTGATGAACGATCTTCGCTGCTTCGAGCAGCGTCGCGATGCCCTTTTGTACGGTTAACCGGCTTACCGTCAGGACGATTTCGGCATCGCCCAGCCCGAGTTCGGCGCGCAGCTCGGCAGGCGAGGCCATGTGCGCTCGTGTTGCCTCGAAAGCGCCGACATCGATCCCCGAGCCTCCGATCACGACAGACGAGCTCTTTCCAAGCAGACCGTACCGGTGGAAGAAGTTCTTGTCCGTCTTGTTCTGAAATACTGTCGCTGCGGTCCAGCACGCCGCCAGGCGTTGCATGGCCAGATAGACGGGACGAAAGGCGAGGGCTTTCAGCTCCGTCGAGGAGAACACCCATCCCATTCCGTTGATCGTGCGCACGATGGGGACGGAACCGCGAAGGGCCAACGGTGCAAACAGGTTTGGCTTGGTGTCGAACGTCTGGATCACGTCGGGACGAGCGTGCTTCACAACCTGTGCCAGTTGACCCATGGCAGCGCGATCGGAGAGGCTGACGCCAAATCTGTCGAACTGATATCGATGGTACGGGATGCCATTCTTCGCGAATGCGGATACGGCACCGGTGCCGGCCGCACTCACGCGCAGGCCGCGGTTCTGCAGCGCCGCCAGGAACGGGATACGCAGCGCGTGATCCTCGCCTCCTACGCAAAGCAAGTGCAGCGCCATGTTCGTTCCTCTCTCAGACCTTTGAGCAATTTCGCCGAGGCATCGGTTCTTTGCGAAGGGCGCTAACCCTCTCGGCAAAGCTTGCACAGAAGCAGGTTAGGACGTGTCCGTGCCCTGTCTTCATGCGTTCGAATGACAGCAGCGACGCGCGCTTCACGAACCTGCTCGGATAGGGGTTTTCGCGCGGACAACGCAGCGCGTGCGTGTTTTCCGCACGCGCCACGAGTAACTTCGATGCCCCCTGTTCGAGGCAGCGCGATATCGCATGCCGCGCCCGGCTACGGCAGGACGGCGAGGCGTCCGAGCAGTGCGATCAGGTCGGCCTGCCGGCGTGTCTGCGTTTTGACGAACAGAGAAGCCAGCTGGGAACGTACTGTCGTTCGACTTAGTTTTCGAGCACGCGCAATGTCGATCACATTGTTGCCTCGCGCCAACTCGATGGCGAGCTGGGTTTCTGCGGCGGTGAAGCCGAACAGGCGCTGCAGGGTTCGCGGCGAAGGCTCCGGATGCGCGTCAAGATCCAACAGGATCAACGCGATGGTCTCGTCCGACCATGCGTTCGCGACCTGGTTGATCAGGGAGGTGAACCCTTCCTTGGTGGAGGTCGCCAGCCAGGATGTCGAGCCTGCCGGAAACTGAGCGCCTGCGCGGCTGACCAGTTGTTTCACCGCGCCATAGAGGGTTTCGTTGCTCGCATTGGCACGCGATTCACGTTCCAGAATTGCGCGTCCGGCTGGACTGAGTTCGACGACCCGACCGCGCCTGAGCATGACCTGCCCGCATCCGATCCGCGCGAGCACTCCGCGCAGACCGTCGTATTTGTTGCTAGCTTCAGAATGAACGGACGGTAGAGCAGTTGAAATGTTGAATATCGATTCAGTCGAATGATTTTGCAATGCAATGGTCCTTGGCGCCGATTGGCTCAAGCTCAACATTGTTATTCCCCAGCCGATGGAGTGAATGTGCCACAAAGATTCCAAAATTCCCCCGAGCGGTAAACGTTGAATGGGGGGTACTCCGCGGGGCAGGAGAGGGCGGCGGTCGGTCCGTCGTTCGGGCTTCGACCTGTTCTGATCAAGGAAGGGGTAACGAGGCGGGTCTACACCCCGCAGGGTACTGGCAGCCTACTCCGGAGGGAGGGCGTGGAGCTTACCCTTAAGGGGGTACCTATTCTCGCAACGTCAGTTCGAGAGCCTGGGGGCCGGGCGCAACGTGACTTCGATCACGTCTCCGGGCTCGACATCGAAGTCGACCGACGCCGGAATCCTGTCCCATTGCTGACCGAGCCGCCGCACGACGATCACGTCGGGATTGAGCTCGCCCGCATTGACGGGGATGGCGCCCGAGCCGCCGATCGGTTGCAGTTTTTGACTGAGCGCTTGCATTCTGACGCGGAGATCTGCCAACCGAACGTTGGAGTCTTTCTGCTCTCTGAGCAGATTGATGGTCCGCTGGCTCGTCACGCGCTCGTTTTGCCGCAGGAAGTCCTCGCGTTGGCGCTGGAGCCGCATGAGCTCGACGCTCGTCTGCAGGCGCCGGGTTGAGGACAGCAGAAGGGCGCGCCGGCTTTCGCTCACGCGAGGGCTTGCCAGCAAACCGGAGCCGAAAGCCTTCATCACCCGTTCGAGTTCCTCCTCGTCGGCCTGTACGCCCTTCTCTTCACCTTCCTGTTGCTTCTTCAGGGTCGCGAACTGCGCATCCGTTTGCTTGACGGCGTCCTCCAGAAAGCGCTGTTCCGTGCGGTAGTCGTTTTGCGACGTTTTCAGAGAGTCCCTCTCGGATTGCACGACTGAAGCGATCACGTTCGCAGGCAGCGAAATGTCGTTTGGGGGCGTGGCATCGAATGTGTCGCGGCCGTCGAGCTCTGCGACGGTTCGAACGATATGGAAGTATTCCTTGGTGTATTCCGTCGCGAGAGACTGGTAGTCCCGCACGAGATCCGCCGGGTCGATGGCGCCCGGTTGCACGCCGCGCGATCGCAGCAGGCTGAAACCGCCGGCAACCGCCACGGCCTGACGCACCGTCATCGAAGCCCGATACGTCTGCTGCCCGGGCGTGAGTACATCGCCGGATACATAGACCGGGCGATATTCCACGACACTTGCCATGACGTCGCCGGGCTTGACCACGAACGCCTGATCGCGTCCATCAGTTAGTCGCTGACGCAGTATCCTGGCCTGCAGCAGCGTTTCAATGCGGCTCTGCAACTGCGCCGGGGTCAAGCCCGCAACTTCTACGGTCCCCCCTCCCGGAAGCGGGATGGTGCCGTCGATCTGGATCTGCGTACGGTTACGCTGATCGGGGAGGCCGCCGATCGAAATCTCGATCGTATCGCCCGGTCCGAGCTTGTACGGAGCGGCAAGGGATGTCCCATTCGCGGCGGCAAACAGCAGCGCCGCGAAAGGAGTGAACAGGAGCGTTCCTGAGGGCTTGCCTCGCTTCTTGGATTTCACGAACAAACTCCCACTGCAACGATCCTGGACGCTTTGCGCGATGCTGACTGCAGCCCTTCCTAGACGGCCCTCTTCAGGTCCGGGATGTGGGCGGTCGGAAGAAATATCCGGTAGTTTCCGAAGAAGTGTTTCCGCTCTTCGACGTGGTCGAACAGACCCTGGCTCAAGGCGGCGAGTATTTCGCCGATGCCTTGCTGAACGCCGATTTCAGGGGTGAAATTCAGCACGCGGCGGATCTTGTCGAAATTCACGCGGTAGTTCCGGGGATCGGCGCCGCGCTCCTGATAGGTCACCTTCGATCGCGGAAGGTGCTTCAAGATCTCCTCGACGACCATCAGCTTGGTAAAGTTGTTTTCCTCGCAGCCGACGTTGAAGACTTCGAAGCCGACGTCATCGGCAGGCGCGCGGAGCACTTCCTCGATTGCGCGAGCAAAATCGCGAACATGGCAGTATGGACGCCAGGTGTTGGGATCGAACACCAGCAGTTCCTTCCCCAGATGAAGCTCCCGCGCGAACTCGTTCACCGTGAGATCGAAGCGCATCCGCGAGGAAAGACCAAAGGCGGTCGCGAAGCGGAGGATCGTCGGATGAAATCCGACCTTTCCCTTGAGACCCAGGATCTTCTGCTCCATCTCCACCTTGTGCTTGGCGTAAAGAGAAAGTGGCGCAAGAGGGTAGTTCTCATCGACGGCCTTGTCTTCCTCCACCAGTCCATAGTTCGAGCAGGTGGAGACGAAGATGAGCCGGTCGACCGGGTGACGCTGGATGGCGTCGACGAAGGACCCGACCCCGTTTCGATTGATGGCATGACTTTCGTCGGGATACTTGCTCGTGATCGGGTCGCCAACGAGGCCGGCCAGGACGACGACAGCGTCCACGTTCTTCAACGCCCGGGAAGTGATATGCGGATCGCGAATGTCACCGTGCATGAATTCGTAGTGCGGATAGCTCAGATAAGGCCAGACACAACTCTCGTTTCGGTAGATGAGCTGATCGAGGCACCGAACGTGCCAACCATTCCGAAGGAGATGGTCGGTGATCACCGAGCCCACGTAGCCAGCGCCACCAACGAGCAGCACAGTTCGCCTATCAATCGCCATTTGAGCACCCGTCTGCTTTTGAAATAAGGTTCGTACCGAAAGATCCTGGCGCCATGCCACTCTGGTTGTTGTGCCGGGGTTTTCGCGCGAGGCGGAGAAGCGGCTCCCCGACAATGATCCAGGCGGTATGAAGGACCCACTTGAGATCCGACCCGACGGTTCGATTGGGGTAGTATGCCAGGTCGATCTTCGCCTTGGCGGGAAACAGGACCTCGCGATAGAAATCCGCCGCATTGCCGCCCTGCGGGAATAGCGTATTTTCGTGCCGGAACAGAATCTGGCACGGCCCGATAAGGCCTGGCCGGTGCTCGAGAATCTTTTCAAATCCGTTTCTGAAGCAATCGGCAAATGCGAGCGACTCGGGCCGCGGACCGACGAATGACATGTCGCCACGCAGGACGTTCCAGAGCTGCGGCAGTTCGTCCAGCTTGAATGCCGCCAGCACTTCGCCGATCGTTGTCATGCGGTCGTCGTTCACCATCGTGAGCGGACTTCCGCGATCATCGCAATCGGCTCTGAACTTCCGGAACTTGTACATGCGGAACGGCGTCCCGTTCAGTCCGAGGCGAAATTGCGAATAGAAGATTGGTCGCCCGCCTTCGATCCAGATTGCGAGCGCAATGAGCAGAAGGACCGGCAGCATGACAGTGATCGCGGCTGCGGCACCGAAGACATCGACGAGGCGTCGCAAGCGCACGGCCGGAGCTGCCGCCTGTGCGCATCCCGCATTTACGGTTTCACTCATGCTTGGACGACCTCCGCGGGATAGCTTGCCTGAAGTCCCTCTGCGAGGCTGTCCGCCACGTGATCGACATCGGCGGGGGTCATGGCGGGATGGAGCGGCAAGGTGAGCTCGCGTCCGCAAAAATCCTCGGTGTTGGGCAGGCTGATGCCTGGATAAAGATCCTGGTAGAACGTCAATCGATGAACAGGAGGATAATGGATCGTCGTCTGAACGCCGCGTTTGCTGAGGTGCTCGATCAGCGGCTGCCGCGCGCTTGCGGCGGGGAGCACGACCGGGAGCAGATGGTGAGCCGATACCCATGACCCCTTGAACGGCACCAGGACCGACGGACAACGCTCGGCAAGGCGCCGCCGATAGTGAAGCGACAGACGGCGCCTCGTGTCGTTCCAACCAAGCAGCTTTTTGAGCTGCACCAGGCCGACCGCGGCGCGCAATTCGTCCATGCGATAGTTGAATCCCAGGAGCGTCACGTCGTATTCGGGGCTGCGGCTGACCAGACGCTGGCGCGTGTTGCTGCTCATGCCATGCGATCTGGCACGCTTGATCATGTCGTTCAGGATCCGGTGACGCGTTATGATTGCGCCGCCTTCAGCCGTCGTCATGTTCTTGTTGCCGTAAAAGGAAAATGCGGCTGCGTCGCCGTACGTGCCGACGCCCTTGACGCCGGGCGCATGTGCGGCGTCCTCGATCAAGAGCAGGCCCTTGCTGCGAGCGAAGGTTTGCCACTCGTCCCGATCGGCGAGGTAGCCGGCAAAGTGCATGAGGATCACGGCTTTCGTCCTCGAAGTGCATTTGCGCCTCGCGTCTGCCACCGACATCAGGGGAACCGCCCCGGACTCGACGTCGACAAATACCGGCCGTGCTCCGACGTAGAGCACGGCATTGGCAGTGGCGACGAACGTGAGAGATGGAACGAGCACTTCGTCGCCGGGGCCGATCCCGAGCGCATGCAGGATCAGGTGAAGTGCCGCCGTGCACGAGCCGACGGCAATCGCTTCATCGGCGCCATGCATGCTGGCGAACGTTTGCTCGAACTCCCGCACCCGGTCGCCCATGGTGATCCATCCGCTCTCGATTGCGGCGGCAAGGGCTTCCTTCTCATCGCTTCCTAATGTCGGCTCTGATACCAACAGCATGGCTTCCTCTTCCCGTTCATTCTTTTGTGCAGAAGACGGCGCTGCGTCACGCAGCCGCAGTTGCGAACGCAGGCGACTGCTCGTCCCAGGCAATGTCCTGGGCCTTGAGGAAGTCGTCGACGCGGCCGATGTCGAGCCACAGGCCGGTGTGCTTGAAGACGTTGACGCGGACGTCGTCCTCGAGCATCTGGAACATCAGATCGTCGAAGCCGAACGGAACGCCCGACGGAATACGTTCGAGGACAACGGGGTTGATGCAGTAGATTCCCATGCTAACGAGGTTGGTCAGCTCCGGCTTCTCGCGGAATCCGGTCACCTTGCCGTCCGTTTCGTCGATCACGCCGAAGTCCATCTTCGTGCTGCGAACGGAAGTGCCGATGGTGATGCTGGCGTCTGATTTTCGGTGATTGTGGATGAGCTGGTTCAGGTTCAGGTCAGTCAACACGTCGCCGTTGAGGACCAGGAACGGCTCATTGAGCTGTTCGCGCAGCAGGGACAACGGGCCGATCGTGCCGAGGGGCTCGACTTCCTGCGTGTAGGTGATCTGCATATTCCACTGGCTGCCGTCACCGCAGACGCTGCGGATCAGGTGGCCGAGATAGCCGGTCGTGACGAAAACTTCGCGGATCCCGTTTCGTCTCAGCCACTTGAGAACGAGCTCAAGCACGGGACGCGCACCGATCGGCATGAGAGGTTTCGGCAAAATGGACGTGTGTGGGCGAAGCCTAGTTCCTTTGCCGCCGCATTGAACTACCGCCTTCATCTTTACCTCCTTGTACTCAAAAAAATTTTAAAAACGGGTATCGTCGCGCTGGAGTAAAATTAGGAGCAAAACCGAACCTGCGTCTTCGTGCGTTTGCATGAGAGCATCGCGATTGACGGAAGCGCATTCCGTCAGTTGGACCATGCCGCCGCGCAGCGGAGACGTATACCTTTCGAAAGACACGGGCGTGATCTTGGCGACGAGGCCAGCGCGGAAAGGATCATGCGTGAAAGCAAAAGGGTAGCCCTGGGCGGCCAAGCCAATTTCGGGCGGCGCGCCGATATCCGAGCTCCCGAGAGCTCGCTCGCTATGCCTGCGGAGGTCGCTGGCCGGTCAGGTATCGGCGGCCGCATGAACCTTGCTGGCGATGTAATGCGCCATGCCTCGAATGGAATCGAGGTTCTCTGGCAATATCTCGCTGTCGTCGACGACGATGCCGAAGGTCGTCTCGATGAACCCGACCACCTCGAGCACTCCGGTTGAGTCGATGATGCCCTGGTCGAGAAGGGAGGTGTCGTCCTCCAACGTCTTGACGTCGCTGATGTAGAAATTCGATGTCAGGAAAGCGCGGATCTGTTCCTTGCAGCGGTCGGGTGCCAAGGCGAGTGTCATTGCATTCGGGCTCCATACAAAAGCACTGGGTTCATTGGTCGCTCAAGAGCGATGCGGCGATGAGTTCTCGTTTGTTGATCTTGCCGGTGTCGGTGCGCGCCAGCTCCGGCACGATGACGACATGCTTTGGCACCATGAAGCTCTCGAGGCGCTTCTGACACTCTCGCTGAATCTGCTTTGGGCCGATGGGGCAGCCCTGGTCGACCACCACGTAGGCCTTGAGCGCGTGGCCCAGCAGCTCGTCAGGGACGCCAATGACCGCGGCCTCCCTGATGCCGGGAATGTCCAGCAACGCGCTCTCCACCTCCTTGGGCGCAACCTTCTCGCCGCGGGACTTGATGACCTCGTCGCTTCGGCTGACGAAGTACAGATATCCGTCGGCGTCCATCCGGCAGTAGTCGCCCGTGTACAGCACCTGCTCGCCCGGTAACGGTCCGGGCTTGAGTTTCCGCGCAGTAGCTTCGGGCTTTCGCCAATAGCCCCTCATGACCGTCGCGCCGCGGATCACGAGTTGTCCGACGACGCCGGCGCCGACCCGTTGATCACGCTCGTCGACGATCCACATTTCGGTGTTCGGGATGGCAATTCCGACACTCTCGGGCTTCCGATCGAGATCCTCCGGCGGCAGGTAAGTGCAGCGTTTGCATTCGGTGAGGCCGTACATGGAGTAGATGCGTGCGCCGGGGAATCTGTCCCTGAGCTGGAACAGGTGCCGAACCGGCAATGCGGCGCCGGTGTTCGTCACGTAGCGAATGCTGGATAGATCGTAACTCTTCAGCGATTCGAGCTGCAGAAGGGTCGAGAACATGGTCGGGACGCCCGGGAAACCCGTAATCCTCTCTTCGGCGGCATGCCGGAGCACTTCGGCGGGGAAGGCAAACGAGCGTTCGAGAACCAGACGGGCGCCGGCGCGGACGGCCATGATCATCTGATACAGGCCGTAGTCGAACGCGAGTGGCAGGGCGTTGAGGATGATGTCGTCGTCGCGCACATCCAGATACGACGCGACCGACGTACAAGCGACCATCATGTTCCGATGCGTCAACATGACGCCCTTCGGCTCGCCGGTCGAGCCGGAAGTGTAGACGATGGCGGCGAGATCGATATCGATGCAGCGCCGTGCGGGTGCCGTGTTGTGCTCGGTGGCTGTTGCCGCACTCCATCGCACGGCATGAGGCAATGCGTTCAAGTCGGCGTCGCCGATAGCGCCGGAGATGATGACACGGCGCAAGGACGGGCAGCGTCGTGCAGGCTCGCAGAACGTTACGTAGAGGCGCGACTGTGTGATCAGCGCGGTCGGCTGGCAGTCGTCCAGGAGATAGCCGAGCTTGTCGCTCTTGGTGAGCGGATTGATGATGCATGCGACGGCATTGGCCTTGAGCACGGCCCAGAAGCTGACGGCCGCCTCGACCGTGTTGTCGGCGAAGATCATCACGCGGTCGCCGCGCTCGATGCCGGCCGCGACCAGGTGATGTGCGACCGCATTCGACCACGCCTCGAGCTGGTTGTAGGTGACCCGGTGGCCGTCGCACACGAGTGCAGTCTTCGCGCCTTTGCACCGCGCTGAATGGATCAGGTAATCGTGCAGCAGCGGTACAGGATCGTTCATCAGGCATAAGCTCCCGATAGCTCTTGGCGGTCGACGTCCACGCTGAGCCGGAGGCGGTGACGTCCCTCCGGGCGGTCTGCGACGAATTGCTGGAACAGCAGCTGACTGGACAAGACGCCGACCAGCGCCATGTTATCGAAATTCGACAGGTCGCCATCGCCGGTTTGCGCGTGCGCTCGGCACTTGCTGCGTAACCGCTCAATGGCCGTCGGATCGAAGATGTTCGCGGCGCGAATGCTTGTATCTGAGAGCACTTCGTCCACGTATGAAGGGCTGTCTTTGCCGGCGAAGCAGAGTGCATTGGGGGTGCGGTAGGGTTGCTTCTTGCGTTTGAGGATCTCGTGGGGAACCTGCGACTGCGTTACACGCTTCAAGACATGCTTCTCGTCGAGGATACGAAGCTTGCAGGCGTCGGGAAGCGAGTTCGCGAGCTCGACGACGTCATTGTCAAGAAATGGAAAGCGCCCCTCGACTGAGTGCGCCATCAGCATCCTGTCTCCCTGCGAGGAGAGCAGATAGCCGGCCAGAAGGGTCTTGCTCTCGAGATATTGATCTTGTGCAAGCGGTGTCCAGCGGGAAAAATCCGCCGGCAGCTCGTCGAGCAATTCGGACACGGGGTCCCGCCGCGAACACGCATCACGCATGTCGCTCGAGAGCAGGCGCTTGATGGTGCTCGTGCTGCGCCAACGCGGTTGGTGAGCAAAGCCGGGCATATCAACGTCAGAGATGCCGTGGCCGAAGAACTTGAGCGAGATGGCCTGCATATGGACGGGTGATCGGGAGATGTAGGGGTAGAGTCGTTTCAGGAGAGCGGCTCGCCGCATTGAGGCCGGGTTGCGGCCCCAGAAGCGACGGATCTTGCCTTCGCGAAACAAATCATAGCCGGCGAACATTTCGTCGGCGCCCTCGCCGGTCAGGACAACCTTGATGCCGCGTTCCCGTACGAATTTCGAGAGCAGAAACAGTGGCACGGGAGCGGTCCTCAGGATGGGGCGCTCGGTGTGGTAGATCACCTTGGAAAATGCCTCGGCGATGTCCTGCCGCGTGACCATGAGTTCGTGATGCTCGCTCGCGATCGTGCGGGCCATGAGGCGCTGATAGGGCGTCTCGTCATACTCGGCGTCGGCGAAGCGTACGGAAAACGTCTGGAACCGCCGGCCTGCGCATCGGCTCCCGAATGCCGCAACAAGCGAGCTGTCGAGCCCGCCGGAGAGATAGCTTCCCACGGGGACGTCGGAGCGGACCACGCGAAGCGCAGTAGCCCTTTCAAGTGCGGCACGCACGGCATCGATCACATCGTCATTGCAGGCGCTGGATGAAATCAAATGCCGATCGGAGCGAGGCGGATAGCGTGGAGCCCAGAATGCACGATCCCTGACCTCGCCGCGGATGTAACTGCGGACGTGTCCCGGCTCAATTTCCGTGATCCCCTGAAACACGGTTTGCGGCGGCACGGTACTCCAGAACGTAAAGGTCTGGTCGATGCCGGCCGGATCTATCGCCCGCGGAATTGCCGGATTTGCTGCGAAGATCGCCTTGATTTCACTGGCGAAGTAGAGCTGACCTTGATGGCTGCAAACGTAGAGCGGGCAGATTCCGGTCCGGTCACGCGACAGGACGAGGCGGCGGGCGGAGGCGTCCCATATTCCGACGGCCCATTGCCCGTTCATCCGCTCGAAGGCTGCCTCGCCCCAGGCGCGATAGGCCTGAATGACGACCTCGGTGTCGCTCCGGGTACGGAAGCGATGGCCGAGCCGGATCAACTGCTCGCGCAACTCGACGTAGTTGAAGATCTCGCCATTGAACACGATCCAGGAGGGCCCGTCGGGATCAGCGAGTGGTTGTTGTCCGCCCGCTATGTCGATGATCGAGAGGCGGGCATGCGCCAAGCCCGCGCGTTGGTCCCGGTACAGGCCCTGCTCTTCGGGCCCGCGATGTGCAAGCGCGCCGACCATGCGCAACAGCGCGTTCCGCGAAGGACCCGGAGCGTTTGCGTTCAGCGCAACGATGCCTGCGATACCGCACATGCCGTCAAGTCCTCGATCGCCACGTCAACAAGCAGGGGCGGCGTGTGGAGATAGCGTGTCGCTCGACGCTTCGAAGTGATATCGTTGAATACCTTCTGTACCTGCCGTGCCGGCAGGCCGACCGCCTCGGCCACGTCATCGGCGGAAACACCGTGATTGACCGCGTACAGGCAGACGTCGGTCAAGCGATAGGGAGCGGCGAAGTAGAATTCCTCTTGGCTCTGCGGCATCGAGAACGTGTCGGATGTCGGCGGTCGTCGCCTGATCTCCTCGTCGACGCCGAGGTATTCGGCCAGTTGATAGACCTGGCTCTTGTAGAGGTGCGCGATCGGCATCACGTCCGCATCGCCGTCGCCCTGCTTGACGAAGAAGCCCTGATCGTGCTCCAGCCGATTTGGCGTGCCGATGACCGCGTATTTCAGGCGGTCCGCGTGGTAGTACTCGGTCATCTTGCGGACACGTTGCTTGTAGTTGGTCGCGGCGACGATCTGCAGGTAGACCTCGGGGGGGAGACGCACGCTGGAAGTTTCGCCGGTCGGGTCCTGTACGGTCAGGCGCGTGATGTTGATGCCATCGCGCTCCAGAACCGAGCCGAGAACCAACTTGCATTTCCAATCGTTGTCGTATTCGGGTACGACCGCCTGGATTGCCTCCCGCTGCCGGCGGTATGCACCCAATGCTTCGAGAGCCGGCGCGATGTCTTCGACAACCGTCGTCAGGCGCAGCTGCGCAGCAACGGCCTGGCCGAGCCTCAGTGAATCCGAGGACGAATCGCGCTCGGGCATGAGCAGCCCGAGCACTTTCGTACTTCCAAATGCGCGCACACACAGCGCCGCGACGACGGAGCTGTCGATGCCGCCTGAAAGTCCGACAACGGCGCCGCGTCGGCCAAGCGCGCCAAGAACCCGGTCGCGCAAGAACGCGACAATGCGCGCCACTTCCAGTGGCGCGTCCAGGGTCAGGACGTCCTCACTGAACTGTCGTTCGGTCCGTTCGGGAGCTGCCTGCATGGTCACGTGAACAATCCGTCTGTATTGGAGAACTCGGCCAGGGAGTAGGTTCGCGTCAGCGCGTTCTGTACGAGGTGCAAATTCATTGCGAGGTAAGGTGGCACGACGAGGTCAACGTGACTGCCTGCGCTTGGGACGACGTCGACCTGGGCAAACGCACGGTCCCACCCCAGAGCTGGCGGCATCTCCTTCCGCTCGCATCGGAACAGAACGGCGGAAATAGGCAGCATCGACTTCGGCTCCGCCAACCAGCGGAAGTAGGCCTTGGCGCGCAAGACCTCCTGCAACTCCTGCTTGAGCCTGAAAGACGTGAGATTGAACTGGCGGTTCGCGCGCTGATCAATCAGTCGAGCCAGCTTGGCTTCGCGGCCGATCGCAACGGTTGCCTTGGCGACGGCCCGGCACGCCATCCGGGACGCGGTTACCCGGTTGTTGCGGATTCGGTGAACTGTCCGGCTCAACGTGTCCCATGCGGAACTGCGCTCGCCCATGAGGCTGGTGTCGAGAATCCCGAAGAACTTCACGGATCGGCCAGAGGCAAACAGTCGCGTTGCGACCTCGAAAGCGACAGCCCCACCGAGGGAGTGGCCGAGAAGCCTGATGGGGCCGCGCGGCTGGACGCAATTGATCTGCTCCAGCGCGGCAGCGGCCATATCGCGAACGCTGTCCTGGCCCTGCAACATCTTGCCGAGGTCTGGATATCGAATCGGAACGATATGAGCCATTTCCCGCATCGAGGCGGCCAGAGCCGATAGGCTCGCTCCATAACCAAGTGATCCGGGCAGCAGGAAAAGCACGGGTAGCGCCGCCGCCACGACACGGGAAGGCGGAGAATCCGGAGTCTGCCCCGCATCAATCAATGGCCGCAGTGTCATCAGAATACAACCGACCGACAGGGTTTCAAAAGTTGCAGTATGGAGACGGACGGAATCCTCTCATCGTTCATATGCATGATGCATATCGTCGCACCTTGTGAATTGTTTGCTCTGGTCCGAGTACATCCGTCGTCCATTGTCGTGCCTCACACCAAGGATGCGCCCCCGCAACCTTCCGGATCAGACAGGCCCATTGACCGGTGCGCTCGACCGCTGCGCGCCGCCGGGGCCGTTCAAAAGGAATAACGCCACGCCAATTCCCAAGGCGTAGCCGGTCGCTCCTCCGGCAGCCATCGTGAAGATCACCTGCAACGGATCGTGGCCTAGACGTGCCCCGATGAGGAGCGGAGCAAATACAAGCAGGGCCCGCACCAGGTCGACGAGCAGGCGCAGTTCTTGGCGACGAAAGAGCGTCGGAACCTCTTGAATGGGGGTCGACAGGGCCTGTGCAGCGCACATGACCGCCAGGGCGGCCATGATCTGACCCGTAGGCATCCAGGACGGCCCGAGCAACGGAACGACGACATAGGGTGAAACGAACCCAAGGCCGAGTACCGGCAGAGCGATCAGGCCGGCCGCAACGGCCAACAGGCCCAATGCGGTGCCGATCAGATGCTGACGATCAAAACCTTTGCTGGCTTCGGCGACGAAGACATTGCTGAGCGGCAGGGCGATCAGAGTGACTGGACCCGTCACGAGACGGGCTGCGACGCCAAAGTGCCCGGCAAATGCTGTACCAAACAACGAGCCGATGAAGATGGCGGGGAGATTGATGATCGCAAATCCGGCAAGGGCCGAGGGCAGCTCGAACAAGGGGAACTTGTACTCTCGCCGCGCGGTCGCCACGACGGCCTCCCATGAGACTTGCATGATGCGGCGGATGTCATCCCGCTTCAGAAGCCGAGCCCACAGAAATGCGATCAGCACAGCCTGGCTCAGGATGTGCGCATGGATCATGGCATCGTCCCCGAGGTGGGCGATGCCGAAGGCCACCTGGAGCACTGCCATCGTCGCCGGCAGGATCAAGCGGCCCATGCCGAAGTCGCGGATATGATTGAACCGCAAGCACCAGCAGTTCATGGCGTCGGCAACGCCGACCGCCGCCATACCGACTGGTATCAGGTAGACGAGATGTTGCAGTCGTTCTGGTATCACGGTTGACAACAGGTATCCGCCGGCAAGCGCGGCAGAGGCCGTAGCGCAGATCGCGAGAAAGATGAGCTTGAGGGCGACCAGCGCCTGGGCTCTGTCCTCGACCACGTACAGGGAGGTGCTGAAGCGAAGCCCTGCTATCGCGCCAAGGATGTTCACGATCGAGAGATAGATCGTGAAGACGCCAAACTCTTCCGGCGAATACAGCCGAGTCAGGACGGGAATGGCCGCGACGAGCGTGAGTTGTCCGGTGAGCGCAAGGGCGGAGACGCCCGCCGCTGCACGAACGAGAGCCCCTGTCCGTGACGGAGCGGTAGCCGTTTTCGCCGCCATGAGAAGTTTCCTCAGTCCCAGAATTAAGTTCAAGGCAGGATCGTACGGCTGAGCGATCTGCTCTTGTCGGATCGTAGGATGGGGCGCGGCGCGCGCCATCATTCGTTTGCAGGAAGATCACCGAGTTGTCGCCGGAATCGATCGAAAGCTTGCACGATCAGCTTGCGCTCGCAGACGATGCGGGCAGCCCTATCGTGATTCAAGCAAGCCGCTCGGACCGCAGCCGGCTATCGACCGGCCATCGGGCTGTGGACTGCGCAAGTCGAAGGCCGGTCCGCGCGAGCAGGTCGAGCAGGGCAGGTTGTCTGACGGCGATCAGGTTATCGTCGTCGGGTCCCGGAATGTCCGGAGAGGCCCGCTCGAGTTGTCCCGCCCTGAGATGAAAGAGCTCGAACCCGTGATCGATCAGCCGGCAGTATAGCTCTGCACGCGAGGTGCCGGCCCGCCGAAGGTTGAGCTCGGAATCCTCGATGTAGAGACAGCGGCAATTGGAAATGGTCTTCACGGCGCCCTTGAGAAGATCAACCTCGAACCCTTCGACATCGACCTTCAGGAGATCCACCGTCCGATTTCCAATGATGGAATCGAGGGGACGAACCGGAACCCGGAGCGCTGCGCTGCCGGGCGGAGGATTGGCGCATGCGAAATTCATGTCGTCGCTGCGAAAGTCCGTGAAAACGATCTCTCCATCCGTACTGCCGATGGCGGTATTGTGGACTTCAATCGCGAATCCGTTCAGGCGAACGTTGCCCAGCAGATATTTGCAGATGCGCGGATGGGCCTCGATCGCGATGACTCGTCCGGATCCTGTAACCCGCATGGCGGCGGCGAGGCTCAGCTGTCCTACGTTCGCGCCGACATCGACGAAGGTCTCCCCGGGTTGCAGGTAGGCAGCCACGAAGTCGGCGTCTTCAGTGCGGAAGTTCCGGTTTCGCCAGAGTCCCGCAGACATGGAGCTGGGATAGAAGCGCATTCTGTATCCGGCCGGAAAGCCGAAGGTGATGAACCGGCACAATCCGGTCACCCACAGTGCGCGCGACAGCAGGAACCGAATCTTGTCAGGCTCCTGACGGATTCGCGTGAGCATTTGATTCAATCTGCGCAAAGGGTTCTTCACCTATCTTATCTCGTGCGGTGGGCTTTGCTGCGGAACGTAAGCTCGTAGGAGCGACCGGCCATCCTTCGTTTGCATGAAATCTGAAATCCGGCGGTTTGACGATCATTCCCCCACCCGAGTTGACCGCTTCGAAGCGTCGCGCTTCGCGATGATCGCGTCATGCGAATGAAGGATGACCGGCGCCACCCAGCTACTAGCGTGCCTTCTTGCCGCGTGACGAGGCCAGACTTCTTCGCAGAGTCGAAAGGCATTGCGGGTTCGTCAAGGCCCGACACTTTGATAAACTGAGCCTGAGGGAAAAGCGATGAACCCGTTGCAGCTCGACGAGTCCGACAGCATTCGAGCTCGGGAGGTTCGCCCGTTTATTTCGATCGCGATTCCGACTTTCCGTCGGCCGGACCTGGCGCGCCGCACGATCGAAAGTGTGCTGCAGCAGTCGTACTCCGACTGGGAAATGGTGATCAGCGACGACGAAGGGCCGGATGGTATGAGCTGGGATGTTCTATCCGAATACGCGCGGATCGATTCGCGCATTCGGGTTGTCGAGAACCTCCGTCCTCCAGGTCAAGTCGAGAATACGAACAACGCGATGCTCGCAGGCCGCGGCAACTGGATCAAAGTGCTGCACGACGACGACTGGCTGACGCCAGGTTCGCTCGAGACTTTTGCGGAATTGGCGAGGAGGTACCCCACTGTCGCGTTCATAACCTCCACATCTCATCTCCTCCTGGACAGCGGAATAAGATACCGACGTGGAGGGCGCGTCACGCTCTATTCGGGCCAGCAATGCCTGACCGATCTCTACCTGGTCGGCAAGACCCGAGCGCTGGGAATTGTTCCGTCGACTCTGCTGATCAACAGCGAGGTCATCCGGGCCGGTTGCCTGATGCGAAACTACAAGTCGATCACGTGGGGAGTGGACCAGCTGTTTTTCGTCGATCTCGCCTGTCGTGGCGACATGGTGGCGATCGACGACGGTCTGATCTTCTACGACATGACGTCTCACGCGAGCATTAGCGGTGCCAAATCGTTCTCGCAGATCGATCAGGAGACCCTTGATCTCAAGCATCTGACGTGGAGCCTCCTCGAGGACAAGCAAGGGCTTCCGGATCCCGACACGATCGTACGTGCGTTGCGGGTCGCAAGATTGCGTGGACGATTTCGCCACCAATCCTGGCTCACATCGGTCGGAGACGCGTTCCAGATCCTGCGTCCTTCGGTGATCAAGGCCGGCAGAAAGGCCATGCGGGCGCGAACGCATACACCGACGGCGGCTCACCGGCTCGCGTGAGTCGCGCCTGACGCAGCCGCCGTAGGCTGCTATCGGGACAAAGCGCTGGTCTGACCAGGTTGATCGAGGCGCGTTACAAAGTCGTATACAGGGCCGCCCGGTACCCCCCAATTGCTTGACCAGATGATTTGGGATCCATCGGGCGACGGCGAAGCGTGGGTCTCGTTCCAGTAATTGTACGGGACGTTGCGTGTGTACGCGATGCGCCTGAATTGGCCGCTGCCGTCAATGCGCAGGGCAATGACTTCCCGGGCGAAGGGGGCAAACGTCGGGAGTTGCGCAATCTCGGCCGGGTCGCCGCCATAGCTCAGAATCACCCAGCCAGGCGAGTGGATCGCGCGTGTGGACGCATGTGAGGCCTCTCCGCGCGGAGCGAGGGCGGTAACCAGGCCGTCATCCAGCCGGCGCTTGATCACCTGGTATATGTACGGATCAGATTTGCTGATTCCGACGTAGACCTCGCGTCCATCCGCGTCCACGGTCATGTCGCCATGACTCGGCCGATGATGTTCGGTCCAGCTCTGCACCAGATCGCCTGCGACGGTGAAGATGAATGCTTCATCCTTGCCGTCGACCCAACGGCTGCATCTGACGTAGCGGCCCAGAGGAGATATCTCGCACACACCGTCTCGCCCGGGCAGTTTTCCCACCTCGATATCAGGAAACTTCTGCCGGCTCACGAGATCGAACGCGAATGCGACGACCGCGCCGTCGGCAACACGTGTGCCGCGCACGGCGATGCGTCCGCCGTCCTGAGAAGGATTGCCCTTGCCTGGTCCGAACTGGAGGCTGCGATAGCCCTCGGCCATCAACAAGACCTCTTCGGCATTGGTTCGCGGCGTCCAGAGCGAGATCTTGCGCCCGATCACGCAGATCATGCGCTCCGGGTCCCGCGGGTGCCATTCGCACTCGTCCTCGCGTTGCCGGCGGAACAACGGAGCGTAGGTCCGTCCGTCGAGAAAGCAGAGACCGTTACAGCCGTTGGCGATCAGAAGCAGAGTCTGGTCGGCGTTCCAGGCCTGCGCGCTCGAATAGCGGTGGGTGCAATAGTTTTTTTGACAGGCGAGGCCGGCGCCCAGAGGGCCGGGGGTCGTTACCCGGACGATCGTGGCGCCGGTGTCAGGGTCGGTGACCGGAACGAGATAGTCGGGCAGGTCCAGGCTGCTGGGTGTTGTAAGCTTCGCCTTTGCCAGCGTCTGCGCGACGGCTATGCCAGCCAATGCGAGCACGACCACCGCAACTCCGGCGATGCCAACTTTGATGCGGACGGACGGAGACATCGATTCATGCTCCACAGCAAGCAGCGGCAGGGATCATTCAGGCGGGCAAACGGCCGAGCTGAGGGGCCCGCCGGCCATGCCGCTCTCACCGCGACCTGGGATAGGTCGCGTTGATCCGTTGTATCCGTCACATCTCGATGCGCATCATCTGAATGCAGGAAAACCACCTCGCGAAGCTTCGTGATCCTCGCGCAAGTGCAGATCCTCGATTGATGGAGCATTCCGGCGAAGTTCATTGCAGAGCACGGGGCGGGCGCCGCCCCGTGCTTCCTTGAGGACTCGATGAACGTCAGAGCCGATAGTCCAGCCTAGTCCAGGTTGGAGATGCCGGCTTCGTGACCTCCGCGCTTGTGTGGCGCCAGGTCAGGAGCATCGGTCCGATCGATCGCCAGTGCCAGGGCGTGACCATTGGAAGGCTTGACCAGCGATCCGTTGTTCATTCCCCAAATGGCGGCCTGCGTCCTGTTCTGGACTCGTATCTTGCGCAGGATCGCCTTGACGTGAACCTTCACCGTTGCTTCCGCGATATCGATCTTTCGCGCAATGCACTTGTTGGAATTGCCTTCGATCAGAAACGAGAGAATTGCCTGCTCTCGCGGCGACAGATGAGGGGCAATCCGTTGCTCAGCCGTAACGATGAAGCTCGATCGCTCCTCGCTCGTATCACCCGTCGGTTGCAATTGAGGCTCGCGATCGGGACTACCATCGAGCACGAATGATAGAAATGCGGGCGGAAACACGGTTTCGCCCATGGTCACGAGCTCTATGGATTTAACAAAAGCGTCGCAGGAATTCACGTCGACGAAGTAGCCACTCGCCCCGGCCTTGTAGGCCGAGATCAGCTCATGCGGCCGGTGGTGATCCGAGACGATCGCCACGCGGGCCTCTGGATAATGCTCCTTTACAAATCCGATATGCTTCAGTGCGAGCTCGAATTCGTCGGGATTGTGGACGATCACAAATAGGAGCTGGCATCCCTGTAGTGCGCTTGGGAGTTCATCGGTGCTCGAGACCGACATCGCAATGTGGAAATCTGCTGAATGCAGTATTCTTGAAATTCCTTCTCGAAGTAAAATGTTCCGACCGATTAAAACGACTCGACCAGATTGTCGCCTCCTCATATTTACCTCCGCAACTAACGCAATGACGCGACCTGAAACGAAGCCCGGATAAAAAGAACAAAGCTCAATAAGCCGCCGGGATTACCGATTTATAGAAGTGGGGCTTTTGTTAGCCTTTGCCGAAGGTTAGATTCAATTGTTCGATGTTGCCTATATACCTTTCGTTATAGACCGCGTCCGGATTCTACGGCTTTCTGCGTGTTGGGTGAGCTATGTTGCCGCAGTTAAGATTTGATCTGGGATCGAACGGGAATACCTGTTCAACCTTTGAATGTCGGTCGTAAGATAACGACCAGTCGACGCCTGCATATTCCCGTCTCCGTGCATTTGGAGGGGCCAATTGGTTAATTTGGTTTACCGGAATCCGGGCTACCCCCGGTTTCATACTGTCTCCGGGTTAGGCAATTTGGTGTATTATCTGAGGTTGCGGACCCATACCGCCACCGCGTCATAGGTTTTACTCAATCGAGTGGAACACTGGGCTCTGGCGGGACGTTGTTTTTTAGGTTCGGCAAAAAGTTTTTGGTGATCAATCAATTTCGAAGCGGCAACGGCTGGGGTCTGTTGCTTGTTTCGGCAAAATTTGGGGGGCGGCAGATTCAGGAGCGCCCGATGTCTCGAGCGACTGTAGTTATTGCGGATCGTCATCCCGTTGTACTGCAAGGTCTCGCAAGCATACTTGGTTCAGAATCCGATTTTGAGATCGTTGCGTCCTGCCTCGATGCTGCGAGCTGTATCAAGTCAATTTTGGCTCTCGCACCCGACGTCGCCATCGTGGATGCGGCAATGCCGGAGCTTGCGGCGCTGTTGAACAATTCGTTCAACGGTTCGGAAGCTCGATCGACGCGCTTGGCGTTCTTCGTGTCCGGCGACGATAGTGATCTCGTTTTGCCGGCCGTTCCTGCGGGGCACAGTGTTCTTCTGAAGGAGACGGCGGGGCAGGACTTGCTGCAATGCTTGCGCGCGATCGTTAATGGCGAGACCGTCGTTCCAGGACCGCCCACCGATCAGGCCCAGGCTCGGGAGCAGAGTCCGAATCCGGAAACTGCACTCGCGGTGCTCACCGATCGTGAGCGGCAGATCATGCGCCTCGTCTCACGCGGCCTCTCCAACAAGGAAGTTGGCCGCCGACTCAACATTGCCGACGGCACCATCAAGGTGCATCTCCACAACATTTTCCAGAAGCTCGAGGTCGGTAATCGTACGGCGCTTGCTGCTCTCGCCATCTCCCACGATGACCGCGGCCATTCCGCGCAGGACAGGCCCGCGCAGGCAGGATCAGATCCAGTGACGGGAGAGCGCTAGCATGCCTTTCCGCGCTGACCGCAATGCAACATGCGACAACCCGTCCCATTCGCAGCCTCTTCAGCTTCTTGTCGGCTACCCTGCGACTGAGAACTGAAGAATGAGCAGCGACCGGCCGCCAAGCCTGGGGCTGTCGCTGACCTCGACTTGCCAGGAGACGTGGGGCAAGAGCGGATCCGCCAGGTCATGCTTGAGTATTTCGCCGCTCAGCTCAACAGCCGCGGAGCGCGCTGCGAAAATGTCCGGCAGATCCAGCCCGACGTCGTCGAGCACGGAAGCGCCGTCGTGGATATGAAAGAAATACCGCGGCATCGATGTCTCCGGACAACGCCCACATCCCACACGCCCACATCCCGATGACTGCACCGAGCCCTATGCATCGAGTGGGCTCATCGCACCACAATGGCACACGTGGCAAGTCGCTATTCTAGGAGGATACATCATCATGGATGGGTACCCCCAATGTTAACGGGAATGATCACGAATTCGACATGAACGGTCGCTCCTCCATGTTTACGATGGTGGTGCGTCGACGGAGCCCACTTCGGCGCAGCGTTGCGGCCCCGGCCTGCTAATCCTAGCCCCCCGCCGGGGCCGCGATCTTTTGCAGGTGAGCCTGGTCATCCATCGCAATCCGCCGCGCAGATGTTCCGTCCTGATGCCCCGTGAGGGCGCGACCGCGGATCGCCGACGCGTCATACTTCATAGTGGTCGCGGTACCAGCGGACGAAGTTACGTACGCCCGTTTCGATCGGTGTGGACGGCGAAAAGCCGGCATCGCGCATCAGATCGCCGACGTCGGCAAAGGTTTCCGGAACATCTCCGGGCTGCATCGGCAGCATCTCCTTGTCGGCCGTTCGTCCAAGCTCCTTCTCGAGCAAGTTGACGACATGCATGAGCGCTTCCGGGCGGTGATTTCCGACATTATAGAGTTTGGCCGGTGCGGCCGCCGTATCAGCTCCGTCTTCCGGAGCGCGATCAATCAGCTGTGAAATAACGCGCGTGACGTCGTCGACATAGGTGAAGTCGCGCCGCATCTTCCCATGATTGAAGAGCTTGATCGGCCTGCCTTTGACGATGGCGTCGGCGAACAGGAATATCGCCATGTCGGGCCGGCCCCACGGGCCGTAGATCGTAAAGAACCGCAAGCCGGTGACCGGGAGACGATACAGGTGGCTGTAAGAGTGGGCCATCAGCTCATTGGCTTTCTTGGTCGCGGCATAGAAGCTGATGGGGAAGTCGGTCTTGTCTCGCGTCGAAAACGGCAGCTCGGTATTGGCGCCATAGACGGACGACGACGAGGCGTAGATCAAATGACCACAGGCGTGATGCCTGCATCCCTCCAGGACATTCAGGAAACCCGCTAGATTGGCGTCGACATAGGCGTGCGGCTGATCGATCGAATGCCGAACGCCGGCCTGGGCGGCAAGATGGATGACACGCTTGAAGCGATGATTCTCAAACAACTCCGCCATTGCCGACCGATCTCCGAGGTCGATCTGCATGAAGGAGAAACGCGGATCGCGCCGCAAAATGTCGAGACGAGCGCGCTTCAAGGCGGGGTCGTAATAGTCGTTGAGGTTGTCCAATCCGACGACCCGGCGTCCCTCATCGAGCAATCGACGTGCAACATGAAAGCCGATGAAGCCGGCGGCTCCCGTCACCAGGACGTCGTTGGAGGCTGGTTCTGAGCGCAATGACACTTGATGTCCAGGTTATGTCGTTCGTCGAAACGGTCGGAGTTCATCGATCGCGCAAATGGACGCTCAATCTTGCCGTTTCGCCAGTGCTCAAATGCACGCAGCCGACGATGGCGGTCGAGTCAGCCGGCGGCTGATTGCTCGAACGGACTACTCCGCACATCATTGCCACCGTCGTGAATTCGATGGGCACGCGTATAATGTCCTGAACGAGCCGGTCATCCTCCATTTGCATGAGGAATAGGCCGCGCACAACCTGCAGAGTTGTGCGACGGCCGGCGTGAATGACGTGACGGTCTGCCTGGAGTGTGCGTGGCCGCGACCTATCAAGAGTGCCTGCGATGAAGACGGTCTATGTTGATGCTCTCGGCACCAGCGTATCGCGCATCGGCTTCGGCTGTGCGTCTCTCGGAGGGCGCATTGGGGCGCGCGCCGGCATCGAGGCGCTGGAGCGCGCATACGAGGCCGGAATAACCTGGTACGATGTGGCGCCTTCGTACGGCGATGGGACGGCAGAATCGATTTGCGGCCAGTTCGCCTCCAGGAGGCGCGGCAGTGTTCATATCTGCACCAAGGTCGGAATGCGCCCGAGTGCTGCCGGCGCCACCATACGGGCCCTGAAGCCGATGGCGCGCGCTTGTCTGGCGATGTTTCCCGGGATGAAATCGCGTCTCTCGGCAGTCAAGCCAAAGCCGTTCAAGGTGCCGCTTTCGGCCGAACTGATCAGGACGAGCCTCGAGGAAAGCTTGCGACGTCTTCGGACGGACTATGTGGACGTGCTGGCTCTCCACCGTCCCACTCGCGAGGAAGTTGTTCGCGAAGACATCATTCGGACGGTTGAGCGCATCGTCCAGGATGGGAAAGCCCTTGCAATCTCGATTGCGGGAAACGACGTGGCGGGAATAGATGGCCTGAATGATTCATTGCCATACCGCCTGGTACAGACCGCCAACAACCCGCTCGAGCCGAATCTTCTGAGATCGGGACATTTCGCGCGGAACAGGACGTTTGTGACCTATGGATCATTTTCGTGTGTCGGTGAGCTCGCCTCGAGAATAGGTGCGAGGCAACAGCTACGGAAAGAGCTGCACGAACTGGGATACCGGGGCGATCTCACCGAAATTGCTGCCGCGTTCGCGGTGGATTATGCGCTTGCGGCAAATCCGTCAGGGGTCGCGCTTTTCTCGATGTTCCAGCAGGAGCACCTTGCGTTCAACCTGCGTCGCTTGGCGCAACTGCCGATGTTTCAGCCGTTGAATCGCATCGCGGCCGAGCTCGCGAGCGATCCGCAGCAAACCCAGCGCATGGTTGATTCTTCGAATGGACTACGGGTTGGGGGATGCTGATCAGGGCGTGGCACGATATCGACAAGCGCGCGGACGGCCGAAAGGAAGCCGGGCCTTAGCAGCGTGACGCAGTGAGCTTTGGCCTGCAATTGGTCGGGCCGTTAAATGCGCGGAGGCGGAATATGTGCGGAATCATTGGTGTCGTCGGGCGTGGCCCTGCCTCTGCGGTTCTCCTGGATGCGTTGAGACGGCTTGAATATCGCGGATACGACTCCGCGGGAATTGCGACTCTCGAGAACGGCTCGTTGACCCGGCGTCGTGCCGTCGGAAAGCTCGTCAACCTCAAAAGCCTGCTCGTTTCGGAGCCGCTGTCGGGGCAGATCGGAATCGGTCACACGCGCTGGGCGACGCACGGCCGTCCGGATGAGAACAATGCCCATCCTCATATGGTCGACGGCGTTGCGATTGTGCACAACGGAATCATTGAGAATCATCGCGAGTTGCGCAATGAGCTCGAGGCGGCCGGCGCCCGCCTTACGACCGAAACCGATTCGGAGGTGGTTGCGCATCTCGTCAGCCGCGAGCGGAATAACGGATGCGAGCCGGTCGCCGCGGTACGTAAAGTGCTTCCCCGCTTGAACGGAACGTTCGCGCTCGCCTTTCTGTTCGAAGGGCATGAGAATCTCTTGATCGGCGCCCGGAAAGGCTCGCCTCTTGCCGTGGGTTATGGGCGCGGCGAGATGTTCCTGGGTTCGGACGCGATCGCGCTCGCACCCCTGACGGACATCGTGGCTTACCTCGAGGACGGCGATCTCGCCGTCGTGACGCGAGACCAGATCGAGTTTCTCGACGTGAATGGCGCTACTCTGCGGCGTGCGTCGGCCAAAATCGGCCGGTCGGCTGTGATCGTTCACAAAGGCGAGCATCGCCACTTCATGGCCAAGGAGATCCACGAGCAGCCGAAGGTGGTCGGGGAGACGCTTGCGCAATATGTCGGGCGCGACGGTACAATCAGGCTGCCGGAAGGCGTGGATGTGGACTTCAAGGCGATCAACCGCATCTCGATCGTTGCTTGCGGCACTGCCTTCTATGCTGGTCTGGTCGCGAAGTACTGGATTGAGCGCTACGCCAAGCTCCCGGTCGAGGTCGATATCGCGTCGGAGTTCCGCTATCGCGATGTTCCACTTGGCGCGGGCAATCTGGCGATTTTCGTGTCGCAATCGGGTGAAACGGCCGACACGCTCGCCTCGTTGGAATTCGCGAAGAGCCACGATCAGCGTGTTCTTTCCGTCGTCAACGTGCAGACCTCGACGATGGCGCGTGCGAGCCATACCGTGCTGCCGACGCTGGCTGGCCCTGAGATCGGGGTTGCATCCACAAAAGCGTTTACCTGTCAGCTGGCGACCTTGATCTGCATCGCGATCACGGCGGGCCGCAGCCGCGGCGTGCTTTCGGCGGAAGACGAAAGCTCATGTGCTCGAGCTCTCGCCCAGCTTCCGACCTATATGAACCGCGCGCTCGAACTGGAGCCGAAGGTCCTGGAGCTCGCGCGCAAGATCTGTACGGCGCGCGACGCGCTGTTCATTGGCCGTGGCACCAACTATCCGCTGGCGTTGGAGGGAGCCCTCAAGCTCAAGGAGATCACCTACATTCACGCGGAGGGATATGCGGCCGGCGAACTCAAACATGGGCCAATCGCCCTGATCGACCAGGACATGCCCGTCATCGTGATAGCGCCGAGCGGTGCGACGTTCGAAAAGACCATGTCGAACATGCAGGAGGTCATCGCCCGTGGCGGCCGGACAGTACTGTTGACGGATCAGCGAGGTGCTTCACTCGCCGCATCCAGTGCGGACACGGTCCTGAGCTTGCCGGATATGCCGGAGATCGTGACGCCGCTGGTCTTTGCGATGCCACTTCAGCTTCTCGCCTATCACAGCGCCGCGATCCTGGGGACCGATGTCGACCAGCCGCGCAATCTCGCCAAGTCCGTGACTGTCGAATAGTCCGTCCGGTTGCGCCGATTCCGCAGCGCCGCGGCTCGCAAGGCGAGGCGCTGTCCGAAGCATGCCCGCGCGACGGACTGAAGTGCTCCAAACGGGCTGCCTCTTCGGAGCAATCCTCATTATCGGCCGCCGAGCGTAGAATGTGTTGGCTTTCGGGTCGAGGCTAAGCACTGAAGTCCGTAGAGCAGGCGGCCCCGCCATACTGTCAGCGCGTTGGCGGGGCTGCTGCTGCACCGGAATGCGAAGGCTGCCTGCCGGGGGTACTTCTTTCGAGTATTGGAACGCTGCTGTCCAGATAGCTTTGGCGGTCTCTCCCGCCATGCCCGCGGCCTTGCCTCTCAACCCCACCGTATGGGTTTGCCGCCTTGTTTCGCACTGTCCTCGGCGAGGATCGCGATACGCGTGGCTCGAAGTGCGTCCTTGGCCGAAATCTGCAGGGCCTCGCCGCGCGCGAGGTGATCGAAGACAAAGCCGGCAGGCGAGGCGCCCTGGGGAAGGTCGACCTCGCGTCGCGGTCGTGTTGCTGTTTCAACGAGAAGCCGGTTCTCGGCGAAAAGAACGTCCGCGCGCCCGCGTGTCCCCGAGATCCGCATGGCGTAGTCGCCATGGCGGGGAGAGGCTTCCGGCTGGATCCAGTCCACCTCGATTGAAAATTGCGGGCCGTTGTCGCAGGCGAGGATGGCGCGTCCCAGTGCGGGAAAGTTCGTCGTGCCGGCTGCCGGGGTGGGCGAGACCCAGCCGCTGATCGTGCCGCTGGTGTACCCGGTCAGCCAGAGCGCCAGGTCGATGTCGTGGACGGTCAGGTCGGCGAGAATGCCGCCATAGATGGACGGATCGAACATCCATGCCGGACGGCGGCTCGGCACGAGCTTGTGCGGCCCGGTCGAGCTGATCGAGACGATGTCGCCCAACTCGCCGCTCGCGAGCACCGAACGAAGCGCGAGCGTCACCGGATAGAAGCGCTTCTCGAGCAGGAGCGTCAGCAGGTTGCGCCCGGCAAGGGCGTCCTCGATCAGGGTGAGCTGTGGCAGCGTCACCGCCATCGGCTTGTCGACGATCGCGAAGATGTTCCGGCGCAGCAGCTCCGCCACGAGCGGAGCCCTGAGACCGAACTCGGTGAAAACAGCGACGGCCTGGACCTTGTGCGCGTCCAGAAGCGCGATCGGGTCGGCGTAGCCGGGTGCCTGGGTGCGTCGTTCGAGCTCGGCGAGGCGTGCCGCGTCGTGATCGGCGACCGCCGCGATCCTGACATCGGCCCTGACAGCGATCTCCGAGAGAACGTATTCGACGTGCGGATGAGCCGCACCGATGATGGCGATGTCGAGCGTGGAAGAAGCATTGCCGGCCATCGGGCTACACCAGTGGCGAGATGTCGTTGGGGGTGACGGCCCGGCCGTCCGCGGCCGAGCGATAGATGGCGGTGACGACGCGCGTAGCCTCGAACCCATCCCTGAACGGCGTGGCGGGGGCCCGTCGCTCGCGGACCGCCTGGGCGAAGTCGCGCCATTGCGCGATATGTCCCTCGATGCCGATCGCCTTGGGATCGTTGGCGGCGCTTCCAGGTCCCGTCGCGCTCGCCGGCTGTGGGACGCCGGGAAAATCCCAGCGAACGATGCTGTCGTGGGCGAGCTCGCAGCTGCCGCGATCGGTGAACAATCGCAGCATGGCGGGCCGTCCCGGCGGCAGCGCGGTGCTCGTCACGATCGCGCCGAGCGTGCCCGACGCGAAGGACAGCAGCGCCGCCGTGGTGTCCTCGATCGCGTGCGCATGTCCGAGCGTCGCCGTCTTGCCCTGAACGCTCGTCACCGGTCCGAACAGCCAGAGCATCAGGTCGAGATTATGGACGCCCTGGTTGAACAGCGAGCCGCCGCCGTGATCGGCTTCGGCACGCCATGGCTTCTCCGCATAATAGGCGTCGGAGCGGTACCAATGGATCGCCGCCTCGATCAGCCGCGGTTGCCCGAGTTGGCCCGCATCGAGCAGCGCCTTGATCGCCAGATGTTGCGGCTCGAGCCGGCGCTGCGAGACCACGCCGCAGGTCAGCTGCGAGCTCTCGGCCGCACGGACCAGGGATGCGGCCTCGGCCGGATCGACGCAAAGCGGTTTTTCGACGAGCACATGCCGGCCGGAGCGGATGGCGGCAAGGGCTGCGTCGTGATGGGCGCCGCTCGGTGTGCAGATGACGACGGCGTCGATGTCTGCACCGGCCAGCATGGCGTCGGTGGTTGCAAATGTCGGAACAGGTTTGCCGTCGATGCAGGCGGCGATTTGCTCGGGCGTGCCGCCGGCGACGGCGGCCAGAACGGTCTCGTCGAGTGCATTGATTGCACGCGCGTGGGTTTCACCGATCGCGCCCGGACCGACCAACCCGATGCGAAGCTGGCTCATCTCAATTCCTCAAGGTTTCGCTGGAAAGGGCTGACCGGCAACATAGGTGGTCTCGGGGATGATGGATCCATCACCGCCGAGACGAAATCGCAGCAGATCGGCGGGCGCGCCGACTGCCAGAGCCGGAAGCTGGAATGGCGCGCGGGGATTGATCGTTGCCAGCCTCAATGCCTCGGCCAGCGTTAATCCGGCCATGCGTTTCGCCGTCGCGATCCCGAGCGGCAGGCTGGCCGCTGCGCCCGCCAGGAACGGCGTGCCCACGACTTCGAGCCGGCCATTTGCCTTCAGCTCGACGCGTCCGCCCACGGGCATGTCGTAGATCGCGGGCGGACAACCGGCGAGCGCGACGGCGTCCGAGACCAGCATGGATCGTTCGAGGCCCTTGGCACGCAGCATGGCCTTGAAGGTCTCGGACGGAAGGTGATGGCCATCGGCGATGAAGCTCGCCCATAGCCTGTCCTCCGCCAACTGCGTCCAGATCGGGTTGGGATGCCGCGGCAACTGCGCCGCGATGCCGTTGCCGAGATGCGTCGACAGCATGGCGCCGGCCTCGACCGCGGCGGAGATCTGATCCGTCGTCGCGTTGGTATGGCCGAGCGCAACATGAACGCCGCGCGCCCGGAGCCCTCGCACATAATCGGCCGTCTCCGGCCAATGCGGTGACAAGGTCACGAGGCCAACCAGGTTTCCGCAGGCCGCCTGCCAGGCGTCGAACTCATCGAGATCAGGCGGCCTGACATGCTCGGCGGGATGCGCGCCGCGCGGGCCGTCCTCCGGTGCGATATGGGGCCCTTCGACATGGACGAAGGGGATTGCGTGCCTGACCAGCGGATTGCTGTCGCGCGCCTGCGCGATCGCCTTCAACGCATCGATGAATGCCGCGCGCGATGCCGTGATCAGCGTCGGCGCAAAGCGCGATACGCCGCTGCCATGGACGGTCAGCGCGAGATCGCGAACCGTCTGTGGATCGGTGCCGCCATTGAGGTCGTGGCCGCCAAAGCCGTTCAGTTGCAGATCGAACAGCCCGAGCGACAACCAATGCCCGTCGTCGGCTCCACCAGGGACGATGGCTGAGATACGGCCATCGGCAATCGTGATCGTGTGAGGTTGTCCGGTTTCGGGATCGCGGCCCGAGATGTGTGTCGCCCGGCTGCTCATGCGCGTGCCGGCGCTTGCAGCCGGGGCGGTGCCGAATCCCGGTCGAGATACAGCGTGCATCGCGGATGCGTCCGCAATGCGCTGGCCGGACAGGCCTCGCCGATCGGGCCGTACAGGGATTGCTCGACGGCGGCTCGCTTGGCCGCGCCGGGCACCACGCAGAAGAGCTGGCTTGCGTCCAGCAACCGGGGGATCGTCAGGGTGATCGCATGCGTCGGGACGTCGCCCAGTGTCGCAAAACACTTGTCGTCGACCTGCTGCTGACGGCAGATCGCGTCGAGCTCGACGATCTTGACCTGCTTCGGGTCACGCAGATCCGCGACGGGCGGATCGTTGAACGCCAGATGCCCGTTGACGCCGATGCCGAGACACACGAGGTCGATCGGGGCCTCGCTGAGAAGCGCCGCATAACGCGTCGCTTCGCGGTCCGGATCCGGCTCTTGTCCGATCAGATGGACGGCGGCGAGCGGGACGCGCGAGAAGAAATGGCGGGTCAGCCAGGCGCCGAAGCGCTCGGGCGCCTGCGCGGCAAGCCCGAGATATTCGTCCATGTGGAAGGCGGTGACGCGTCGCCAGTCGATATCGCGCTCGCCCGCAAGCGCATCCAGCATCTCCGCCTGGCTCGGCGCGGCGGCGAACACCATCCGCACACGACCTTGCCGGGCGAGGCGCTCGCGCAGCGCGGCGGCGACGTCCGACGCCGCAGCCCGGCCCATCGCGTCCCGCGTCTCTGATATCGCGATCCCCGATGTCGGGATTCCTGATGTCGGGATTCCTGGAGCGACCGAAGCCATCATGCTCATCCGTGGTTCTTGCCGGGGCCTTGTCACTCCGCGCGTTCAAGGATGTAATGCAATCGGTTGCATGTCAAGCTTGCGCGCGAGCGATGATTTAGGGCATGTGTAGTCTTGAGATCCCGCACAGGAGACGCCCCCGGTGAAATGCGATCCCGACGGCAGGGAGCAGCGCCCAGAGGTCGCGCCGACCATCAGCCAGGTCGCGAAGCTCTCCGGGGTCTCGCGCGCGACCGTCTCGCGCGCCTTCACGCGACCGGGAATGCTGAGCGAGGAGACCGTCCGGCGCGTCAAGGCGGTCGCCGACAAGCTCGGCTATGTGCCGAACCAGGTCGCGCGCGCGCTCTCGACCGGACGGCACGGCAATGTCGGGCTCATCGTCTCCGACGTCGCGAACCCGTTCTTTCCGCCGCTGATCAGGGCCGCACAGCTTCATGCGGACAAAGCGGGGCTGTGCGTCTTTCTCGGCAATTCGGACGAGGATCCCGCCCGAGAGGAATTGCTGCTCGGCCGCTTCATCGGCCAGGTGGAGGGGCTCGTGCTCGCCTCGTCCCGTCTCGACGAAGCGCAGATCCGGACCTATGCAGCGCGCCGGCCGCTGGTGCTGATCAATCGCGATATCGAAGGAATTACACGGGTCCTGATCGATACGGCGCCCGGCGTTGCAGCCGCGATCGCACATCTTGCTGAACTCGGGCATCGGCACATCGCCTATGTCAGCGGCCCCACGACCTCATGGTCCAACCAGCAGCGGCGCAACGCGGTCCGGAAAGAGGCGGCAAAACGCGGGATCAAGGTGATCGCCATTCCGGCACGTCCGCCGTCCTACGACACCGGCCGTCTCGCCGCTGCCCCGATCGTCGCCAGCGGGGTGACCGCCGCGATCGCGTTCGACGACCTCGTTGCCCAGGGTCTGCTGGCGGGGCTTGCGGCCCTCGACGTCGACGTGCCCAGATCGTTCAGCGTGGTCGGCTGCGACGATGTGCTCGGCGAGACCACGTATCCGCCGCTCACCACGGTGTCGGCGCGCTGCGCCGATGCCGGCGACGTCGCGGTTGGACTGCTGCTCAGCCAGATGAATGACGGCGCATCGGGCGAGATCCGTCACAAGCTGAACTCTCATCTCGTCGTTCGCGCGAGCACCGGTCCGGCTCCCGCCAAACGGAAAAGCCGCTGACGATTTGGTCAATCGCCTTGGAAAGCGGCAACGGATCGCAATTGACACGCAACCGGTTGCATGACAGCCTTTGGTCGGGATTTGTGTAGTTCTGGGAGCGGGGACATGGCCTTCATCGCGACATCGGTCGGCACGTTTGGATATCCAACCTCTCCCCAGAAGAAGCGCCGCTCATGGTTGTCGGCTGCGCGTTTGCTGGTGCTGGCTGCCGCCCTGCCGATGCTGGCCTCGCCCGCATCCGCGGAGAAGCTGACCATCTGGAGCGGCTGGCCTGATCTCGCCCCATTCTACAAGCGCGTCGGCGACCAGTTGAAGGCGAAGTATCCCGATCTCGATGTCAGCGTCGAAGCCATCGCCTTGCGCGAGCACGAGAAGCGGCTGGCGCTGTCGCTTCCATCCGGCGCGGCCGGAGACGTCATCGAGATGGAGGTCGAGGCGGCGCGATATCTGGAGGCGGGCCTCATTCCGGAGCCGCCGGCCTCGATCGTGAATTTCGTCAAGGCCAATTACGACATGACGCGCGTGAAGACCGCCATGTACGAGGGCAAGATCTACGGCGTGCCGTTGTTCCAGGGGCAGGGCGCGCTGTTCTACAACACCGAGATGTTTGCCAAGGCTGGTCTCACTTCGCCGCCGAAGACGATGGCCGAATACACGGCCTATGCGCAGAAGCTCGTTCAGCGTGACGCGTCCGGCGCGCCGACGGTCAGCGGCTGGAGCCTGCGTCTCAGCGGCGGCGGCTCAGGCATCGCCGAGAAATACTGGACCATCCTCTATAATTTCGGCGGCACGCTGCTGGAGGAGAAGGGCGGGAAGTGGCGCGCGGCCTATGCCAACGAGGCCGGCCGCAACGCGCTCAAGCAATATCTCGACAATGTCGTGACCTACCGGACGGTGTTGCCCGAGATGAAGGCGGACGCCGAGGCCTTCGAGCTCGGCCAGACCGCGATGTTCATCCGCGAATCCTGGGTGATCGGCGACGTCGCCAAGAAGGCGCCCAACCTGAAATATGCGACGGCGCCGTTGCCGAAGGGAACGCTGATGGTCCCGGTGGACCTCTACGTTCCCAACAAGGGGCCGAAGAGCCAGATCGCCTGGGATTTCGTCCAGAAGGCGAACGAGCCGGAGAACCTGCTGTGGCTGCTCGAGAACACGGCGTGGGTGCCCAATCGCAAGGGCCTCGACTACTCCGCGGTCCTCGCCAAGATCCCGCAGCTCGGCGCGTTCGTGAACACCCCCGCCGACCACGTCTTCTTCACCGTTCCCGCGATCAGCCCGGCCAGCGAAATCCTCACCCGGCTCGCTGCCCGTCTCGAGAAGGCATACACGGATAAGTCGCTCGCAGGAAACGATGCCGCCATCGACGCCTTCCTGAAATCTGCGGCCGAGGAAAGCGACAAGATCCTCGCCCGGGAAGATCTGCTGGCCAAGTAAGCTCGCAATCAATGGTCACGACGACACAATTGCAGCACTAGCCGGCGCCCTCCGGGAGACTTCATGCGTTCCAAGCCGAAATGGCTGTTTCCGGTTCTGGCGCTGCTCCCGGTTCTCGGCCTCTATGCTTGCCTGCGCATCTACCCGATCGCGGAGACGCTGCGTCTCAGCCTGTTCAAGTGGAACATCATCTCGCGGCGCAAGCCGTTCGTCGGGCTCGACAACTTTGTCGAGCTGATGAGCGATCCGCTGTTTCTCGAGGCGATCTTCAACACCACTGTCGTCGCCTTCGGTGTCCTGCTGATCACCATTCCCGTCGGGCTCGCGCTCGCCGCGCTGATCAACAGCCGGCAGGGGCTGCGGCGCAGCGGCTTCTATGAGACCTCGATCTTCCTGCCCCACGTGGTGTCGCTGGTGCCGGCGGCGATGGCCTGGAAATGGATTTTTGATGCGCGGCTCGGGCCGCTCAATGCGTTCATTGGATGGTTCGGAATCCCGGCGCAGTCCTGGCTGTTCGATCCCGTCCTGTCGGTGGTGTGTCTGATCGTCCTGTGCTCCTGGCAGGCGATCGGCTACGCCGTCCTGATCTTCCTCGTCGGCCTGAAGAACGTTCCGGAGGCGCTTTATGAGGCGGCGCGCCTCGACGGCGCGTCCTCGTTCCAGGCCTTCCGCTACGTGGCGATACCGCTGTTGAAGCCTGTCATGCTGTACGTGTCGGTGATCACGCTGATCTCGTCGTACAATATCTATGCGCAGGCCTTCGTCCTGGCATCGGACGTGCAAGGCGCGCCGGGACATCTGGTTCGCGTGCTCGTGCTCGACATGCTCGAAAACAGCTTTCGAAACTACCGGGTCGGCTATGCCGCGGCCGAAGCCGTGGTGCTTCTCGTGATCGTGCTTGTTCTGACGGGCGCGCAGTTCAGGCTGTTTCGGGATCGGAGCCGCGCGTGAGCGATCCAGATCATCCGTCCAACGATATCGATCGCAACACGCCGGCCGGCCTTGCGACCGACGTCGTTCTCTCCGTTGTCGGGCTGACGATGCTGCTGCCGCTGGTCTTCCTGATCAGCAATGCATTCAAGACGCCGCCCGAATTGCTGGCCTGGCCGCCGACCATCATTCCGAACCAGCCGACGCTGGAGAACATTCTCGGTGTGCTGCACGAGACACCGCTGCTGCACTGGATCGGCAATACGCTGATCTTTGCCGGGATTTCGACGGCCAGCATCGTCTGCACCTCGGCAATCGCCGGTTACGTGCTCGGCAAGTTCGATCTGCCCTGGTTCCCCGCCGTCTTCGGTGTCATCATCGCGACATCGGTCGTGCCGTTCGAAGTCTACATGATCCCGCTCTATCTGAACGTTCAGGCCGCGGGGATGTTGAACACGCTGCCCGGGCTGCTGGTCGGCTACCTCGTCATGAGCTTCGGCATCTTCCTGGTGCGGCAATATGTGACGACATCGATCCCCGACGAGCTCCTGGAGGCCGCGCGCGTGGATGGGGCAGGCGAGGGCTGGATCTTTCTGCGGATCGTGCTGCCGCTGATGCGGGGGCCGTTGGGAGCGCTGGGCGTGCTGGCGTTCTTCCAGGCCTGGACCGCGTTCGCATGGCCGCTCGTCGTGACGACCAACAAGGATACGTATACGCTCGAAGTCGGGCTCGCGCTGTTCCAGACCGGCTTCACCGTGGACATCGGTCATCTCAGCGCGGCCGCCGCGGTCGCCCTCGTGCCCAGTGCGCTGTTCTTCTCGCTGATGCGCCGGAATTTCGTACGTGGCGTCGCTGGAACAGGTTTGAAGGAATGATCGCCGCGTCCCACGGGGCGGCCGAAGGAGCGCGCAGGACGTGATTGAACAGGAATACGACACGATCATCATCGGCGGAGGCTCCGCCGGAGCGACGCTGGCCGCCCGTCTCAGCGAAGATCCGTCGCATCGTGTGCTGCTGCTCGAGGCCGGGCAGGATCTGCGCACCGCGACCACACCGGAACATATCCGCATCCCCAATCCGATGCGCGCGATCGGTGACGACGATTTCCGCTGGCCGAAATTGTTGGCGCGACGCACCGAGCGGCAGCAGCCGCTGCTGCTCTGGCGCGGCCGCGCCATGGGCGGCAGTTCGACCATCAATGGCCAGATCGCGATCCGCGCCGTCCCTGAAGACATCGACCGCTGGGCGGCCGCGGGCTGCACGGGCTGGTCGTGGAACGAGCTTCTGCCCTATTTCTGCAAGCTGGAGACGGACAAGAATTTCCCCGACGCGCCCTATCACGGCGATCGCGGCCCGATCCCGGTGTATCGCGCGCCGATTCCGGATTGGGGCAATGTCGACCGCGCGCTGCGCGCCTCGGCGCTCGGCCTCGGTTATGGCTGGTGCGAGGATCACAACGCGCCTGTGGGCACCGGCGTCTCGCCCTACGCCATCAACAGCGAGGCGGGCTTACGCATCTCCACCAATGACGGCTATCTGGAGCCGGTGCGCGATCGCGCCAATCTCGCCATCGTCGGTCATGCGCTGGTCGACACCATCACTTTCGAAGGCAACCGGCTGCACGCCAATGGCGTCCACGTCCGCGTGAATGGCCGGTCCTACACACCGCGCGCAACGCGCGACGTCATCCTCTGCGCAGGCGCCATCCATTCGCCGGCCATTTTGCAGCGCTCCGGCATCGGGCCTGCCGCCCTGCTGGAGAAGCTCGGCATTGCCGTCCGCGCCGACTTGCCGGTCGGCGAGAATCTGCTCGATCATCCCATCGTCAATGCATTGCTGCATCTGCGCGACGGCAGCCAGGTCAGCACGCTGATGCACCGGCACACCAATTGCTGCCTGCGCTACTCGTCCGGCCTCGCGGGCGCCGGCGAGAACGACATGATCATGATCGCCGGAAATCTTGCCCGATCCCAGCAATCGATGGTGGAAGTCGCGCTGGGACGCATCGCCGTTTCCGTCTACCAGGCTTTCAGCCAGGGGCACGTCCGCATCGTCTCGATCGACCCCGGGGTCGATCCTGAAGTCGAGGAGCGGATGCTGTCCGACCCCAGCGATCTCGCGCGCATGCGCGACGGCGTCCGCCGCCTGCGCGAAATCTGTTTGCGGCCTGCAGTGAAAGAGATTGCTGACCGCGTCGACTATGGCGCCAGCGGACGCTCCATGGACGAGCCCTTCAGCGACGCAGAGCTCGACGACTGGCTGTTCGCCGAGTGCAGCGACGCGCAGCACGCGAGCGGAACCTGCAGGATGGGCGCGCTGGACGATACGCGCTCGGTCGTCGATCCCGAATGCCGGGTGATCGGATGCACGGGATTGCGCGTGATCGATGCCTCGATCATGCCGGAAGTGCCGCGCGCCAACACCCATTTGACCACGGTCGCCATCGCCGAGCGCATGGCGGATCGGTTGAAGAGGGCCGATAAGAGGTAATGGCGGGCAGGCGCCTAGGGCGTGTACTCATAAACGCGAAGACGTCAGCCTTTGGGGCCTAAGCAGAAATTTTCTGCTCAATCAGAGCATTTCCGATTTTGACCCAAAACGAAAGTCGGCCGACCAGGTTTTCTCAAGCGCGCGCCCGCCACAGCGTAACCGCAAGCAGCATATAGGCAGCACAAGTCCACAGCGACTGCCAATTGTCCGGCCCTTCGTTCAGCGCCGCATAGATGGCCGCCACCAGGAATACGCCGGCAAATATCGCTTCCGCCATGGGGCGGATTCCTTTCTTGGGGCGATTGAGCTGAGTCATAGCCGCAAAAGGGACCGCCGCCATAGTGAGGGCCGCAAAAGGAAAATCCTTTTCGCGCGGGTCAAACACAAGGGCCAGCGCGGTCTGCGTGCCGATCACGATGGTTACGATCAAGATCAATCCGTGCATGATCGCCAGCCCCGATGGGGTCCGGTAGTCCTCCGGACCCAGCAACTCCAGAAAGGTGGGCGGTGCGCGCCCGGACATCAGGGCGTTGGCACCGAACAGCGGCGAGGCAGTTGCCGCCACCAGAAGTGCGCCCCCCAGAAGCCAGCCGCCCGCGTCGTAGCTTTCATAGAACATCTTTTGAGCGGCCACCCCAAACAGGACCCCGGCGGTGGTTGCCGATATTCCGACCGCAAACCATGAGACGAGCCTTGGCTGCGAGGGCTTCCGGCGCGAGGTCAGCCACGCAACTCCGAACACCAGGATCGCCAGCGCCATTCCGCTGCTCATTTGCAGTTTCCAGAGCGGATAATTGCTGACGGGGATGCCGGGCGGATATTTCAGCGTGCGCTGCGCGGAATCGAATAAGCCCCACGATCCGCCGACGGTGCCCTCGAACTCATGCTTCCACAATTCATCATACGCCTCGAACAGGTTGACGCGGAAATTCTCGCGCCGGGCAAGATCGAGGATCTCCGAGATCACCCGCGCCTGATTGGTACGCGACGGTAGCGCCGAATCGCGCATCCGCCCTTGGCTCGGCCAACCTGTCTCTCCGATCAGGATTTCCTTGCCCGGAAACGCTGACGCCACCTGCTTCCGGACGGCGTCGACGTGAGCAGCGGCAGATTTCGCCGGGACCGGGACATTTTCCCAATATGGCAGGATATGAACGGTGACGAAATCGACGGCGTCATCGAGTTCCCGATAGCGCAGCCAGTACTCCCAGACGTCGGAATAGGTAACCGGGACCGGCACCTGTGCCTTGACCGAGCGGATTAAGGCAGCAAGGTCGGAAGGCGTCATCTTCCGGTGCAACAGAACCTCATTGCCGACTACGAGTGCGATGATGGTTTCCGGATATTGCCGGGCAAGGCGTATGCCCGTGGATGTCTGCGTCGCGTTCTTCTGCCGGTCCCTATCGAGCCAAATTCCCTGAATGACTTTCAGCCCCACGTTGGACGCGAGTTCGGGGATCTGATCGAGACCAAGATCAGTCGCATAGGTACGGATACAGTCGGTTATTTTGGCAAGCTGGGCGAGATCTTCCGCGATCTGGTCTCGCGGCACTGGTGTCGGCGACTCTGACGTTTGGTTGTTGCGGAAGGGCGCGTAGGATATGCATTGCAGTTTGGCATCCGGATCGATCGGTGCGCGCGCCAGGTTGATCGGTATGGCCAGCCACCACCACACCGCGGCGATCGCACCCAGGGATATGATGAGAAGCGCCAGAGGCGTGCGAAGCGAAATAGTTCGACCCTCCAACGTAAAGATCGTCGGTCAACCGGCATGCTGTTGTGACCGGACAACAACAGAAATCATCGTCCGCCGGTACCTGCTTGACCCGTGAAAGCTGCCCCCAGATCGTCCGCGCCGCAAGAGGCGAGCCAGTATCCAACGATGGCCTTGAGACTACCTCAGGGCGGGCAGAAATAAACTTCGCCATCTCCGGAGATGGCCTTCGGGGACCGACACCAGAGTGGCCTTTCCCTGACGGTCGCCGTGCCGGCTAACGAACGTCGCCTGTTGGCCCTTCTCGGACCTCGTGCTATGGCCGCTGTTGAGGGATAAGCGGACATCGCGGATTTATGAGTGCACGCCCTAGTCCGCGCCGACCGTCCTTTTCGCCGGGCTCCAGCCCGCAACGACCTTGTGCAGCTCGGCGCACACCTGCGCGATGACGTCAGACCAGTCGCGCGAGGCGTTTTGCCTGAATAGCCGCATCGATCGATACCAAGGGCTGTCGTCGCGATTGAGCAGCCAGCGCCAATCCGGGTTGAACGGCAACATCGTCCAGACCGGAACGCCGAGCGCGCCGGCAAGATGAACGACGCTGGTGTCGACCGAGATCACCAGGTCGAGACAGGACATCAGCGCGGCCGTGTCGCTGAAATCCGCGACATGTGCCGTCACGTCGACGATATCGGGGTGTCCGCCGAGGAAGGCACGGTCCTGATCCCGGACGTCCTTTTGCAAGCTGACGAGCTGAACATCGCAATCCAGGACGGGAGCAAGCGTGCGCAGCGCCATCGATCGATTGTGATCGTTCTTGTGACCCGGATTCCCCGACCAGACAACACCGACGCGGAAGCGATTGCGGGGGCCAAGCCGGTCTTCCCAGGCTTTCACGCGCGCCGTCGGAAGCGCAGGAAGGTAGCCTTCCGCGAGCGGGATGGTATCGAGCCGTGTCCCGAACGCGAGTGGCAGAGTTCCAAGAGGACAGTGCAGGTCGAACGCCAGCGACGTTGAAGAGGATTGGTCGATACACGCAGCGACTCCGGCGACACCACCCAAGAGCTGCTGGATCGGAGGCTGGACCTCCAGGATGACTCGCGCTCCGCGTGCGGCCGCCATGGGCGCATAGCGCGCAAACTGGATTGCGTCGCCCATCCCCTCTTCAGAGTGAAGCAATATGGTTTTGCCCTCGATCGGCTGGTCACCGAGCCAGAGTGGCTGGGAAAAGCCGCGATCGGGCAAGCCGACAGGAAGTTTCCAGCGCGCTTCGCGCCCAGGCCAACCTCGCTCGAGGTCTCCGGTCACCAGCTGAAGCGTCGCCAGGTTGAACGTCGCCGGCGCATTGCCCGGGTTGACCTCCAGCGATCTGTGAAAGGTCGCGGAGGCTTCATCCAGCAATTGCAGATTCAACAATGCCAATGCCTTGTTGTTGAGCGCTACATAAAAATCCGGACGAAGTTCAAGCGCCCGATCGAAACGCGCAAGTGCTTGCTCGGCTTGGCCAAGTCGCGAATGAAGCAAGCCAAAATTGTTGTGCGTTTCCGCCTGGCCGGGGTCCAGTGCAATGGACTTCCCGTAGTCGGCCGCCGCTTCCTCGAACCGGTTCGCCTCCTGGAGGCAAGCGCCGCGCATTTGATACAGGGGGGCGGAATTCGGATCCAGTTTCGCGGCCACGTCCAGGCAGTCGAGGGCTTCCGCATACCGGCCGAGATTGAACAACAGTCTTCCGCAGTTGGTCGCCGCCTTGAGGTATTGCGGATGCAACCGCAGCGCCCGCTGGAAATGCCGCACAGCCTCGTCCATGCGCCCGCGCTGCCAGAGCAGATTGCCGAGGCAATGAGAGGCGGCCGCATCCTGTGGTATCGCCGCCTTGCTCCGGTGTTGCGGTGTTCCCGACCGCCATGCTGAAACCAACTGCCCGAGTTCGAGGCGAACACGATCCACCACGCTCGCCCAGTCGTCTCGCTTCGGCTGCCTGAACAACCTCATGGACGAATACCATGGGCTGTCGTCGCGGTTGACCAGCCAGCGCCAATCCGGGTTGAAAGGCAACATCGTCCAGACCGGGACGCCCAGCGCGCCGGCCAAATGAACGACGCTGGTGTCGACCGAGATCACCAGATCGAGACAGGACACCAGCGCCGCTGTTTCGCTGAAATCCGTGAGATGTTCGGTCAGGTCGACGATATCGGGGTGTTCGCCGAGGAAAGCCCGGTCCTGGTCCCGCGCGCCTTTCTGCAGGCTGATGAACTGGACGTCGCAATCGAGCAGCGGTGCGAGCGTGCGCAGCGCCATCGATCGGTTGTGATCGTTGTTGTGGTCCGGATTGCCCGACCAGGTCAGGCCGACGCGAAGACGATCGTGAGGGCCAAGCCGGTCGTCCCACGCTTTCACGCGGGCCTCCGGGGGCGCGGGGAGATACTGATCCGCGAACGGGATCGTATCGAGCCGCGTCCCGAGCGCCAGCGGCAGGCTTCCGAGCGGGCAGTGCAGGTCGAACGCCAGCGACGGCGTCGACGATCGGCCGATGCAATTTGCGACGCCGGTGATGCCGCCGAGCAATTGCTGGATCGGTGCCTGCACCTCCAGGATGACGTGAGCCCCAAGCGCGGCCACGAGGGGTGCGTAGCGCGCAAACTGGATCGAGTCGCCCAACCCCTCCTCGGCATGAAGCAATATGGTCTTGCCTTCGATCGGTTCGTCACCAAGCCAGAGCGGCGCGGAAAAGCCGCGCTCGATGAGGCCGAGAGATGCCTTCCAGCGGGCTTCGCGCCCGGGCAAGCCCCGCTCGAAATCGCCGGTCAGCATCTGAAGCAGTGCGAGGTTCCAGATCGTGTGCGCATTGTGCGGGTCGAGCGCCAGCGATTGGTGAAAGGCCGCGAGGGCCTCATCCAGCAATTGCAGGCTCCACAGCGCCCGCGCCTTCTCGTTGAGCGCCGCGGGAAAATTCGGACGTAGCTTGAGCGCGCGGTCGATGCTCGCGAAGGCCTGCTCCATCCGCCCCAATCGCGAATGAAGCGTGCCGAGGTTCTTGTGCGTCTCCGCCTCGCCCGGGCTCAGCGCAATGGACCTCTCGAAGTCGGCCTGCGCTTCCGCAAACCGGCCCAGCCGTTGGAAGCAAAGGCCGCGCGTTTGATAGAGCGGTGCGATATCCGGATTATGCCTCTCGAACAGGTTGAAGCATTCCAGCGCCTCGGCATACCGGCCGACATTGAACAGCGACTGGCCCTGTCTCAACGCCTCGAAATGTTGCGGCAGACGTTGAGGTACGACCGTTTGAGATGGCTTGACCGCGGCCGGGCGCTCTTGGCGATTCATAAGCTGACCAGAAGATGACTATAAAAATACTAGCCGGTTCTCGGTCACGGGAAGGGGCGTCCGCTATGCCAACGGAGTTCACCGAGCGCGACCGCAGCGTCCCGTCGAGATTGTTTATGGCGTGAGGCTGGCGCGAAGCTGGCGCGGCGTCCTCGCGGATGCTGTGCGCAAGGCTTCTCGCGTGCCCAAGGCTTCTTGCGTGCCAAAGGCTTCTCGCGTGCCAAAGGCTTGTGGCGACGAATCGGTCAGTTCGCTGGTTTGTCGGGCACGCGCTCGGCAGCGGCTCCGGCCGGGTCGATCAGACGGCCAGGCTCGATCTCGACGGTCAGCTCGCGCAATAGACCAACGATGACGGTCTCGAACAGCCTCCGTTCGATCCTGGCGATCTTGCGGCTCCGCCAGCGCAGCCTTCGCAATTTTCGCAATCCGCCCTCCCGATTCCTGTAGCAGCCATTCATCGGTCGCTGTCACGCAGCGATCCTTGCGCCGGCGCAAAGACCATCGCGAAAGGCGCCGGGGTTTGTGCCTCGACAAAGAGGTCGTGGCTGCAACCTCTTATCGTCGTCGCGGCCACAATCGGCTCTGCCGAAGTGACTTGGACCGAGGTGAATTCCCATGACTGCACCATCGCTTGCCGCGATCGTTTACACTGACAACGCCTATCCCGATGCGGCCTTTGCCGCCCTCGTGGCGCGATGCCGCAGCCTTGGGCTGTCGCTGGCCGGCGTGCTCCAGCGCCGCGTGTCGGAGGCTCCCGACCGGCGATGCGATGTGCTGCTGGAAGATCTCGGCACCGGTCGCTGCACCTCGATCTTCGAGGATCGCGGCGCGGGCGCCGCGGGCTGCAGGCTGGATGAGGCGGCCTTGACCGAAGCCGCGGCCCGCATCGAGGGAAACATGGACAACAGGCCGGACCTGCTGGTCCTCAACAAATTCGGCAAGGCCGAGTGCTCCGGCGGCGGACTGCTCGACCTGATCGCCAGCGCGATGGATCGTGAGATTACGGTGGTCATCGGCGTGCCGAAGGCGAATTTGCAGGCCTGGCGGGATTTTGCCGGCACGCTCTCCGTCGAATTGTCCGAGGAGATCGGCGAGATCGAGCGTTTTGCAGCCAGCCTGAGTTAAGGACTTCGCTCTCTACGCGCCTTCGACGCTCGTGTCGGGCCAGGCGGCTGCCGGTGCGCGAAGGCTTGGCAGGCCGAGCAGGTTGATCGCCCGGGCGGCGATCTGGTCGATCACCTCGGACAGCGATTGCGGCCTCAGATAGAAGGCCGGCATCGGCGGGGCGATGATCGCGCCGATCTCGGTCGCCTGCACCATCGCCCGCAAATGGCCGAGATGCAGCGGGCTCTCGCGGACCAGCAACACCAGCCTGCGGCGCTCCTTGAGCTGCACGTCGGCCGCACGGACCAGGAGATTGTCGAGCTGTCCCCAGGCGATGGCCGAGAGCGTTCGGATCGAGCACGGAGCGACGATCATGCCCGCGACCGAATAGGAGCCGCTGGCGATGGAGGCGCCGATGTCCGAATGAGGATGGTGGCGGAAGGCGAGGGCGCGAAGCCGCGCGAGCGCGCCATCGCCGATCTCTTCCTGCAGCGTCCGCTCGGCCGCCGGCGAGACCACGAGGTGCACCGCATAGTCGGAATTGTCGGCCAGCAGCTCGACGATGCGCGCGCCGATCGCAGCACCCGATGCGCCGCTGACGCCGACGATGATGCCTTGCCGCTCGGTCATGTGAGCACCGGCGCGCGTGCCGGCATGCCGGAGAGTCCGAGACTTGACCACATCGCATCGACGCGCGCGACCACGGCAGGATCCATGGCCAGGGGAACACCCCAGTCCCGATCCGTCTCCGGCGGAATCTTCGTCGTGGCGTCGATGCCGAGCTTGCCGCCGAGGCCGGATTTCGGCGAGGCAAAGTCGAGATAGTCGATCGGCGTGTCTGACAGCGTCACCAGATCGCGCGAGGCATCGCTGCGCGTCGCGACCGCCCACATCACGGCACGCCAGTCGCGGATGTCGATGTCGTCGTCGACCACGATCAGGAGTTTTGTGTAGCTGAACTGCGGCAGCATCGACCACAGGCCGAGCATCAGCCGCCGCGCCTGGCCGGGATAGCGCTTTTTGATCGCAGCGATCGCGATCCGGTAGGAGCAGGCCTCCGGCGGCAGCCAGCAGTCGGTCACCTCCGGGAATTGCTGCCGGATCAGCGGCACGAACAGGCGGTTGAGCGCCTCGCCGATCCGCGACGGTTCGTCCGGCGCCCGGCCCGTGAACGTCGAGAGATAAAGCGGCTGTCGCCGGCTGGTGATCGCCGTCACGCGCATCACCGGGAACTCTTCGACGGAATTGTAATACCCCGTGTGATCGCCATAGGGTCCCTCAGGCGCGGTTTCGTTCGCGGAGACGAAGCCCTCGATGACGATTTCGGCCGCGGCCGGAACGGCCAGCGAGACGGTGAGGCATGGTGTGAGGTCGGGCCGTTCGCCGCGCAGGATGCCGGCAAAGCGCAGCTCGGACAGCGTTTCGGGCAGCGGCAGAACTGCGGCAAGGATCGTGGCGGGATCGGCCCCGATGACGACCGCGACGGGCATGTCACGTCCGATCGCCTTCCATTGCTGGTGATGGCGGGCGCCGCCGCGATGCGCGAGCCAGCGGATGATGGCGCGGTCGCGGCCGAGCACCTGCATGCGGTAGACGCCGACATTCTCCTCCTGGTCGGCCGCCGCGGTTTCAGGCGGCATGGTGACGACGAGCGGCCAGGTGATCAGCGGTGCCGGCTCGCCGGGCCAGCAAATCTGCGCCGGCAGTCTTTCGAGATCGATGTCCGGTCCCATGACGACGCAGTCCTGCACCGGCGCCGCCGCGCGTGTGCGTGGACGTGTCGAAAGCGCGGCGCGCGCAAGCGAGATCTTGTCCCATGCATCCCTGATGCCATGCGGCGGCCGCGGCGCGCGCAATTCGGCCATCAGCGTCCCAAGCTGCTCGAGACGATCTGGCACGATGCCCATTCCCCATGCGATCCGTTCGACCGTGCCGAACAGATTGGTAAGGAGCGGCATCTCCGATGGACGGCCGTCCGCCCTAACGGGCTGCTCGAACAATAATGCCGGTCCGTCCGCGGCGAGCACGCGCCGGTGGACTTCCGTGATCTCGTGGACGACGGAGATCTTCTCGCGAATACGTCGCAATTGCCCGCGGCTTTCGATGAAGCGCAGAAAGTCGGGCAGGTCGCGAAAGCGCGGCACATCACGTTGCAACTGAACCAGCTCCTCAAAAAGTCAGAGCTAGCGATGTTGATCTCGGCCTTCATTGTTCCGGCTCAAATACAACGGCGCGCAATCCGTCCAGATGTCGGCCCATGAATGATCCCATCGCCGCACCGCCCGGCCCGTTGCCGACGATCCCGCCGCTCGTCGCGCTTGCCATGCGTCCCCTGCCTCTGCTGCCGTTGCAGCTCGTTCTCGCCGGCGTCCTGCAGCGGATCCATCGGCGCAATCCTGCACTCTTCGACCGGCTCGGCGATCACGCCCGGGCGCGGTTCGGCATCAAGCCGACCGACCTGCCGTTTGCCTTCGTGGTCGAGGCCATGCCGCCGCGCCTGTCCGTCGTGCGCGAGTTGCCGCGCGGTCTGGATGCGCGGATCTCGGCCTCGCTCGCCAATCTCATGGCCCTGCTCGAAGGCAGGGTCGATGGCGATGCGTTACTGTTTTCGCGGGAGCTCGTCGTCGAGGGTGATGTCGAGGCGGTGCTTGCGCTGCGCAATGCGATCGACGACGCCGAGCTCGATCTGGCCGCGGAGCTGTCATCGCTGTTTGGCCCGCTGGGGGCGCCGGCGCGGCGTGCCTTCGAGGTCGCGCGTGGTCGCGTGATCGGCACGCCGCGTCAGGGCGAGGAATCGAGATGATGGAGCTGATCTGTCCCGCCGGGACGCCGGCTGCGCTGAGGAGCGCCATCGATGCCGGCGCCGACGCCATCTATTGCGGCTTCAACGACGAAACCAACGCGCGCAATTTTCCGGGGCTGAATTTCAGCCGCGACGAGCTGCGCAAGGGGATCGCCCTTGCGCATAGCCGCGGTGCAAAGGTCCTGGTCGCCATCAATACCTTTCCACGCGCCTCCGCCGTCGACATCTGGGAGCGCGCGGTGGACGATGCGGCGGGGGCCGGTGCCGATGCGCTGATCCTCGCCGATGTCGGATTGATGGATTATGCGGCGAGGCGCCATCCGAACCAGCGTTTGCATGTCTCGGTGCAGGCGGCGGCCGCGAACCCGGATGCCATCGCCTTCTATGCCGAGACGTTCGGCGCGCGGCGCGTCGTGCTGCCCCGCGTCCTGAGCGTGCCGGAGATCGCCGAGATCACCCGGGAGTCGGCTTACGAGACCGAGGTCTTCGTGTTCGGTGGCCTCTGCGTGATGGCCGAGGGACGCTGCTCGCTGTCGTCCTATGCCACCGGCAAATCGCCGAACATGCAGGGCGTCTGCTCGCCGCCAAGTCATGTGGCCTACGAGCAGACCGGGCAGGGGACGAACTCCAGGCTGGGCGGCTTCACCATCAACCGGTTCGGGCCACGCGAGCCTACGGGCTATCCGACGCTGTGCAAGGGGCGCTTCTCGACCGCGCAGGGCGCCGGCTACATTTTCGAGGATCCCGTCAGCCTCGATGCCACGACGCTGCTGAAGGGCTTGCGCGATGCCGGCGTGACCGCGCTCAAGATCGAGGGCCGCCAGCGCGGCCGCGCCTATGTCGAAAGCGTGGTGCGCCATTTCCGCCATGCGCTCGCCGCGCTCGAGAGCGGGAGCGAGGCGGACATTGCGAGCCTGAAGCCGTTCACCGAAGGGCAGGCCTCCACGCTCGGCGCCTATCGCAAGACGTGGCGCTAACCCGTCGAACAAGCGAGATCCAGCGATGCAACTCAGCCTCGGTCCAGTTCTCTACAATTGGGCGCCGGAACGCTGGCGCGACTTCTATTTCCGGATCGCCGACGAGGCGCCGGTCGATGTCGTCTCCGTCGGCGAGATCGTCTGCTCGAAACGCTCGCCGTTCTTCGCAGACCACATCCCGGCCGTGGTCGAACGGTTGCAAAAGGCGGGCAAGCAGGTTCTGCTGGGGTCGCTGATCCTGGTCTCGCAGCGGCGCGAGCGCCGCCAGACCGAGGAGCTTGCCGCGGCCGAAGGCGTATCGATCGAGGTGAATGATCTGACCTGTCTCAGGGCGCTGACCGGCCGCCCACACGCGATCGGGCCGTTCGTCAACATCTACAACGAGGCCAGCGCTGCGTTTCACGCCGCGCGCGGGGCGACGCGCATCTGCCTGCCGCCGGAGTTGCCGCTGTCCTCGGTGGCGGCAATCGCGAGAGCGATTCCCGACGTCACGATTGAGGTGTTCGCGTTCGGCAGGGTGCCGCTGGCGATCTCCGCCCGCTGCTATCATGCGCGCCTTCACAAGCTCGCCAAGGACAATTGCCGCTTCGTCTGCGAGAAGGACCCGGATGGCCTGCTCGTGAACACGCTGGAGCAGCAGGACTTCCTGACCATCAACGGCGTGCAAACCCTGTCTCACACCTGCGCCAATTTGCTGGGAGAGGCTGATATATTGCGCGAGAGCCAGGTCGGCTCGCTGCGCCTGTCGCCGCAGGATTGCGATATGGTCGCCGTCACCAGGATCTTTCGCGACGTGCTCGACGGTCGCGACGATTTTGATGGCGGCAACCGCCGCCTTGCCGCGGCCTATCCCGGCGTGGCCTTCTCGAATGGGTTCTTGTGGGCCGAGCCGGGTCACGTCTATCGCCGATCAGGCGACGCGCAAGGCTCGGCGCCGCAGGCGCCCTGAACGGATAAAGCCTAGACGTGGATCGCGTGGCCGAGCGCCGGATGGCGTGACAACCGTTCCGTGAAGTCGGCGCAGTCGGCCGACGGCTGGTCTTCAAGAACCATCCGTATCGTTCGGTTCCCGTCCGAGCGCGTGATCGGGTGAGCGAAGCGACACCCGGGGCCGCTGTTGCTTGTGGCAAGACCCCGGATGTCGCTTCCGCCTTCGCTCTTCGAGCTACGTCGGACAAGTCGCTCATCCGGGCTACGGGACTTTGCTTTGCCCGACGAGGCTGAGCAAGAATTGGTTTGTTGGCTGTCCTAGGCCGTAGCGAACCGGGCGATTGCGATCTGGGGCTGGAATATTCGCCAAGAGGTCGATAGAGCAACCTTTATGCCCTGCAGG